>OHAS01001956.1_pt1 | contig 15570 bp, 14 predicted proteins | sample 1577131 | NCBI WGS metagenome assembly OHAS01 (sample SAMEA3541566, study PRJEB24748) | human gut metagenome | biome: human gut; feature: human-associated habitat; material: faeces | place: China | collected 2012 | reverse complement strand
CGTTGTCCCCGGCAGGCGTCCTTGCGGACAGTCACACCATGGAGCCCACCGGCGAGGCCATGGAGGTGTGGGAGCGCCTGCCGGACGATCTCTCCATGGAACGGCGCATGGTGGTGACTTATGCACTGGCGCTGGTGGACAAGGTGGACTACTTTTGGGGCGGTAAATCGCTGGTGCTGGGCTGGGACGACCGCTGGGGAGAGCTGATGGAGGTCACAGCCGGGGGCAGCGACACTACCGGCACGGAGCAGCCCTACGGCCTTGACTGTTCCGGCTTCGTGGACTGGGCGTTCTACAACGCCAGCGGCGGCACGTATGTGATTGGGCAGGGCGGCGGGGCTATGGAGCAACACGCCAACTGCGTGGACATAGAGTGGGACGAAGTACAGCCGGGGGACTTGCTGTTCTACCCGGGGGATGAGCACGTCGGCATCGCCGCAGGCCACGACTGGCTGGGACGCCTGCTGGTGGTGCATTGCGCCTCCGGCACAGACGGCGTGGCGATCTCCCACCGAACTGGCTTCGAGACAGCCGCAAGGCCGGTGTGGTATGGAGATGAATAGAGGGCAGAGGAAATCCTCTGCCCGGCTTTTTCATGCGTTCAAATGGTACTTGCATCGTTTTCTGCCGTACTGTTCGCTCCAGTGCCTGCAAACCGTGTCGAAATGCGTCTCAACTTGAGACAGAACGGTTTGTGCGTTTCGCAGCAATTGCAAATTTACTGGTTTTCGTGTATAATAAAGAAAAGAGGATATAGTTGACGCTGTGTTGCACGAGGTGGTACAACTTGAAAAATATAAATTCGCATATACAAATCCCAAATGCAGTATTGAAGCAATTTCGTGATGAAAAAGATCCGGAAAAGAAAGTCTGGTATTTAGATCTTGCCACAGGAGAGGTCAAGCGAAGCGCGTCAGGCAAATTGGGAACGGAAAAAGGGTATTATTCAGAGGGCATTGAGCAGTTTTGGAGTGCGACCATTGAATCACCTATCGCTGCATTGAATGCAAGGATAAGAAAATCCTGCGATGGTTGTGAAGGCAATATTGGTGATTTTCTTCTTTCGGAGAATGACAAGACAGCGGTTAAGCGGTATATTAAGGCCATGGCAATAAGGAGTAACTTGGCTTACGAGTCGATGATGGAAAGCAGTCTTACGGCGGATGAGTGTACCGAGCAGGAAAATCATGATGACCTGTCACGATTTGGAACGGAAGCGACAGGACAATTTGAAGGAATGCTCGGCCGTCTTGTTGTTATTGTTCTACTTAACAAAACGCTTTACAATCTCGTTGTTCCGAGAAACGGTTGGTATGCACTGTCATTTTGCGGAGTCGAGAATGTTGTAGTCCCGATTTCTCCTAAATGTGCATTCTTGTTATATCCAAAAGATTATCCAAAATACAGTAATACGCAATTTGCGGTTGTTGATGACGCAGGATATATCTTGGCTATGAACACGATGGCTCTTAAACATGAGTGTATTTATAATATGACTTTTATTGCATCGAAAAGTCGTAGGGAATTGGATGAGCTGCAAAAAATTTACAGAGAACTTAGGGTTCAATTTGAAGCATTAAAACAGCAGAAAAGAAGGTGATAGGTTTGCCCACAAGAACCAAGAGTAGGAATGACACGAAGAAAGAGGTGACAGAAGAGAAGTGCTTCCAACTCGCGCTCGATGCGGCACGAAGGCGAGGTGGTGGCACATACAAGATAATATCGTATTTAAATGGCCAAAATATTGATACTCGCGCAAAAAAGGATCGTCCCGACTTAATTAGACTATGTACGAATGCCAAGCATGAAGAAGTAATTGTGGGAATAGAGCATTTTTGCGTAAATCAAATGGTTAAACGTGTGGGTGATCAGTATAAATCCGTGGGTAAAGAACTAAGGGGGCATATAGAGGCAACTTATGAAAAAGGTCACACAGAGTTGGAAACTACCGGAGATGTTTCGGATGATCTTTGCCGTAAATTGCTGGAAGAAAGTGTGCTGCTGGCTCAACAGGCGAATACTCCACAATATGGAGGTTTTTTGAAAGCGTTTCGTACTTCTCTTGAAAAACACCTTAGCAAAGCGGATGAGTATCGAGCCAACATTCAGAAATTTGCTGGCCAAAAGAAAATACAGTTAGCATTTATCATAGAGGTGGAAACGGCGTTTATGCAGTTGTTCCTCAACAACGGTCGGAAAACATCCATTGATGAATCTGGTTTGTTGCCTATGACAAGCGATGTTGTTAATATATTATCTTCTATCCCATCGGACAGGGTTGACTACATTATTCTCTATTTCACATCCGCGGCCTTCAAACCTAATACAAATGCAATCGCAATTCGAACAGGGAATATAATGAAGCAACTGAAGAACCAAAGTGTGACGATATACAAATACGCAGGAATAGACAAATACGCAGGAATAGACAAATACAATGACGGAGGTGTTTCTTTTACACCTCCAGAAGTAACCCACAGAAATGAAGATGGGGAGTACCAAGCTAAATATTCATATTCCATTCCGCCATTAGATAAAGATAGAAACCAACGTATTTGGCCGGCATTCAAAACTGCATACTATGCACATAAGCAAGGAGTGCCATTCGTGGCTACACGCGAGATTCAAGCGGCTCTATTCACATTAGGAAAATTTGTTGATCGCTTTTATGGCGTGGGCACAGATGTGGGTGTAGTTTTTCAAAAAAACGTTTCGCAAGAGGTGGAGAAGCGATTTAGGGATTTTGATCGTTTATACCCGCTTCCGAAACAAAATAATGACTAAGCAGACCGTTTGTAAATGTACTTGATGGATCTATACAGTAAACAGCCATGCTTACAGTGGAATAATTGCCACGAATGTCGAAACCCGTCTCAATTTGAGACGGGTTTCTGCTATTCCTTCGATGCTTCCAATGCGCTGCGAATCATGGAGGTCATCATGTTCAGCTGCTTCGGCGTGGCGGCTTGCAGCAGCTCCAGCAGCGCATCCATATCCTGATTGCCCTGCTGGGGCAGTACCTCCACCAACAGATATGTTGGGGAGACTTTCAACGCCGCGCACAGCGAGACGAACACCGGCAGGCTGGGAACTTTTGTGCCCGCCTCGATCTGTCGCAGGTAGGTGGCGTTGATGCTGCACGCTTCCGCCAGCCGTTCCCCTGTCCAGCCCCGCTCCTTACGCGCCATATTGATCCTCTTGCCAAGCAGCTTCTTATCCATGTGTCGCCTCCGTCTGTATGCCTAAAGCGTTTTATTTATACGCTTATAGCTTACATTTTCCTTGACGCGAAAAATAGCAACTGTTAGAATATGAATTGTAAGCTAATAGACTACAAATAAGGCGGGTGAAGGTATGGATAAGCCGATACGCTGTGCCATCATCGGGCAGCACCCTATGAGTTTTCCATGGGGCTTCGATGAAGAAGATGAGTCCTGCGGCAAAATGAAGATGGAACTGGCGCAGCAGATCATGGTGCTGCGCCAGAATGGTGTGTCGCAGTTCCTTGTGGCCTGTGACTGCGGTGTGGGACTGTACGCCGCTGAGATCGTCAACGGTCTGCGGGCAACGACTGACCGCGATCTGATGCTGCTGTGCTATACACCCCATGAGGAGCAGGCTACCAAGTGGGCTCCTTACTTGCGAGAGCGTTACTTTGATGTGTTGGAGAAATGCACCTACATTTCCGCCGTGTGCGAGGTCGGCGCGCCGGACGCGCAGCTCCACGCCTACAAGAAGATCATCGACTTGGCCGACATGGTGCTGGCGGTCTATGACAGGGACACGCCGGCCACAGGCAACGCGGAGGACAGAGTCTTGGCCTACGCAGAGGGGCAGCACAAGCCGCTGGTGCTGCTGCATCCGACAGAACTGACCACAAAACAGATCTCCGCTGCCCATGACGCGAGATGACAAAGATCATGCCGTGTGCTATACTGTCGGCATCGAGCCAAGGAGGTGTCTGAGATGCCGTTCCAATACCATATCCGTGAAATGACGGCGGAAACAAGTGCAGAGGATTTCGTGACGCACTTTGTCCATGTGGAGAAGTTCCTGCCCTTCTGCCAGCAGTGCAGCAGCTACAATACCCGCTGGACGTGTCCGCCCTTTGACTTTGATCCCATGACCATCTGGCGGAGCTACACGGGACTGCGGCTGTATGCCCGCATCTTGCAGGCGGATACGCCGGAGCAGCCTCTGGACGTGGCAGTGGCGGCGCTGAAGCAGGAAAAGCGTCTGTATCGTGAATTGCTCCAGCGGTGGGAGCAGGAAACGCCGGAGAGTCAGATGCTGCTGGCGGGCACCTGCGACCAGTGCGAGACGTGCGAAAAGGCACAGGGGCGTCCCTGCGGCAGACCGGAGCTGCTGCGCTATTCCATCGAGGCGCTGGGCGGCGATGTGGAGGGCTGTTTGCAGCACTACTTCCACCTGCCCATGCTGTGGGGCAGGGATGGCAAAGCGCCGGACTACTTTGTGTTGGTGGGCGGCCTGCTCACCAAGTGACAGCGGAAACATAAAAATGACGGGTGTATCCGTGGATACACCCGTCATTTTTCATTGTTCTTTTTCGCGGCGTTGGCAGCGGCACGAGCCTTGTCGCGGTTCTTGCGCCGGGCGACGAGATCGGCCTTGGCCTGCCGTTTCGCTTTTCGTTCCTGCAAGAGCTGCACCTCCTGCTGCTGGTACTCCTGCTCGTAGCGGGGATAGTGATGCTCCCGCGGCGGCTTGTACTGTGAAGGCAGCTCTGCGGCCTTCAGCGCCGCAGACCAGTTGCCGAAACGCTGGGCGATGTACGCACCACCCACGATCTCACAGGGTGCTGGCGTATAGGATGCATCGACACATTGCCGCACATAGGCGATGAGGTCGGCGTCGCTGGCGGTTTCATATTCTATCGCAAAAGCCTCGTCCTGCGCTTGCAGGGCCTCGATGGTGCGCTTGACGATCTGCTGGTGCAGCAGGTTATCACCGTTGACCTGTGGCATTTTTGTGTCCCTCCTGGGCATAATAAACTCAGCCAGATGGAGCGGTATCCTTCGTAAATCAGCATCATTCAGGAAAGCATTTTTCGCCACCGGCTATGGTAAAACGATAGCATTTGCGGGGCGGGAAGTCAAGTATGGCATCGGTGTCAGGGCGAAAACAGTCGCTGGAGACCGATACGGGAGGTATATCCGCCGAGCCTTTCCGCGATGATGGATGATAAAAAGGGTGTTCGCCGTCAAAAATCGCGTCAGGAGGAGTACGAAATGGCACGCAGAGGGGAGAACATCTATAAGCGCGGAGATGGCCGCTGGGAGGGCCGCTATATCCGAGGTCGGACGCCGGAGGGACGGGCGCAGTACGGCTACGTCTACGCCGCCACCTACAGCGTCTGTCGGGAAAAACGGCGGCAGCGTCTGCGGGAGCTGCCCCGTGAGATCACGCCCAGCAATAACATGACATTGCCGGAGGCTGTGGAGCTATTTTTCGTGGAACGGGAACAGAAACGGAAGCTGAAGGAGTCCACCGTCAGCCGGTATCGGTATGTGGTACGGCAGTATATCCAGCCGCAGCTGGGCGCAGCGCCGCTATACACACTGACGGAGCAGCGGGTAGCGGATTTTTACCGGAAGCTCCAGGAACAGGGTCTATCGGCCAAAAGCACACGGGACGTTGGCGTATTGCTGCGAGCCATTCTGCGGAAGGCGTCCAAGCACGGATGCTTCTGCACGGGCCTGAACGCAGAACTGCCGGTATACAAGAAGCGGCAGGTGGAGATATTCACCGAGCCGGAGATCGTGCAGCTGGCACATCATATCATGGACGAGCCTGACCCGACCGGTCTTGGCGTTCTACTGACGCTGAACAGCGGCCTTCGTCTGGGAGAGTTGTGTGCGCTGCGATGGTCGGATATCGACCTCCATGCGGGCTTTCTACGTGTAGAACGCGAGGTGCAGCGACTCTATGAAAAAGGCCATACGAGGCTTGTCGTACAGCCGCCCAAGAGCGAATCGTCGCTGCGGAGAATACCGCTGCCAACTGATATCCTATCCCTGCTGGCAGCGCACAGACCCGAGAACGCGGGCAGTTTCTGCCTGCTGACAAGCTCCGGCGATCCGCTGGAACCGCGTACTATGCAGAACCGATATAGGTCGCTGTTGAAACGAGCGGGCGTCCCGTATCGAAATTTCCATGCCCTGCGGCACACCTACGCCACACGCTGCATTGAGCAGAATGTGGACATCAAAAGCGTCAGCGAGATGCTGGGCCACAGCGACGTGCGGATCACGCTGCAAACCTATGTCCATGTTTCTCTTCGCCACAAGCAGCAGGCGGTACAGAGCATCTGTTTTCTTCCCATTTGCGGCGGGGACTTTGCGCCGTCAGAAATTCCGTCAGGCAAAGAAAAAGCCGCTGTGCGGCAAGGCGCAGCGGTGCAGGTTTCCTAAATGATGCTGATTTACGAAAAAAGCTGTGCCGTCTGCGTAATAGAATAACCAAAAAGCAGCAGGTACGCAATCCGCGCACCTGCCGCTTTTCGATCGCGTGACAAATTTCATAGGATATGCTATACTATCCCCATCACCACCAAGGAGGACGTATCATGCGTATCAACTGGTTCAAGGACGAAAATCACCTGGTCTATATCAACGGCGCGACACAGCTGGCAGAGCTGGAACGGACGCTGCACTTCCCCGGACTGGAGGAAGCGGCCAACGAGCTGCGGCAGCACCCCACAGCGGAGGGCTTTACCATCAAGGGGCCCAAGCGCACCAGCGGACGGCTGTTCGTGCCTGATCTGACCTTCGGCGAGCACATCGAGATGGGCGAAAACATCTTCTTCTATATGGGTGAGATGCAGGAGTGCTACGTCATTTACTGGCCGGACGCACCGGTGGCAAAGTGAGGCGGCATCGCACATGACTTTCCTTCAAAAGCACCACGGGCAAATGTCCGATTCCATGCTGACGGCCTTTTTTATCATCCTATCCGGAGGATTGCAGGACGCCTATACCTATTGCTGCCGGGGCAAGGTGTTTGCCAACGCCCAGACCGGCAACATCGTGCTGCTGAGTACGCATCTATTCGAGGGAGACTGGGGACAGGCGCTGCGCTACTTAGTCCCCGTGCTGGCGTTCCTGCTGGGTATCTACATCGCGGAGTGCGTCCACCGGCACTTCAAGCGGATGGAGAAGGTACACTGGCGGCAGCTTATCATTCTGGCGGAGATCGTGCTGCTGGCGGCGGTGGGCTTCCTGCCGGAAACGCTGAACACCACCGCCAACGCCGTGGTGTCCTTCGTGTGCGCCATGCAGGTGCAGACCTTCCGCAAGGTGCGGGGCCACGCCTACGCCAGCACCATGTGCATTGGCAATATGCGCAGCGGAACGGAGGCGCTGTGCGCCTACTTCCACACGAGGGATAAGGAAATACTCCACCAGGCGCTGACGTATTTCGGCGTGGTGCTGCTGTTCGCGCTGGGCGCGGGTATCGGCAGCATAGCCACCCTCCATTGGGGCACGGGGACGATCTGGCTGTCCTGCGGGCTGCTGACCGTCAGTTTTCTCATTATGTTCGTCCACGACGAGGAACAGAAATTCGGTGAATAAAACAACACCGGCGGCGTTACCCACACGCTGCCGGTGTTATTTTGAGGTAAATCCTCATGGAAAAGAAAAAGTATGGTTGGCTGAACCATGGCCTTATCATAGCAGGTCGAAAAAGATTTGTGAAGCGCATCTTTGTTCTTGAAAACATGAGGACTTGTATAGTATAATGCTCCTCGAAATGAGGTGCGCCATGAGTATTTCCAAATATCAGGTCTTTCTGAAAACGGTCTCCTGCGGCAGCTTCTCCAAGGCGGCGGAGGCTATGAACTTCACCCAGTCCGGCATCAGCCACGCCATCAACTCGCTGGAAAACGAGCTGGGCGTGAAGTTGTTGAGCCGCAACCGCGGCGGCGTGGTGCTGACGGCGGACGGACGGGCAGTGCTGCCCAAAATCGAAAAGCTGTGCGCCGCCCACCACTCCCTGATGCAGACGGTGGAGGGGCTGAAGGACATGGACAGCGGCCTTGTGAAGATCGCCACCTTTTCCAGCGTATCTGCCCAGTGGCTGCCCCGCATCCTCAAGAGCTTCGGCAAGGTGTACCCCAACATCGAGTTTGAGGTAGTCACTGGTGACTTCTACGATCAGATCGAGGGATGGATCGTCAACGGCACGGTGGACTGCGGCTTTCTGCGTCTGCCGTCGGTGAAGCGCTTGCAGACCTACGCTCTGCACCGTGATGAATTGCAGGTCATCGTCCCCTGCGACCACCCCTACGCCGACCGTGACCCGTTCCCCGTGTCCGCGCTGGCAGAGGAACCCTTCATCCAGCTGGAGGAGGGCGACGACTACGAGATCATGGCGGCCTTTGACGAGATGGGCATCCGCCCCAACGTGAAGTACATTGCCCGGGAGGATCGGACCATCCTCGCCATGGTGTCGGAGGGCCTGGGCATCAGCCTGCTGCCGGAGCTGATGGTGCGCCACAGCCCCACGCCCACCAAGGTCTGCCATGCGCCCCTGCACTTCTACCGCACTATCGGCATCGGTGTCAAGGACAAGAAGGCGCTTTCCAACTCCACCCGTCTGTTCGTGGACTATGTGCGGACGTGGGTGGCGGAAAACGGGAATACATAAACGTTCAACTTTCGCTAAAAAAGCATGAGAACACGTCATGTAATACGGACAAGAACGCAGTTCCCATACGGCTTTGCGGGAACGAACAAACAACACCGCAAAAATGTGTCATCCTATGAAACAAATCCCCTCTTGCAAAACGGCGGGGTGTTCATCATAATAGCACCCGTAGTCCCCGAAAAGTGAATAGGCTTACCGGTCTGAAACGCTGCGGCGTTTCGGTGAAAGTTGGAATGAGGGTCAAAGTCCCCGCGAACAGGTCACTGTGAGGCTCCTCTGAGGCAGGAGATAAGTCAGGTCGCGCCGGTAAGCGTCACAATGCACACGCCTGAAACCGAGCTGCATGAACGGGGGCTTCGCGCCCGTTTACACGAGAGAAGCGTCGGCATTTGCCGGCGCTTTTTGCATGAAGTCAGGGCACCTATGGGGGACGGAAAGGTGCTTGAAAAAATGGGAGAACGCAGGAAATACGTCCGCAGGGACGCCACGGTGGAACGGCTATCCGCTATCTTTTTAGAGGATATGGAGGGGAGCGTAAAGCCCTCCACGCTGGCGTGCTACCGCCGCAACATCCAATGCCACATCCTGCCGGCGCTGGGCGAGTGCGTGGCGGCGGGGGTGACGGCGGAGGAGGTCAACGACTACATCCAGCAGTTACAGGAGGACTATTCGCCCAAGCTGGTGCGGGAGGTAGGCGGTCTGCTGCTGCGGATCGTGGGCATGGCCGGTGTGGGTTACGGCAAGGGCGTGACGCTGCCGAAGGTACGGCAGAAGGCCGTGGAGGTGTTCACCGAGCCGGAACTGAAGCAGATGGGGCAGGTCATTCTGCGCCGTCCGGACAGGACGGGAGTTGGGGTGCTGCTGACAGCCTACACCGGGTTGCGGCTGGGAGAGCTGTGCGGCCTGCAATGGCAGGACGTGGACGTCGGCGCGGGACTGCTGCACATCCAGCGGACGGTGGAGCGCATCGCGCAGATAGGCGGCGGGACGTGCCTGACGGTGCAGCCACCGAAAACGGAAAATTCCGAACGCTGGATACCCATTCCGAAAGAGATGCTGCGGATGCTGAAGCCTGAGACAAAGCAGCCGGACAGCTACCTGCTGACCGGCGGGGAGATCGTCCCTGACCCGCGGGCGATGCAATACCGCTATAAGGTGTTGTTGGAGCGCTGCGGTGTGCGGTATCGGAATTTCCATTGCCTGCGGCACAGCTACGCCACGCGGTGTGTGGAGCGGGGGGTGGACGTGAAAAGCGTCAGCGAACTGCTGGGGCACGCCGATGTCCGCACCACGCTTCGGCTATACGTCCACTCGTCTATGGACTACAAGCGCAGAGCCGTGGAGGGGATAGGCTTTCTCAAGGGAATAACATAAAAGAGACAGGCAAATGCCTGTCTCTTTTGCTTATGGTTGAATGGGGACGAACTCTACCTTGAGAGCCATGCCCATACCGGCGGCCAGACGCTTGAGCGTCCGCAGCGAGGGGTTGGCTGTGCCGCTTTCCAGACGGCTGATGTCAGCTTGCGTGATGCCGGTGATCTCTGCCAGTTGCTTTTGAGTCATGTCCTTTTCCTCGCGGCCTTCGGCAATCGCACGCATAATCTGACGCTCCGGCTCTTGCGCGTTCCACTCTGCCAGAAATGCAGGATATTTCATTCGCTCGTTCAGCGTATCACGAAAATTCTTTCCCATAGCGTCATACCTCCTTGCTTTCGTAATCAGCCCGATACCGCTTCGCCCGTTCGATCTCGCGGGACGGGGTTTTGGCGGTTTTCTTTTTTCCTATGCATATTATATGTGATAAAAAACATATTGTCAACGCAAAAATTTTCGCAAAGTAACATACTTTGCGAAAACGCGCGGGACGCCTTGTGCTGCAAGGCATTCCGGATTTATGCCAGAAAAAAGTCGAAAATTAGAACTCGTTGTTGACACGGAAAAACGGCTGGTATATACTGTTATTCGGTTGAAATTGGATAGTTTTCGCAAAGTATGTTACTTTGCGAAAAAACAGTTCAAAAGAACCGAGAATTTCATACAGCTGAGTTCTGTGACGTCGTGTGGCTGTGCGTTGTAAAGACGATTTTTCGTCAGGGTACAGCCTTAAAGGAACATGGGTAACCAAACCCACCGCGGACGGCACTGTGAGCGCAAGGAAACGACCGAAACGGCTTTGAGCCGCTGGGCAATACCCGCCATTGGGACGCGAGTCCTGAGAAGGTAGGTCGTGTACGGGGAAACCGCTGGAACACAACGGTTTTGTGGCGCGAGGGCAGTAGAATTACACGAAGGAGAACTTGTTTGCAGCGGCGCTTCTTCGTTGTGACGAGGGTAGAAGTGTACGCTGACGAGATTCGTCAGCGTTTTTTCTTACCGCCACATCACCATAGGGAGGAGTATGTCCATGAGCCATTTCAACCCCAATCAGCATTTTGATGTTGAGAGCTGGCGCGACCGGCAGATCGCCCAGCGCACTAAGGACGCGTTGGCGGCGCGGGACGCGGCCTTTGCCGAAAAGCACGCGGACACGCCCCTGCGAGAGCTGGCGCTGTATCTGGCCCGGTGTGCCCGCACCCTGCGCCACAGTCCCGCCCCCTGCGAGGTAGACGGCGGCACGTTTATCGAGGAACGCTTCGGCAGTTGGGACGCGGCACTGGAGATGGCACGTCTGCGGCCACCGGCGAAAGAGCCCAAGTTGAAAGACACCGCACGCTACAAGCGGGAAAAAGCCGTGCAGGAGCCGCTGTTCTGCGAGGAATCCGCGCGCAAGAAGAAGGCGAAACGCGCCAAGGCCGCAGCCAGTCATGCGGCGCAGCAATCACGGCTGGAGGAGAAAAAGCGGCTGGAGCAGGAAAAGAAAGAGGCTCGTGATGCCGCTGCCCGCCAGCGCGAAGTCGAGAAAGCGGCAGAAGCCGCCGAGCAGGAGGTGTCCTGCTGAGTTACCCTTGTCAAGCCATGACGGTCTGAACGGAGACTGTCAGCTTTCCATAAGGGGGACGGGGTCTAAGCCGCCCCTCCCACCTTCCTCAAAAATTCAGGCCGCAGGGCCTTTTGATATAGAAAAAATCAAAAAGAGAAAGGAAAATCACGAGATGAAGAAAAGAATTGTCTCGCTTTTGCTGGCGCTGGTGATGGCGGTTTCGTTGCTGCCGGTCAGCGCCTTTGCTGTGGATGTGGACACGCCGCAGGACGATGCACCTGTGGCCGAAACACAGACCGTTCCCGCAGTGGAGCAGCAGAATGATGAAAATACAACGCCGGACACACCGGCAGAGGAACCGCAGCAGCAGGACGCGGAGTCTGCCGGTGGCGAGGATCAGTCGGAGGAACCCGCCGCTGAACCCAAGATTTATGTGACCTCCAATATCTGGGACAAGAATGTCGAGGTCGTCACTACACCGTCAAGCGTCAAAGGCGGAGAAACTGGTGAGTTTACCTACGGCAAGAGGGCACTTACGATCGGAGTAGCCAATCCAATTACGATTGGCACGGCAACCTGCAAGGTCAGTACTGTTGTTGTCAATGGTGTTGAATACGAATACACAGGCGAGAACTACAATCTTGTTGCCGGTACAGTGGATGGATTTTCCAAAGGAGTATCCATAGCTCGTGAGCTTGGGTCTATTCGCTTTGCTTTCGGTGGGGTTTTGTCCAAGGATGTTCAGGTCAAATTTGTTTACGACAATGTTCCTGCGAATCCTGATGAGAAGCCTACTTTCTCTCCTGTTGTTGCCAGCAGCAACGGAAATTATGGCACGATCAGCGCGGAGAATGTGGTTTTCAGCGCTAACGTAGAAAATGGGAGCCTCTGGACAGTCACCGCCACCCCTAAGAACGAGTGGTACAAGCTGGACTACATAGCCGATGAGGCGGGCAACAAATTTGTCAGCAAGGACGGGAAGAAGGCAGAGATCACCGTTACCGCGGCAGACCAGCAATTCACCGCCTACTTTACCTCTGCTATCGCCCCCATGTATGACGAGACGAACGCCGACAGCGTGACCGTCAACGTCACCATCTCCAACGACGGTATCCCCCTGATGGGCAAGGATGGCACCATTCTGGCGAATCTGGACGTGACCGTTCCCTATTTTGATCTGGACGACTACGGCCTGGGCAAGTATTACCGTTACGGCACGGAATTCGGCTGGGGCAGCTACAACAACGATACGGTCATCGAGCGCCCCACCGCCCTCCACGCCTATATCTATATTATTGAGCGGTACTACATGGGCCTGCCCGCCAGCCAGTGCGGCAAGGGCACCTCCGGCATTCTGGAATACAATAAGAAAACCGATGTGCTGTATATGGATGGCGGCATTGCTTATAACAGTAGCCGCACCGCTGCCCTGAATCCTACCGGCAGCGCCACCAGCCTGTACATGAAGCAGTTTTGGGGCCACGACGAGAACCTGATGTACTTTCGCAATCATGAGTACCCCCTGATGGGCAAGGGCTGGGGCAGCACCTGCGACTATATCCTGCTGTCCGATGGCGACCGGCTGGACGTGGCCATGTTCACCAACTGGGACTTCTATAAGGATGGCGGCTTCAATCAGTTCAGTCAGGACGCCTATACCGTGGCAGTTGGCGAAACGGTAACGACCTCCACCTTCAAGGCGGGCACCAGCGCTGGACTGGATGGAGAATCCCCCGCGCTGGAACCCATCAGCGGCCTGAACGTAGCGGTCTACGACGCCGACTGGAACAAGGTAGCCGACGTTACCGGCGATGGCACCTATTCTTATACCTTTAATAAAGCGGGCACCTATTATCTGATGGCGACGGACACCGGCGCCAAGACCACCGCGGCTCACTATGCTCCCGCTATCACCAAGGTGACGGTGGCCGGTGAGCCGGAGAAGAACACAGACGAGTATTATCAAATCAAAAATGCCGCCGATATGTACTGGTTCCAGCAGTATGTAAATGAGCAGGGTCACTATGATGCCAAGGCCAAGCTGGCCGCTGATATTGACATCTCCGACCTTGACTGGCAGGGGCTGGGCGAGAACATCAATCATTATAGTGTCGGCAACTCGGTCCTTGGCTATCAGGGGGACAAGATGTTCTCCGGTGAGATCGACGGTCAGGGTCATACGCTGACGGTGAGCTTTACCGGCTCCCCGTTGGTGAACCTGCTGACCGGCACGGTGAAGAACCTGACCATCAAGGGTAAGAGCGAGGCGGGCGCGGCTTTTGTCCGTTACCTGCTGTATCAGGGACGGATCGAGGACTGTGTCAACTATGCCTCCGTTTCCGGCAAGATCGCAATGGGACAAATGACCGAAGCTGGTGCGACCGCAGCCTTTGCCGGAGTGGCGGCTGTGGGTGGAAGCTATGGCAGGGTGACAGGTATCGTTCGATGCGTAAACTACGGTGATGTGCAGTCGGATTACGATCATGTGGCCGGTATACTGGGACAGATCGCAAATAGTGTGGCTAATGCAGTTGAAATCAAGAGCTGCAAAAACTACGGTATAGTGACTTCCAAGGCCTTCAGTTCCAAGGTAAGCGGCATGGTCAACAGCAGTATGGGACTCTCGAAGGGCATCGATTTGGCCGACTGCGAAAACCACGGCGCCATTTCTGCGGTCAATGGTGGCACCGCCGCCGGTATCATGGCGGACATGGGCTCCGCGCAGCAGACGATCTCCCGCTGCCTGAACACCGGCAGTATTTTCGGCTTCACGGCAGGCGGCATCGTGGGCTATTGCAGTGGCGGCGCGGTCACACTGATCGAGAGCTGCTATAACGCCGGCAGCATTTCCGGCGGCACGACAGGCGGTATTGTAGGCACGAGCATCGGAGAACTGACTAACTGCTACAACACCGGCGACGTGACCGGCAATCTCGCGGGCGGCATTGCAGGCAGCCATAGTCTTTGGCAGTATCCCAACACCCATAACTATGACGTCGGCAAGGTGAGCAACTGCTACACCACCGGCAAGGTGACGGGCAGCAGTAGCAGCGGCGTCACCATCGGCGCCGCCGTGGGCAAGCTGCACACTGGCGGAGGCGGGCAGAACAACTACCGCGACTTCCAGGTCTATGCTCTTGAGGGCACCTGCGCCCAGCTGGTGGGCGAAAAGAACGAAAACGCCAAGGACTTCACCGCCTTTAAGACCTCCGATGAGCTGAAATCTGACGCCATGCTGACCACGCTGGGCGACGCCTTCAAGAAGGACGCCGGCAACGTCAACAACGGCTATCCCGTGCTGGTGTGGCAGGTGTCCGAGCCGTGCACCAAGCACACCCCCGGCGAGATCGTTAAGGTAAGCATTCAGAATGCAAATTGTACCACTGGTGGTCGACACTACGATGTGGTCTATTGTACCGTTTGCCTCAAGGAGCTGTCTCGCACCATCGTCACTGATGAGCCTCTGGGCCACGATTGGGACAGCGCCACCGGCAAGTGCAAGCGCTGTGGGATCACCTGCGACCACAAGTGGACGAACGGCAAGTGCGACACCTGCGGCTACGCCTGCCAGCACGTTGGCGGCGACGCGGTGAAGGAAAAGGAAGTTCCCGCCACCTGCACCAAGGACGGTTCCCACGATGAGGTGGTCTACTGCACCATCTGCAAGTCCGAGGTGAGCCGCACCAACGTGGTGGACAAAGCCACCGGCCACAAGTGGGATGATGGCGTCGTCACCACCCAGCCCACCACCGGCAAGGAGGGCGTCAAGACCTTCACCTGCACGGTGTGCAAGGAGACCAAGACCGAGACCATCGACAAGCTGGGCGAGGATCAGAAGGATCAGAGCGCAGCCAACGAGGCCATTAACCTTATCAACGGCATCGGCACCGTCACCAAGAACAGCAAGGACAAGATCGACGCGGCCCGCAAGGCTTACGACGACCTGACCGATGCCCAGAAGGAATTGGTGCCTGCGGATGTGC
>OHAS01001941.1_pt1 | contig 15653 bp, 14 predicted proteins | sample 1577131 | NCBI WGS metagenome assembly OHAS01 (sample SAMEA3541566, study PRJEB24748) | human gut metagenome | biome: human gut; feature: human-associated habitat; material: faeces | place: China | collected 2012 | reverse complement strand
GCTCTGCCAGCTGAGCTAACCACCCATAACTCATCAACGAATAATATGATAACAAAAAATTTGTACCCATGCAAGCTTTTTTTGAAATATTATTCAAAAAAATAAGAGTTAATAAATAGTTTTACCTTTATATAACTATAAATATTTGTCCAACAGATAAGAATAACGGTTTAAATAGATTTTTATGATATAAATTAGTAAAAAAAGATGTATATCAGATATAAGAAAAGAGGAGTGAATATGTCATATATTGAAGTAAAAAATTGTACTAAGACCTATCAGATGGGTGATAGCACAATTTATGCTAACAAAGATATAAGTTTTTCGATTGAACAAGGCGAGTTAGTGATAATTTTAGGAACATCTGGCGCAGGTAAGTCAACGTTATTAAATATTATTGGTGGTATGGATACTAATACTAGTGGAAATGTCATTATTGATGGTAATGACATTTCACAGTATAACAAGAGACAGTTAACTACATATCGCCGTAAAGATGTAGGTTTTGTTTTTCAATTTTACAATTTGGTTCCAAACTTAACAGCGAAAGAAAATGTGGAACTAGCTTCTGAAATTGTAAAAGATGCGATGAAAGCAGAAAAAGCTTTAGAAAATGTCGGCTTGGGAGAAAGAATGGACAATTTCCCAGCACAATTATCAGGTGGTGAGCAGCAAAGAGTGGCAATAGCACGTGCAGTGGCTAAAAAGCCTAAAATTTTGTTGTGTGATGAGCCAACTGGTGCTTTGGATTACAATACTGGAAAACAAGTGTTAAAAATTTTACAAGATATGAGTGTTAAGAATCATTCAACAGTCATTATCGTTACACATAATGCGGCATTAGCTCCGATTGGAAATCAAGTTATTCATATCCATGATGGACAAGTTAAAGAAATTACTAGAAATGCTAATCCAGCAGATATTTCATCAATCGAATGGTAGGTGAGATGAAATGAGTAAGAAAATTTTATGGAAAGATGCATTTCAAGCTATTACTAGCTCATTGGGTAGATTTATCGCTATTTTTCTATTAATGATGCTGGGCTCGTTTACATTAATAGGGCTAAAAATTACTGGGCCAGATATGAGAGAAACTGCGACTAGTTTTTACCAACAACACAAATTAGCAGATACAACTGTGGTATCTAATTACGGCTTGGATGCTAATGATGTTCATGTAATAAAAGAGTATTCAAAAATCAAAAACTATGATTTAGGTTATTTTCAAGATACTAAGGTAAATAATGGGCAAACGGTAGTTAGGGTATTTTCTAATCCAAAGAATATTTCAACCTATGAGTTGGTAAGTGGCAAGATGCCGCATAAAAGTAACGAAATTGCACTTAGTTATTTATTAAAAGGAAAATATAAAATTGGACAAACAATTGATGTAGATAAAAATACAAGTTTAAAGCATGAAAAATTTAGAATAACGGGGTTTGTCCGTTCAAGTGAGTATTTAGATAAAAATGATCTCGGCCAAACTAATGTAGGGACAGGGCAATTAAATGGAGTAGCAGTTGTTGCGAAAAAAGCATTTAAGACCAAAGTATATACAATTGCAAGAATTAGATATAAAAATACTGCAAACATGAGTCCCTATTCTGCGCAATATAGAAATACTGTTGAGAAGTATCAGAAAATAATAAAAGATAGGCTAGATAAGAATAGCCAGAATAAATTAAATAAATATCAAAATCAAATTGAGCAGGCTAGAAACCAGATAATGCAGGGAAAAGAACAGATAAATCAGGTGAAATTATTTTCTTCGGCACAAGCTAATCAACTTGAAAAAGAAATTAGCCAAAAGGAAATAGAATTAAATAAAGAAGAACAAAATATAAAACAACTAGGTTATCCAACTTATAACGTGCATAGTCGTAATTATAACCCAGGTTATACTTTGTATCGATCTAATTCTGAAAGAATAGATATTCTAGCTAATATTTTCCCTGTGATTCTATTCGCAATTGCGGCACTAGTTTGTCTGACTACAATGACAAGATTTGTAGACGAAGAAAGAATAAACATAGGAACGTTAAAGGCATTGGGATACAGTGATGGTGATGTTAGAAAGAAATTTGTCTTATATAGCTTGGTTTCAGGAATCCTTGGAATCTTATTAGGCGCAACTTTAGGATATACTTTTCTGCCAAGATTGATTTACAAAGCTTATACTACTAATTTAACGATGCCTGAAGTTAAGTTACAATTTTCATGGATATATTTATTAGTAACATTGGCTATTGGACTATTATGTACAACTTTCGCGGCTTTGTGGGCTTTGAGAAGAACGTTAAATGAAAAACCAGCGCAATTACTATTACCAAAGGCACCAAAAAAGGGCGCACGGATTTTACTAGAAAGAATTACGCCACTTTGGAATCGAATGAGTTTTACTTATAAAGTAACAGCACGGAATCTTTTCCGTTATAAAAGTAGAATGTTGATGACGATTTTTGGAGTAGCTGGATGTACAGGTCTATTAGTAATGGGATTTGGTATAAAAGACTCGTTGAATGGAATTAGTGAGATACAGTATAAAAATATCATTAAGTATGATTTAGTAACTGTACAGCAAAATAATTTGACCAAGAAACAACAAAATAAGCTAGATGAAGTATTAAATAGTGATGAAATTAAGCAGTATAAAGATGTACATTATGAACAACTAACGAAAAAAGCTGGAGTAGATGATACAGAACAAATGATAAGTCTACTTGTACCAAGTTCGAATAAAAATTTGGGAAAGTTTATTGGATTGCATGAGCGCAAGACTAATAAAGAGCTAAAATTAACAGCTAATAGTGTAATTATCTCTGAAAAACTAGCAGATCTATTAGGCGCAAAAAAGAATAGTACAATTACTTTAAAAGATGATGAAGGAAAATGGCGTAAGTTTAAAGTAACAGACATTACAGAGATGTATATGGGACATTATATGTTTGTGGGAAAGCATGCATATCAAAGAAGTATGGACAAAAAATATGCGACTAATGGGGAGTTAGTAACACTTAGAAATAAAAGTAATAAAAATGTTCAAACGATGTCTGAAAGATTTATAAAGACGAATGCGATTAGTGTGGTCTCACAAAATATAAATAATAAAAAGACAATTGACAATGTTATGAATGGATTGGGTAGAGTAATCTTTATTTTAATTGGAATAGCAGTGATTTTAGCTGTGGTGGTAATTTATAATTTGACTAACATCAACGTGTCAGAAAGAATAAGAGAACTATCGACAATTAAGGTGTTGGGATTCTATGATAAGGAAGTTACAATGTATATTTATCGAGAAACGATAATTTTATCGTTCATAGGGATTTTATTTGGGTATCTGCTTGGAAAATGGTTGCATAACTTTATAATTACGAGTTTACCACCAACGAATGCGATGTTTGATCCTAATATGTATGCGATGAATTACATTTTATCAGGGGCAATTCCACTGATTGTAACGCTAATTCTGGCCTTTGTAATGCATAGGAAGATACGTTCAGTAGATATGTTAGAAGCTCTAAAATCAGTTGATTAGAATAACAAAAAAGCAGGTAGAACGAATCGTCCTACCTGCTTAATAGATCTCTGATGGGTGGTCAGGGGATCGAACCCTGGACCCACGGATTAAGAGTCCGTTGCTCTGCCAGCTGAGCTAACCACCCATAGCGTATCAACAAAAAATATATTACCAGAATTTATAACGTTATGCAAGAATTTTTTTAAAATAAGTTATTTCTAGAGTATTTCCACTGAAAACATGTATAATATAAAGCAAAATTCTAATGAGAGGCAGGAAGAAATATATGGCTGTGATCTATACTAGAAAAGCTACGATTGATGATTTAGATAAAATTATGTCAATTGTTGAAGATGCAAGAGCATTGTTTAAAAATGATAAAATTCCTCAATGGCAAGGAGGTTATCCTGATGAAGAACGATTTAAAGAAGATATAAATAATGAAGAAGCCTACGTACTGGTAGTAGGTGATGAAGTAGCAGGTATAGGAGTATTAACTACTGAGCGACAAGAAAATTATGATGCCATAGAAGAAGGTAGTTGGAAACGTGATGATGATTATGCGGCTATTCATCGTGCCGCAATTTCAAGTAAATTCAGAGGAATGCATCTAAGCAATTACTTATTTAGTGGATTAATTACAATCGGCGTTCAAAAAGGATATAAAGATTTTAGAATAGATACTCATCCGGGAAATGAACGAATGAAAGGATTATCAGAAAAGTTTGGTTTTGAAAAACGTGGCATAATTTATGTTGATGAAAAAATTGAACCAATCAGATATGCTTATGAACTAAATTTATAAAGTGAAAAATAAGGTTGAAAAGTTTAGCGACTTTTCAACCTTATTGCGTCTAGTTGTTAAGAGCCCGACTTAGCTAACTAAGAGTGAGTGAACATTAGTTACAAACTCTGAAAATTCCCAGTTAAATCAGAATTATGACATATTCCAAGGAGAATGTGTTCCAAGAATCTAACTCAAGGGATATAGATTCTTGGATTGGAAAATGGAACTAATATTATCAACTTTAAAGCTAGTTAAAGCCCATCTGTATTATAGCATGTTTGCTTTTGAAAATAATATTTTTTTCAACATTTCATTGAAAATGTCTTGCAAAAAGTAAAAATGACAATATAAATATAGGACCAATTTTCTAATTTATGCAAATCAAACGTTTACTTGCACAAATTAGAAAATTGGTCCTATATCCAAAACCTACTTTACTAATTTTCTTAATCTCCAGAATAGAGGGACCGCTACAAGAGCCCCAACTAATCCTTGGATGACATTCATAGGAACAGCTATGATACCAGTGGAGAACTTATAAAGAAGAGAATCAGAAACTAAATATCCTAAAACCATAAATAATACACCGGCAATTAAAGAAATGATAAGTGATTTGGCAGAAATTTTCTTATCTTCGGTCAATTTACCAACGATAAAGCCTTCTAGTCCATGAACAATTAATGAAAACACCATATATTGAGGATAACCAGAAATCAGATCTAACAAAAATCCACTAAGTCCGCCAACAACACCGCCTTTTTTAGAACCAAAAAGCCAAGCTGCTAGGAAAATACCAGTATCACAGAGATTGATATTTCCATGTGTCATAGGAATAGGTATCAAAAAAACACGAGCAATAGCGACATTAGCGGCCACAATAACTGCAAGTAAGGTAAGTTGGTGTGTATTAACTAAATTATTAGTTTTCATAATTTTCACCTTCGTTTTCAAGAATTAATAGTTGTAATAAACGAGATAGATTGATTCCATAGCGACGTTTGCGATGCGATGTAGCTGTTTCCATTAAAGCATTAAAAGTTAATTTAGTAGTCTTTTTGACAGCTTGATGGAAATCTTTTCCATGCCATAGAAAGCTTGTTAGTAAGGCTGAAAAAACATCGCCACTTCCATAAAAATGACCAGGCAATTGAGGATATGAACAAAACGTTACTTCTCCATCTTGCTCATAAACACAGCCGTGCTTATTTTCAAAAACAATATCAGTGATTACCACATTTCCGTTAGGATGAATTAGTTTTTTCATTGCCAACAGTAATTTGGACAAACTCTCATAGGAGTTATCAAGTTCGGTTAACCCTGTTAAGAATTTGGCTTCGGTTAAATTAGGTGTGGTAACAGTCGCATGTTGTAACAATTCCCTTATTGTAGTAAGGTGATTATCATCTAAACCGGGATAAAAGGCACCATCATCAGCAAATGCAGGATCGATAACTACTAAATCAAGTGAATGATTTTCAATAAAATGAAGTAATTCTTGCCCAACAACTTGATTATTAAAATAACCAATTAATATCCCAGAAAAATCAAGTTGTTCTTTTGACCAATGATCGAAAGTAGATTTAATCCAATTCTCTGTTGGTAAAATAGCGGGAGTGCCAAATCCTTCAGATTGAGTTGATAAAACACTTGTAGGTAGCACCGCTACGGGAATGTTCTGACATTGAAGTATAGGGGTGGCAACTGTTAGAGAAAGATCCCCTACAGCAGACAGATCTTCTGCTACGAGAAGCTGTTTGTTTTCCATTATCAATCCCCCAATATAATATATTGTGTTTAATTATATTTTAATTTTAATTTAATTTCAAGTTGTAAAAAGTCTGTCAAGAACTCAAGTTAGTTTATTAAATAATAAAAAGAAGAATTTAGGAGGGAATGTGATATATTGAACATGGATAATAGTTATTAGTCAAGAAGGAGGGAAATTATGAAAATTATAAAAAATAATATACTGGTCATAATTCTGATTTTGATGGTACTGATATCAATCGCTGTATATGATATTTTACCAACACGTTTGCCTATACATTTTACCTTAACTGGAACAGTTGATGGTACAGCACCTAAATTGGAGGGTATCAGTTTTATGCCGGTCATGGAACTAATCTTGTGGTTGATAAGTAGTTTGGGGATTAAAGATATCAATCTAAAAAAGGTAATAGATGGCATAGGAATAATATTATTTCTAGCACAGTTAACAATAATAGGTGTAGCTTTGAAACCTACAGCAAATATTAACATGATTAATTCGATTGCTTTATCCTGTATGATCATCATCATAGCTTTAATAACAAGAAATAACAAAATTAATCGCTATATTGGCATTAGAACTACTAGAACTATGAGTAGCGATAAAATTTGGAAAAAGACCAATACTTTTGCAAGTAACTTGTTATTGGTGGTAGGTAGTATAGGATTTGTTTTAGGTATCTTTTTAAGTAGTGTATCATTTATAATCATAATTGCACTACTATTAATAGCTGTGGTAGGTTCAATAGTATATTCATACTATGTAAAATAAATAAAAAAATCGAGAAACAAAGTTCTCGATTTTTTTATTTTAACGACTTACAGTTTCTGCATTATATTTCTTAGCATAAGCATCTTGCAAGAGCTTTAAAGTCTTTCCATCTTTTCCACCAACAGGCTGACCATCAAGCTCGACTGCACGAATACCTAGACAAGCTGAAGAACTAACAATAACTTCATCAGCATTTCTAAGATCGTCCATAGTAAATGGTGCTTCGGAAGTAGGAATATTATTTTCTTTTGCTAATTGCAAGAGATGTTTCAAAGTAATTCCTGGCAAGATTAAATTATCTCTAGGTGAGGAGCAAAGAACGCCATCTTTTAGAATTAAGATGTTAGAGTGTGCACATTCTGTAACTCTGTCACCGCGATGGAAGACTACTTCTTGGCAATGACTTTCATTAGCCTTTTGACTTGCAATAACGTTTGGAAGTAAGTTCAAAGTCTTAATATTGCAATGTAAGAAGCGAGTGTCTTCGCGAGATATAAGTTTATATTCAGTATCAAATGGAACTAAACCATAAGGAGCAGTAAAAATTAATAAATTAGGTTGGCTATCTTCTGGGAAAATATGGTTACGTAAACCAGAACCACGTGAAGTTTGCCAATAAAGGATACCAGTATCAACTTCGTTAGCATCAATAACAGCGTAAAGCTTTTCTTTAAGTTCATCGCGATTTAAAGGAAAGTCGATCTCTAGTAGGCGACAACTATTATAAAAACGATCAAGATGATCTTCTAAGGCAAATGCAACATTGTTCTTAAATGTAGTTGCATCGTAGCAACCATCACCAAAATAAAGTGCACGATCAGTAGCAGGCACCTTAAGTTCATTTAAATCAGCGATAGTACCATTGTAGTATCCAACTTGCTTCATAAAAATCACTCCAATTCTAAATATGATCTAGTAGCAACATCGTTACAACAATTTTAAGATCTAAATGGCAACGTTGTCAATTTATATTAATAAAAAAACCAGAAGCTAAACTTCTGATTTCTTAAATTCTACCAAATATTTACACGTTTTTCAGGAGCGAGGTACATCTTGTCATCTGATGTGATCCCAAATGTTGTATAAAAATCAGCTAGATTCTTAGGTTGAACATTAGCACGTAATACGTGAGGAGCATGAACATCAATTGATAATAATAATTTTTGACGTTCAATTGAAGACTTCATTCTCCAAATGCGAGCCCAGTTAATGAAGAAGGCCTTTAGATCAACATCTGGTTCACTCTTAGCAGCTTCTAGCGCACAACTTAGACCACCAGCATCAGCGATATTTTCTGAAACTACAAGCTTTCCGTTAACTTTACCTGCTTCAGTTTCTAAACCATCAAATTCAGCAATCATATCTTGAGCGAGTCCTTGGAAATGTTTCAAATCTTCATCAGTCCACCAATTGTGCAAATTACCAAACTCATCAAATTGAGCACCATTGTTGTCAAATGCGTGTGAAATTTCATGAGCAATTACTGCACCAATTCCACCAAAGTTTTCACTTGAAGATTGATCTAAGCTATAAAATGGTGCTTGAAGAATAGCTGCTGGGAAAACAATGATATTAAATGAAGGATTATAATAAGCATTTACCATGTGAGCTGGCATTTCCCAACGACTTCTGTCAACATCTTTACCCCAATGACCATAGTGTTCCTTAAGGCTAATTTGAGTAAAGTTTAAGTCATTAGTAACTAAATCTGCATCTTCATCGACAACAAACTTAGTATAAAGTGGATCTAACTTATCAGGATAACCTACATTGATTCCCAAAGTATTAAGCTTAACAATAGCTTTTTGGTGAGTATCATCACTCAACCAATCATTGGAAGCAAGACGATTTTTATAAACATCAATCATCTTTTCTACCATATGATGAACATCAGCCTTAGCTTTAGCACCAAAATATTTATGTGCATAATATAATCCAACTACTTGACTAAATTGACCAGTAGCAAGGTAAAAGGCAGCTTTTTGAGCTTTCATAGCTTCTTTAGAACCAGACAAAGCACGAGAATACGTGCCAGCTAGAACACGAGTATCATCATCTAATAGGGTACTTACACTGATGAGAGTTTTTACTAAAAGCCAACTCTTGAAGTTTTCGAAAGTATCAGGATTAATCAGAGTTTCTAATGCTTCATAATATTTAGGTTCATCTACAATGACTTGATCAGGAGTTTGATCGATTAATTTCTTAGCAAAAGCGCCTAAATCTACACTCTTACTAAATGCTGTATAATCTTCAAAACTGTATTTATTATAGGATTTAGCATAATCAGCACGTTCAGTACTATCTTTTTGAACAGGAGCAAGTGATTTATCAAAAGCAAGAGCCTTTTCTAAAGTTACTTGTGCAAAGTCATTGTCATAGCCAGCACGTTCAAATAGAGCAAGAACCATTTGACGATAAACATTGAGAAATGCTTCAGCTTGAGGGTGATTTTCTTCATAGTAGGTTTTATCTGGCAAAATTAAGCTAGGTACAGATGCATATAGGGCATAGTGTTGAGTATCCTTCATATCAGGTTCAACATATAATGGGAAAGGATTAGGTAGTCCCATCATAGTTAAATCATAGAGCTTTTCTTGCCAATCATTAATGTCTTTTAGGGAAGTAATCTTATCAAAGTATTGTTTAGCAGGTTTAAATCCATCAGCATTACGTTTTTCAAAATTGGAAACGAGACGATAATATTTAATGAATTCATTTAAGCATTTATCATCAGATATTGCTTCACCTGTCATAAAATTAGCGAAATCTTCCATTAAAGTTTTTTCGATATCATCGGCTAAATCATAAAAGCCACCTGTAGCAGCTTTATCAGCTGGAATTTTAGCAGTCTTTAACCAGTCGCCGTTGACAGCCATATATAAGTCATCTTTTATTAATTCGTTATTAACCATGAATCCATCTCCTTAGAGTATTTAATCTTATTTTAATGTAATCTGTAATTTTTTTAAAGCATAAGGCAACGTTGGTTAAAAAAATAGCCTGAAAATTACAATAGAATTTCCAGACTATAAAAATATCGAATTAAGATAATGCAAATATTCGATCTGCTTTTCTTTCTAAAGCAACGACAACGATGCCAGCTAAGACTAAATTAAATAGGAAACTACCACCATTAACAAATAAAGAGTAAAGTACAGGACTCATGCCTTTGGGTGCATAGGATCCCCAGAAAATAATGCCAGCAACGAAGTGGCAGAAATATTTAGCAAATACGGCGATGAAAACAGCTAACAAACTGCGACTGAAAACTACATGCCAATTATTGTTGCTTAGTGCTTGCTTAATTTGATTGGAATAAATTCCAGCTAAACCAACAACCATGTTAGCTACAGGGTATTCCAAAATTCCTTGAGTAACTGTAAGGATAGAAGCACGACCAATTAAAATTGGAAGTAATCCCCAAAGTAATCCAGACAAAAGACCAGCTTTTAGACCACGGCGAATACTAAAAATTACGATTGGAATAATTCCTAAAGAAATATCGAACCATTCGACCGTTGGTACAACAGCACTTAGTACAGTGGCAATCGCAGCCATCAAAGCGCCTTCTAATAAAATTAATAGTTTTTCTTTGTACATAAAAAAGCCCCTCCTTGTGTGAACTCGATTAGAGCCAACACAAAGACGGTATGAATATCAGATTTATTTGTAGTTATATCTTATTTACTACACATTCCTACGCTCGCATTAACGAACAGGTTCAAAGGGTCTGAATAACTTCACTCTCAGCCAAAAAGGCTCCCCTTGTGCTAGTCAAATCTATCTTCACATAATATTGTACAAAGCACATTATAAATGAAAAGGTATTCAATTTCAAGGGTGACGCTTACTGAAATCATTTGTGAAATAAAAGATATGAAAGTTCGGTTTTTTCCTGTATACTGAAAAAGAACTGTTTTAATGAGTGTACAAAACAGAGAGGATTGGATGAATTTTGAAAAAGACAGAACTCAAGTTGGAGAGTGGACTGGTTAAGGCTTTGGAAAATGAATCATTTAACCAGTTGACAGTTGCGGAATTGGTAGCTGCCGCCGGTATTAGTCGTAGATCGTTTTATATATACTATAAAGATAAGTATGAATTTTTGTATGATGTTAGAAGTAGGATTTTAAAAGGTATTAAACAGGCGATGGAAGCCGATAGAAAAGTCATTGAACAGTTTGAAGTCCGCAGATTGCAGACAGATGAAGAAAAGTATTTATCAACACATGATGAATTTTATAAATTAGCCGTTTTTATTAATGAAAATAGTGATATGGTGCGTACTTTATTTTCAAGAAATGCAACAATAGATTTTTATCGTGATTTTATGGATTTATTAAAAGAAGAAATAACTATTCGTAATTCTTTTCATAAAATAACGTATGGGACAATGATACCTACCAGATATGCAGAGGAGATATTTGCAGGTGAAATCATAAGTACGATTAGAATTTGGGTATCAAATCATAATAAAGAATCAATGGAAAGTATCGATGAATTCCTTGATATTTTAGGGAAAATCCAAATTATTTCTCCATATCATTTATTTAGACCAATAAAGGAATAGTATACTATTTGTGCAAAACAACCTTGCTATATACAAATAGTTAATAATAATCAATAAAAGCCTTATATAATAGCATTCTTGGCGATGTTGATTATAAATGATTTTGAATGATTAAGGATATAACAGACTGTTAAACAGACTACTAACAGACTATTAGCAACCCGTTTAAATATCAATGTAACATGAATATATATGTTAGGTGTTGGCATCCGTCCAGCGCTTTTTTAGTATGCTATAATGAAATTATTCAAGTCTAAATCAAGAATAATAATTTCTAGCTTGCTACTGGATACGTGGCAAGTTTTTTTATTGTCTGAATGTAATTACACTAGATACATGTAAAACGTCTGTATGGTGCTTTATTTTGGATATAAAAAAGGGTCTAAAATTGCGTATTATTGCGTTTGCTAAATCAATGTATTGCTTGATATAACAATATTTTAGCTCCTGTATAGAAAAGCAATTTTAATTTAACGACCATCGCAAAATAACAGGTTTTAACAGGTTTTTAGTTCAGGTTTTCTCAGGTAGTAAAGTAAATCAATCCGACAATTTCCGGCAATTTAACTCTTGCATTTTCTTGCTTTTTTACCTGAGCATTTCTGAGCAATTTAAGTAAAGTCATCGCAATTCAAACAAGCTCTATAAATGCTATTATTCCAGTAATTACAGTCATTCCATCGCAATCAAAAAGGGGCTATTTTCTTCACTTTTCTTCACGTTTTCGGTGTGTAATAATGGTCTAAACTCCGATATTGTAAACTTTTGTAAACTGGATTAATTGGACAATCTAAAATAGCTTAATCACTGTAAAGACTGATATATCAAGTAATACAACTGTTTTAAAATTCCTAAATTGTCCAATTTTGTACAATTATTAGGTTTATATTTTCTAAAAAACTCCAGTATTGTGAATTTTTGTGAACTCGGTAAATCAAATAATTTAAAACAGTAAAATAGCCGTATTGACTGTTATATCAATCATACAAGCATTTTTAAAATCTCTCAAAACTCCGATTTTCTCCGATTATTTCAGTTCACAATTTCTAAAACGTGCATAGATTCCAGTATATACTCCAGTTGGTGCGATGCTATAAGCGTTGATATGGTGCATGTTTTAGATGCAAACAATCAGACAAGCCCCCCCTATGCTAAAATTTTCAGAATTGCACTTTTTTATAAGCCTATTCCTGTGTGTACGCTCCTCCAGTGGCAAAAAGTGGGCGGGGGTATTTAATAAATCATGTAACTACGGTTTAAATTCTGATAGGTGTTAGCTCGTTTAATTGTGATTGAGTGTAATTATATTAGAATTGGTAAAACGTCTTATAATGTGTTTATTTGCTAAATATGGTATACTTTAATTGTTCAAGGATATTAAAACAACTCCGAATTTTATTATCTTAATAAATCTTATTTTATCTTTAGTCATGAGCTACGGTGTTTATATCGTGGCTTTTTGTTTTGAATTGAATTAACACGATTCTATAAATCAAGTCATTAATGGTGCTTGTCATGTTAATTCTAAGCGTCTGTAAATCCAGTAAGCTATGTAATTGTATTAACTGATGTAATAACGGTGTATCGGATACAATAAAAAAAGAGTGCCAATTAATAGCACTCATTAAGTCAGTGTATAAATAAATACCTGCATCCTTATTATATCACGTTTCTTTATATTCTAATAAATCAATATCAGCCATATCTTTTAATTCTTGTGCAAATTCTAAGCATCCTAAATTTAGTAATTCGTACATTCTAGTATTTCCATACCCTGAAATTTGTTCTATTTGCCAATGATAAAGATTTTTAATAACTCTTGCTTGAAATATCGTTTTCTTGATGTCATCTAATGAATTAATACAATCATCAACGATTCTTAAATACTCTTTAGCTTGTAATTGTCGTATAGTCTTATCTTCGATTGAATTATTTGGCGATGTCTGTACCTTAACATTATCATAGCTAACTGAATGTAAGGGCGATATATTAGCCAAGTATTTTAATTTTTGATATTGATTGTTAAAAAAATTAATAACATTTTTTCTAGTTCCGGGCAAGTCAACCTCTCTATTATCGTTATTGTCTAATAGGTCTGATAATTGCATCAAATCCACTACATACCACGCCTTTTAATTTATTTCATGTTCTAAATCAAGGATAGTATTATTTAAGGTTGTATACGTCCACAATGCTAATATATCCTAGCTTAATCAGTTGAGTTACTAGCTCTTTAAATTCATCTTGCATCGCTTGCGGTACTTTGTTTATATCAATAGCATTAATATTATTAGCAATGTCATTATATCTATTGTCTAATTTTTGCAAGTCATCAAGCAACTTTCTTTTGGCATCCAGCTTTTTCTCTAGCTCCTGTATTTCCTTTTTAGTATCATCTATCTTAATAATGTTTTTTAATCCGTCTAAAATCTCTTTAAAATCATTCATGTTAAATTATCCTTTCTATGTTGACACGGTTTTAAGTTGTGTCTGTTTACGGTTTTGACACGTTGCAAACGTGCATTGCATAAGTGAAGACACGAAAGCACCAACTTTTTTTGACGTTTTACTCTAAAAAAATAAAAAATAATTCTTTTTTCTTCCTATATATATTATTTATTTATTTTTTATTAAATGGTATAAAAAAGCGTGTCTTTCGTGTCCTGCTTATTAGGTCAATCTTTGCGACGTGTCAAAATAGTGTCTTGCTTGTGTCAAACAGTGTCATTTTATATGTTTTTACTCTTTTTCTGTTGGTTTTAGTTTGATACCTTCAAAAATTCTCATCATTTTACCGTCTTTCCTTGCGTATCTATCAAATACATTAAACCTCTTTAGCTCCTGTTTAAACTTCTGATTACTCATAGCACGATAGCCATTTTCTAAACAATATTGTTTGTAACTGTCATATAAGTATACTTTCTTGATGTTGTAATTCTCGTTTAACTCGCAATAATCATTTATGAATAATCCTACAATATCGTTACTACCTAACCATTCATTCCTAAGTTTCATCATTTCCGGCGTTTCTGATAAATAACCACGTTCAAGGGCTTTTTTGAATGCTTTTAAGCACTTGTATATAAAAGCTGGTATCTCTTTCTTGATTTCTTGCATCTTAAAACGCTCGTTAAAATCTTCGATAGCCTCAAATGGTACTATCATCGGTCTACGTCCAAAGCCTTTTGATGTATCTTTAAAGGGTGGCAATTCATTAGCGCCAAAAAATAATTTGGCAAATGGTTTTATAGTGCGTTGGTCTTTTCCTTTATTTTCAACGTCTAAAGCGTCATCGCCTGTAATGCTTTTTAATAAAGCTGGGTCATTGATTAAGCCTTTAGATATATCAGCATAATAATTCATATTCTTTTGATATAATCGCGATGTAGTAAATCGTCTTTGATTGTCTGTTAAATCCTGTAAAGATACGTTACTAATGTTTTCAATTCCTACGGCATCCGACAACCAGTTAAAAAATGTACTTTTACCATTTCCACCACCAGCTAATAATATAGTGAAATTCTGTATCTTTTCATAACTCCGATAAAATATATATCCGATAAACTCCATAATATATTGTTTGGCATCTCCTACGCTTTCCAACAACCAATTATCAGTCAACGGGGTAGGGGTGTTGCTTGTATCAAGGTTGTAATTTCTACCATGAAAAATATAATTTTCTGGTTTATTTGGTTCTAGTTTGTCAGTAATAAAGTTGTATACACCATTTTTAAAATGAACTTTGAACGGGTCTACATTGTCTATTGTTTCACTTGCTTGCTTAATGATAGCCTTATTCATGATATATTTTCTTGTATCGCTTACGTCTTTAGCATTCCAAGCATTAATACCATCAATTTTATTAGTTACAATCTTTTCTATTTCCTCTTTTGTCATGATTTCCCATAAGCCATTATCTAAATTGTAACGATATAAGGTTAGGTCTTTACCGTTTTTGACGTACATTAGTTTTACAGTCTTTAATATCTCACGTCCTAATTTATCCGGCTTGGCGTGAACTATATCACGACTATTAACAAAAGCCCAACTAGGTAGATTCTCTAATTGCTTTTGTCGTTTCTTGATTTTCTCACTTGCTTTATCCATCAAATCAACCATATCATTTTCTGTCATTGTCTCAACTCCTGTTATTCATTAATAAATCTTTTTAGTATGCTCTCAGCTACGTTGTCCAATTCCTTACTTGGTAAGGGTGGTTGTACATAATTATCAT
>OHAS01001935.1_pt1 | contig 15681 bp, 13 predicted proteins | sample 1577131 | NCBI WGS metagenome assembly OHAS01 (sample SAMEA3541566, study PRJEB24748) | human gut metagenome | biome: human gut; feature: human-associated habitat; material: faeces | place: China | collected 2012 | reverse complement strand
AGAAAGATGCCGTTTCTGGGTGATTATACCATTACGCTGAAGGCAAAAAAAACAGTTTATAATGCTTGGAAAGCCAGGATTTTATCCAATTTGGTTAAACACAAGAAAGGATTCTGAACTTCATAACAGTATAATAAAGGAGAAAGGATTTAAAAGTGTAAGAGATGGACATAAAAATAGTGAGCTCGAGCTTTTTTCTTTTAATATATTTTCTGGAAATAAAGAAGAAATAAACATATTCTTCAATTATAAAACAAAGGATTATGAAGTGATAAAAAATAATAAAATATAAAAAATTGTGAAAAAAAAGACATTTTTATGCATCTTTATAAATGTTTTCCTTGTCATATAGCAGATTTTAGCGTATTATTATTAGAGGATTGAGTGAAAATATGCTAGGAGGGAAACAATGTATAAGATTTTAAAAGCTGAGACACTGGCAGCTAAGATCCATCTTATGGTTGTACATGCACCGCGTGTTGCAAGCCACTGTCAGCCAGGACAATTTATCATCGTAAAAATGGATGAAAAGGGCGAGAGAATCCCGCTTACAATTTGCGACTATGACCGCAAAGAAGGAACTATTACAATCGTGTTCCAGGAAGTTGGAGCATCTACAATTAAGATGTCCGAATTAAAGGCTGGAGATTCTTTCCGTGATTTCGTAGGACCTCTGGGATGTCCTTCTGAATTTGTTCATGAGGATATTGAAGAATTAAAGAAAAAGAAAATAAAAGTGGAGGATCTTCTTGTCGGCTTGTGCCGTTTTGATCAAGAAGCATATTCTGCATTCTGTGACTGCTATCCTCAGATTGCAGCAGGTACAGCTTTCAATCCTATGACAAATATGGATGTTGTAAAGCTTTACCAGTCCGTAGTGGATGCATTAGTAGAGCAAACAGAGTATTCCGGCATCAATATTATATTTGACGAGTTTAGTAAATTCCTTGAATCAAATATGGATAAGAGCAAAATGCTCAATTTTAAGATCATTCAAGATGTTGCTGAATTAGCTTCAAGAAGTGGAAAGAAGCAAATCCATTTTACTTGCATTACGCATAAGGAAATACTTGATTATTCTTCAAGTGATAGTTTTAAGACTGTTGAAGGAAGATTCAAGCATATAAAATTTGTTGCCTCCTCTGAACAAAGCTATGAATTGATATCTAATGCAATTGTTAAGGACGAGTCTTTTGCAGCATTTAAAAAGAACAATCAGGCAAAGTTTATTGAGGTATGTAACAAGTCAGCATTGATTGATGTGTTCAGCGATCTGGCGCCGGATTCCTTGGAAGAAAAATTGCTTTATGGTTGCTTCCCTTTGACCCCTTTGAGTGCCTATGCACTTTTAAACATCAGCGAACTTGTCGGTCAAAACGAGAGAACATTGTTTACCTTCTTGGCTCAAGATGGGGAATTCACTTTTCAGGACTTTTTGAGAAAAGACCACGAATCGATCGAATTTATTACGCCAGATTATATTTATACGTATTTTGAAGAATTATTTAAAAAAGAAGTATTCAATGCAAAAGTACATAGCATTTGGAAAAAGACAGATGCAGCTTTGAGACAAGCAAAAGAGGGCGCTCAAGTGCGCATTCTACAAGCTATGGCTGTTATCAGTATGATTGGTAATGAACGCTTGAAAAACACCAAAGCTCACTTGAAAGCAGCATTACTGATGGACGATACTGTTTTCGAGCAGGCTATGAGATTTTTGCAAAAAGAGCATATAGTTTCACAGCGCGACACAGCTGAATATGTTTTGTTAACAGCAAATGGTGTAGATGTACAAAAAAGCGTCGAAGCCTATGTAAAAAACAAGGCTGTCAAAGCTGATGTCGGCGAAATGCTGAATGTAATATGCGATAATGGCTTCGTTTTTCCGAGAGAACACAATGACCGATTTAGCATCCTTCGATATTTTAAAAAGGTGTACATGGGTGCCAAAGAGTTTATTGGCTTTAAAAATGCCAAACAACTTTTAACAAAGTATCAGTATGATGGATTGATTGTTTATATCGTAGGAGATGCTTCTGTAGATAGAGAACGGATAGAAAGCAAAATCAAGAAATTTGCTAATCATCCGCAGATTATCATTTGTATTTCCGACTTAGCATTTGACCAGTTGGAAGTACTGAAACGAATTGAAGCAATATCACGATTGAAAGATGAAAACGTTCAGAATCCCGATCCCCACTATATGGAGGAGATGGAGATTTATGAACAGGATCTCATTAGACGTATTCAATCTCATATTGATATGATGTTTGCTCCTCGCAGTCAATACAGCACGTATTTGAATTGTGTGAAGTTGCTAGACATTGATAGTCAGGTGCGTCTGATCCAGACAATTTCGCGCATATGCAATGATTGTTATAATCTAACGCCGGTTATCAATAATGAGATGGTTAACAAAAATGTGCTCAACGCGCAAAACATTAAAGGTCGCGATCTTGTTATTCAACAAATATTAGATTATGCGGACAGCAATGTTATCCCCTGTATGGATGGATATGGGCAAGAGGTAAGCATCTTTAAATCTGTTCTTTCCCGCACGGGATTGGATCAAAATCCGAGAACGCAAGACGCTGGCTTAAATGAAGTGTTGGAATTAATTCATGGATTTATTGCCGATTGCGAAGTGGCAAAAAACAACTTCGAACAACTATATCAAACACTCTGTGCGGCTCCGTACGGATTGAGAAAAGGTATCATTCCAATTTTAATAGCCTATGAACTTCGCCAGTATAAAGAAGGTGTTATTTTCTATTTCAAAGATAAAGAAATGGAACTAACCCCTAGCCTGCTCGCAAATTTGAACGAGGCTCCGGCAAACTATCAATTACTCATTGAAGCTGGGACAGCAGAGAAAGAACAGTATTTGGCAAGTCTGGAACAGATATTTGCGGATAATGCAGATGTGAGGACCACTAGCATAAATCATATTTATAGCGTTGTTAAAAGCATGCAAAACTGGGTTCGTTCCTTGCCGGAGTATACTAAAAAATTCAAGTCATACTGGGAGAATGGTGAAACGAGAACGATCGATGCTCAATTTGATAGCTTCAGAAGAGAATTAATGAAGTTCGAGATTAATTCGAGAGAGCTGGTATTTGATTCGTTTGTTTCTATTTTTGCCGCAGAAAATCAACTGCAAAATTGTGCAGAAAGCATTGCGCGATGCAAAGCGTTTTTTGATGGCCATATCAAGAATTGTAGAATGGAGATTGGCAAAATGCTGATCGCCTTGTTTATGCCTGGCTATCAAGGCGGCTTGGCAAAGTCGATGATGGCTTGGTATAAGAAACTTCCTGATAGCACTAAAAAGCATGTGTTTGATTCTAATTCCAATGCACTTCTCGGATTTGCAGCAAAGATTTCTACCTATGACGATGATGCAATTTTGGATGAGCTGATGTATGAATTTGCTTCGATGGAGATTGAGGACTGGAGTGATTCGCTGGCAAGCAACTTTATTAAAGATGTAGCTGATGCGATTGCCAAGATCAACGACTATCATGAAGATCCTGTGTCAGGCGAAAATGAGTGTATGGTTTCTATATCTCTTACAGGAACTAAACTGGAAAAGACATTCTCATCCAGCAATATATCGCCACTTGGTAAAACTGTTATTAACAATTTGCGTGCCGTTTTTGAAGAGTATAACGGGGCACTGGAAACTGACGAACAGTTGGCTATTTTAGCGCAACTGATAGAAGATATTATAAACTAAGGAGAGCTTATGATTTATTTGGATAACGCCGCTACAACATTTCCGAAGCCGGAAGAAGTGTATCAGGCAGTAGATTATACACAACGTAACATAGCAGTGAATGTTGGCCGAGGTAGCTATAAGGTTGCATCTGATGCTATGAAGCTAGTGGATGAAACTAGATACTTGATGGCGGAGTTGCTTGGCGTAGAGACCCCTAATAATGTGGTTTTTACACCGTCTGCAACCATAGCGGCTAACCAAATTATCATGGGCTTAGAGTGGGATGAATATAAGACGGTTTATATCACCCCCTTCGAGCACAATGCGATAGCGCGTCCTCTACATTTGATGAAGGAACGGTATAATTTTGAGATTGTACTTTTGCCATTTGATTCGCAGACTCAAGAGTTTGATAGAGAAGAAGCAGAAAATCTGTTTTCTCAGAACCCACCAGATTATGTGTTCGTGAATCATATAAGCAATGTAACAGGAGCAATTGTTCCAATTGAAGCGATTACGGAACTTGCAAAGCAACATGATGCAATAGTTGTTGTTGATGCTTCGCAATCCGCTGGCCTTAAGCCCCTTAACATGAAAAAGTCTAATATTGATTATGTCGTTTTTGCAGGACACAAGAACCTGTACGCTTCCTGGGGGATAGGTGGTTTTGTTTCGGCATATACAGCACGCTTGGCAACAGTGCTTGCCGGAGGAACAGGTTCAGATTCACTAAACTTAAATATGGCTTCTGATTCTCCGGTGGGTTTTGAAGTAGGTAGTGCGAATATCATTGCTATATCAAGCTTGAACGCTTCTTTGAAATGGCTAAAAGCAACCGGAATATCTGTTATAGCCGACAAAAAAGCACAATTGATGGAACGACTAATTCAGGGGTTGAGGGCGATCGGAGTTAAGTTGTATTTGCCGACGCATCACACTAGTGTTCTTTCCTTCAATGTGGATGGATATAGTGCAAATGATGTTGGAACAATTTTGAGCGAAGAATACGATGTGGCAGTTAGAACGGGTTATCATTGTGCACCATATATTCATGATTTGATTGACTCTCATAAATCTGGTGGAACAGTTAGAGTAAGTGTGGGATATTTCAATACTGAAGAAGATATCGATTTATTGCTAGATGGAATAAGGAGTTTGTAATGATGTCATTCAAAGATATCAAATTAAATACTGAATACAGATCTGGTAAGAGCGATGTCATTAAGGATTTTTATATCCCTGTCTTATCTCGCGCAGTTAAATACAAGCGCGCAGTCGGCTTCTTTTCTTCTACAGCATTGATTCAAATTGCAAAGGGAATATCGGAGATGGTCGTTAACGGCGGACACATTCAGCTGATTGCATCTCCCAGACTTTCCGAAGAAGATATACTCGCGATTCAAAAAGGTTATGAATCTCGTGATCAAGTAGTAACTAACGCAATTATGCGAGAGTTTAAAGAGCCGACAAGTTATTTTGAAAGTGAAAGACTCAATATGCTTGCTACATTAATTGCGGTCGGTAAGCTGGATATTAAAATAGCATTTACTCACGGGCGCAACCAACTTGGTATTTATCACGAAAAGATGGGTCTTGTATATGATTCAGATAACAACGTTATCGCTTTTTCAGGATCAACAAATGAGTCAGAAACCGCATTTGTTGATAACTATGAAGTGATGGATGTGTATTGCTCATGGCAGTCATCTTTCGAAGAGAAAAAAGTTGCTCAAAAAGAATTGGCGTTCCATATGCTTTGGACAAATGCTGACTCTCATGTAACGATTATAGATTTCCCTGAGATTGCGGTTAAGAAGCTGTTGGAGTACAAGCGAGATAAAGTTGATAGCCAAGTTGATGCTATTGAATGTTCTTTGAGGGAAAGAGAAGCTGAAAGCGTTGCGAAAAATGGTTTTCGTGTTCCTCCTGACGTTTCGTTCGATGACCACCCATATCAATTGGAAGCTATAAACAATTGGATGGAATCAGATGGACAAGGAATATTTGATATGGCAACAGGTGCAGGTAAGACTTTTACTGCACTGGGAGCATTATCTGCTTTGTCGGAGAAACTAAAAGATAATATAGGTGTTATTATCCTTTGCCCATATCAGCATCTGGTTGAGCAATGGGTTGAAGATATAAAACGATTCAATGTAACTCCTTTAATTTGTTATTCTAAATACGATTGGAAAAAGAAATTCAAACTAACACTTAGCGATTATAAGCTGGGGGTAATCAAGAATTTCTGTGCAATAATGGTCAACGCATCTTATTCCACGGATTACGTTCAAGATATTTTGCGCGCTGCAAAAGGCAATCTTTGCATTGTTGTGGACGAAGCACATAACTTTGGCGCGAAACGTTTGCAAAAATGCATGCTAGAAAATTTCAAATACAGATTGGCATTATCAGCAACCTTGGAACGTCATCATGATGAAGAAGGAACGCAAAGTCTGTACAATTATTTCAAAAAAGTGTGCATCACTTTTACGCTTGAGGATGCTATAAAGCAAGGATTTTTAACTCCGTACTATTATCATCCTGTTGTTGTCAATCTAGAACCGGATGAACTTCAAGAATATACGGAACTAACAGAGAAGATAATTAATATTCTTCGAAAGAATCCAGGGGATGAACTACCTAAATCAGCAGAAATGTTGCTCATTAAGAGAGCAAGGATTATAGCCGGCGCTCGTAATAAGTTACATATTCTTGAAGAACTTATGGAGGAATACAAACACGACAACAATATCTTAGTGTATTGTGGTGCGACAAAAGTGTTCACTGATCGAGAAGATGATTACGACGAGGATGATGCACGACAAATAGAGCGAGTCGTAGATATTCTTGGAAATAAATTGAACATGAGAGTATCTATGTTCACATCCAAAGAAGATGCTCAGGAAAGAGAACGAATTAAAGAGAGTTTCGCAGAAGGCCATTTGTTACAGGCTTTAGTTGCAATTAAATGCTTGGATGAAGGTGTGAACATACCTGGCATTAGAACTGCGTTTATTATGGCTAGCAGTACTAATCCTAAGGAATACGTTCAACGACGCGGTCGTGTGTTACGTCGGGCCAAAGGAAAACAATTTGCGGTTATATATGATTTTATTACATTGCCAAGAAGCTTAGATTCTACTGAAAGAGTAAGCAACGTAGATTGTGAAATAGCATTATTCAAACGCGAAAAAGAACGCCTAGACGATTTTGTTAGACTTTGTGAAAATCCGTCTGAATCGTATAAACTTGTTGATAGAATCAACGAGTATTATCAGTTGAACTACATAGGAGGACATGATTATGGAATATGATGTTGTAAATACTGACAATCAAAACGAAGCTCTTGACGAGTCAAAATTGCAGCGCCTTAAAACTCGTGTCTATATGATGGAACGTGAGAATTATAAAACAAAAAAACTCAAAGACAACGAGATGGTAGAAAAAATCATTAAGCTCATTATTCAGGAGGTCGAAAATGTTAATTAAGCAGATTGCACTGAAGAATTTCAGACAGTATAAAGATCTCCAAGTAGTTGAATTTTCTTGTGATAAAGAGAAAAATGTTACTGTTATTTTGGGTGACAATACGAGCGGAAAAACCACGCTCATTCAGGCATTCAATTGGTGCTTGTATGGAACCACCTCTTTCAAAACAAGAGAATTGATCAACTCAGAAACGCTACAGGAAATGAGCATATTTTCTTCTGCTGAGGTTTCTGTTGAAGTGGAGTTGCAGCACGAGGACAAGTTGTATGTTATTCGCAGAACACAAGTTGTAACGAAAAACGAAGGTAATAAGCCTTCCTGCACGAGGGCAACCTTGAAAGTCGAGTATAAGGAACAAAACGGAGAAATGCAGGAAGTCCCCACATTTGAATGCCAAAACACCATAAACAAGATATTGCCTGAAGCTCTCTCTGGTTATTTCTTCTTTGACGGTGAACATGTATCCGAAATCAATAGCAAGGGCAATGTTGTTTCTGCTGTTAGAGGTCTTATGGGGCTTGAAACAATAAGCGAAGCTGTTGATCATTTTTCACCCAAAAAGACTAATTCTGTCATTAGCAAACTGCAAAAAGAATTGGATATCGGTCAGGATGAAAAGAGTGTGCGGCTCAAGAGGGATCTAGATACCGCAAAAGAAAAGCTTCAGACACTTGAAGCGCGCGAAGCACAGGTAAGAGAGGAAATTGCTTACTTTGAAGGACGCAAGAAAGAATTAACGGCATTGATACTTGCAAACGCGGATACCAAAGCGCGTCAGGAAGAAAAGACACGTGTAGAACGCGATATAGAATTTTTGCAGAGAAATCAGGCTGATGTTGAACAGCAGATTGTTCGGGACTTTACTAGAAACGCTTATAAATTCTTTGCATTGGCACTGTATTCTAAGGTCTATCGTGTGATTGCGGATGCAAAGCAAGATGGCGAAGGCATTCCTAAAATGCATTTTGATTCTATTGAATACATTTTGCAGCGTGGAAAGTGTATCTGCGGCGCTGATTTGACAATGAATCAAGGTGCAGTGAATCATATTAGATATGAACAAAGCTTGCTTCCTCCGCAGCATATTGGTACCACGATTCGCGAGTTCAGGCGGGATTGCCAGCGTTACGAAACCGAAATTGAAAACTATGCTGAAACCATCAGGGCAGACTATATCCGAATTAGAGAAAATGCGAATCAGTTAGATGATAAGCGTGCTCATTTTACGGAATTAAGCAGATCCATTCAAGGTAATATTGATGTTGGCAAATACGAACGCGATAATGAGGAAAACGATAGAGTACTTACCGCAAAGAGAAATCTGCTTCTTGAAATCACGTCTGCGATTGGTGAAGTGAAAAACCAGATTCAGTCGCTTGAAAGTACTATAAATGGATTGCGCGTATCTACTGAGAAAAACAAGAAAATTACTGCAGCTATTGCATATGCTACTAGAATTTATGAGTGGTTCCAGGCAAGCTATGACAACTCTGAACGTGTTGTAAAAGAAGATCTGTATGCAAGCATAAATATGCTGTTTTCTCAGATGTATCACGGTCAGCGTGTTGTAGAGATAGATGATAACTATCATATCACGCTCAAAGTGGATAGCGGAAATGGTGTGTTTGTAAATGACACTTCACCTGGACTTGATACGGTAAAGAATTTTGCTTTCATTGCTGGTATTGTAGATTTGGCTAGAAAGAAAGCAAAAGCTAAAGAAAATACGCCTGGTGAAATTGAATATTCTAGCGAACCGTATCCAATTGTTATGGATGCGCCATTCTCTAATGCTGACGAGAAACACATCGCTAATATTTCAAGAGTACTTCCTCAGGTTGCAGAGCAGGTTATACTTGTGGTTATGAATAAGGATTGGGAGTTTGCGCAGTCTGATATGAGTGAAAAAGTTGGCATGATCTATCAGATTGTCAAGCATTCTGAAATCAAGTCTTCGGTTAGGAGGGATGGTTAATGTTTACTGGCGATATTTATATTCGTGGCAAATATGCTACGTATTTGAAATATTTAAGCCAAAAGACCGAAAAAAACGATCACAAAGAAAAAGTTGCCGGTGTCTTTGAAAGAATGATTGATGTATATATGACCGCGGCAATTGTAGGCGTTAACTATGGTCTGAAGCGCGAAGATGAGAATACAAATTCTGATACGGTTAAGATTTTTGCAGATGTTGTGAACCGAGAGCAGAATAACCTTATTTCAATTTTTAGAATAGTTATGCTTGTTGATAATACGACAGGTCTCAATGCCGATGAAAAAATTGATAGAGCGTTTAAGAATCCCGACACACCGGAGAATATGAAGCTCTTTAACACGTATGTTCGAGGCGGTATCGAGTGGTTGTACGAACAATTTACTACAGGAGCAACTACGAGGGATGAATACATTACAAAAATCCATGAAATTGTAGAAGCATTCAGCGAAGAAAATGGATTTATTAATTAATAAAATCCAAGAAAGTTCAAAAACAAATGAGGTAATTGTATGTCGTATAAAGCTCAAACTATAATTGAAACAATAAAAGGGATAAATCAAATATATTATCTGCCATCCATTCAGCGAAAGTTTATATGGGATGTTCATCAAATCGAAAAACTTTTTGATTCTTTGATGCAGAATTATCCTATAGGAACCTTTCTGTTTTGGTCGATCGAAAAAGGACAAGATCCCTCACATATTGATGAATATACCTTTTATGAATTCATCAGCAATTATAACGAGAAAAATGCTTTAGAATTTATGCAAACAAAGGTTGAAAAACCTAGTTGCAAAGATAGATTGACGGCAGTGTTGGACGGTCAGCAAAGATTAAGCTCGCTATATTGTGCTTTAAGAGGAAGTTATGCTTTTAAAACGAGCAAAAGACTAAGTCCAAACGACCAGTATCCCAAACGCGAATTATACCTTAATTTGTTGTATCGCTGTAAAAGCGAAATGGACGATAAATTCCAATTTAAGTTTATTACGCCCAAAGAAGCCGATATAAAAGATGAAAATCATTATTGGCTTAAGGTGAAGGATGTAATTTCTTGGTCGGATTCTCCTAACGGAAGAAATGATGTAAAGAAAAAGGCTAAGGCACTAGTTCGACAAATTGAAGGTGCTGGTTTAGCTAATTTAACGGCAGAACAGTATGACGATATAGAGAGCACTATTGAGTTGTTGTGGGAAAGATTGGTTACCGAAGAACTGATTACATACTTTGAGATAAAAAAAGAATCCCTGGATGATATTTTAGACATTTTTGTGCGTGTAAATAGCGCAGGCACACCTCTTTCGAAAAGCGACCTTGTATATTCAACGATTGTTGCAAACTGGGAAGAAGGAAGAGAGAAAATTGAAAACCTGTTGGAAACTTTAAATTCTAAGGGAGACCATTTTAAATTTGATAAAGATTTCGTAATTACTCTTTGTCTGGCACTGATGGATTTGCCGCAAAAATTTCAAGTAAAGATATTTACAAGAGATAATGTAAAAAAAGTAAGTGATTCGTGGGATGAAATCGTAACATCAATATGCGATAGCGTGGATTTGTTAGTTGATTTCGGTTTTTGCCATGACAATTTTACTGCATATTACATAATTATCCCTGTGGCTTATTATCTCTATAAATCTCAAAAACGTCTTTGCGATTTAAACGAATCAGACAAAAACACAATTCGTAAGTTTTTGATTACTGGAATGGTAAAAAAGATTTTCTCTTCGAGCGTAGAAAGTGGTTTGTCAAATATTTTAGGCAAGCTCAAACAAACGAACTTGAATGGAGACATTGAGCTTCGCTGTAGCGATCACTTCGATTTCGATAGTTTAAAAACCCTTGAATTTCAAGAAAGGACTTTGCGCGTAGAGGAAGCTGATGTTGATGAGATAATTAATTTCAAAAAAGGGCCTTTAACTTTTATGATTCTTTCTCTGCTTTACCCGGATTTGAAACTAAGCGAGATCAAGTGGCATCAAGATCATATTCATCCGCGATATGCTTTTGACAAAAATCGTCTAATTAAATATTTCGCTGAAAAAGGTATGAAATTGGACGATAACACTTTAAAAGCATGGGCTGCAAACTCCAATACCCTTGTAAATTTACAGTTGCTTACTGGTAAGCAAAACCAAGAAAAGAGCAAAACTCCTTTGGTGACATGGATATATAATCAGTTCCCGGATGATGATAAGCGCAAAAAGTATTGCGAAGAACACTATATAGATTTTGATGCAGGATTTGAGTTGGAGAATTTCGATGCTTATTACAATAGACGCAGAGAGAAACTCAAGAAAAAGCTGATGGAAATCTTTAGTGTACAAGTTATCAGCGAAGAAGAGACAAGAATTATTGAAGAGCAAACGTCAGAAGAAGAAAGTGTTATTACTCCGGAAGGCAAAACAATTGCCGAGGCCGCAGTAAGTGTTTTGATAGATCATCCGGAAGGGCTAACTTGTAAGCAAATATACGAAGCCATTATGGAGCAGCATCTTTATGAATTCAAAGCAGAAAAGCCGGAGGTTGTTTTACGAATCGAAATCCGCAGACGTTGTCAAAATGTCGATATCTCGAAATCGTATGAGACAAAATGGTTCAGAATTGTAAAGAAAGTAGATGGTGAATGCTATTACGGCATTACGTTCAGTGATTAAAAATGGTGAAAGAATTAATGCATGATCCAATATTACTTGCAGGAAAGGCTGAGGTCTCAACAAAAGAAGATCTGCCTGTCGCGCAGGACTTGCTTGATATGCTTATGGCACACAAGGATAGCTGTGTTGGTATGGCAGCTAATATGATCGGCGTCAAGAAACGCATTATCGCTTTTCTCGACGAGAGTGGACGAGCTCCTATATACACTGTGATGCTCAACCCCGAGATTGTTAAAAAAGACGGTGCGTATAACACCGAGGAGGGATGTCTGTCTCTTCTCGGTGATCCGCGTCCGTGTAAACGCTATAAATCTATCAAGGCTAAGTATGAGATATTGGAACTGCAAACTCGCATAAAGACCTACAACGGCTGGACGGCGCAAATCATTCAGCACGAAGTCGATCATTGTAATGGAAATTTGATTAAAATATAGGATATATGGAGTGGCTAGTTGTATGGTAAATATTTCGGCACTTATAACCGATGGTCAACAAATCTTATTGTTTCAAAACGATAAGAACGAAAAAAATGAATACGCACTTCCGTCTGTTTGCGCTTCCACCTTAGTCGGGGCACCACGGCCGGCTGACGCAGCGGCGAATGACGGCCAAAAAGAAAATTGAAAAAACTGATTAATGACCTTGGGATACAATTTTTCTTTAATCGTGAAATATATAGTGCATTTAATAATGGTGACGACAATTGTGCATTTTTATGCTATGTTACTAGCTATACTTCATTGTCGAAAAATGAAGATTATATTTGGATAGAAATTAATAAATTCAAAGATGTTGCATTAAAGGATATGGGGGCGCATTCTTCTCAAGCTGTTTTTAAGTATATAAGAGAACGGTTGGATGTAATTGATGCAGTAAAAGCAAAAATTCGATTTTTAAATCAACAAAGCGGATTAACCTTAAGTTTCTCGGAAAAATTAAATGGAGTGCAGATATTTATCTACGCGCCAAGGTTTATATGTCCGTTTTCATATCATTTTTCATTTGATTTTGTAAATGAAGAAGAAGTTGAGTTTAATGTTGATTGGATTTTAAATCGATCAATGGCACCAGGCGACAAATCTGATATTTATATTTTTTTCTCTGAAACAATGGGAATGTTACTGAAATTGTTTTTGCAAGAGCCTGTTGTTGTTACTATGTTTGGTCATTGTTTTGTAGAAGGTGAGATTGGTGGTGCAAGTCTTTCATTTGAATCGAATAAGTACAGTGAAATAATAAGCAAGCATGAGATTGTTGAGCGTATTGCGCTTTTGTTTGAAGTTTTCAAAATAGCAATGAGTCTACATGGAGAATTAATAGGATCTATTTCACATAAGAATATTGTAAAAAATAATGATGAGATTTTAAAATGCTTTGGCAAAGAGAATTTCAATTTTGTATTTAGAGAAGAACATGCTTGTTATTATAATGATCACCTAGAATGTATATATATTGATAATGGTCTGTACGATTCAGACAAGCTGTTTTCTGGGTATTCCAATGAAGTAATTAGCGGAACACATGGGAAAATATTAGTTCAAAAAATAAAAGATTTCACCTTTTTAAATTACATAGATGCAGATGATTGGAAAACAGTACAAGAAATTATTAAAAGAAGAAAAATTATTGACTATAAGTTACTGGCTCAAAGCAACAAACTGTACGTAATAGCTAATAAAGAAATTTGGGTTATTGATGGGTGGTTCCATCACACTATTGCGGAGTTGGAAAAAGAAGACGTTTTAGACCGTAATAAGAGAGAACAGGCACTGTTGTTAGCCAATAGAGAGTTCAGTTGGAAATATCCTTTGAACTACGGTAGATTTGAAGAATTGTGTGCAGATTTATTAGAACAAATAAAGCCTAATGCGAGGATAAGACTTGCGGGGGATGCAAACAATGCAGACGTGGGAAGGGATATATTAGTTTATAATCCAGATGATACGTTGCATATATGTCAGTGTAAAGCTTATCAAAAAAATGTAGGAAAAAGCGATGTACAAGATATTCGTGATACAATAGAGTTCCATGGTGCTACAGGTTTCTATCTAATGGTTTCGTCTAGAATTACTTCTCCTTTGATTAAAAATTTAGAGATTCTAAAGCAAAAATATGCGGTGGATTGGTGGACTGAAAGAGAGATATTTAATTATTTACGAAGATATCCGTTCATAGCAGATCGTTACAGAGATATTTTAGAAATAAAGTAATAATTCTCTGGACTTTCGCAAACCTGTGTGATACTGTTGTGTACTGCAAAGGAGGTGCGGATATGGCACAGATGAGTTTAGAAGAATTATACCGCGGAGAAGGTGCGGGAGAAAAGTACGGTATCTTGGGAGAAGTTATGAAAGACTTCCTCCAAAATGAGCGTCCGTCGGAATACGACGAGCGTACTTGGCTTGAAATGCTGCTTGTCAAGCACGCGCTGATTGCGGCAGAAAAAATGAAAAATGAGGGCGACACGGTGTCGGGTTTGACCGATGACGCGCCGCCCTCTTCTTATGTGAGGTGGAATGAAAATGACAACGCTTGAAGATCTGTACTACGGCAATATCGTTCCGCACGAACACAGTTTTAAGCGCGGGAGTGCTTACAGTGAAGTGTTGAGCTATGTTATTCGGCATCAGGACAGCTTGATACCGACGCTTACGGCTCAGCAAAAAGAAACCTTTGAAAAGCTCAAAGACTGCGAGGCGGAACTGCACGGTATGAATGAGCGCGAAGCGTTTATCAGCGGCTTTAAGCTCGCGGCGAGAATCATGACCGAAGTGTTGTACGAGCCGTCAGAGGATTGAATTTGCAGAAACAAGGCCGAGCCGATTTCGCGGCTTGGCCTTGCGATTTTCAGTTCGACACAGCACGGTTAAAATCTGCACCTCAGAAAACAAAGAAAACAGTATTCCCGCAAAAGCGCCGGAATATACACTGTTGGCGCAAAAAACTTGACAGAATTTCCCCGGTATGTTATACTGCAAGTAAAGAAAGCAACCGACAATTGAATACACATATTTTTATTTTGAGTTTCAGACTCGCACTTACATAATCGCCGATGCAACTACGCATCGGGATTGAGTGCGGGTCTTTTTGTTTTGCAAAACAGCAGTCCTCTACATAACACGGCGAAAAACCGTGTGAATTTAACAGGAGGAAAAACCAATGAAAGAATCTGTTTACACCGCTTATGAGGATCTGCCGCTGTTCCTTAATGCTGAAACGGTAGCCAAGCTCCTCGGCATCTCCATCTCAAGCAGCTACGAGCTGATGCACGAGAAAGGATTTCCGTCGTTGCGTATCGGCTCACGGCTCATCGTACCGAAAGAGAAATTCCGCGCATGGGTCGAAGAAAAGACGGGAGGCAGCATTTGAAATTCACCCGATATTCAAAGCGTGATGCGATCCGGGATTATTTTCCTCTGCCGAATGAACTTTTCAGCTTGGGTCTCAGCACCGGTGAGATTGCAGTGTATGCGTATCTGATGTACTGCGAGGACAGGAAAACATTTCAGTGCCATCCGAGCTACAAAACGATCGGGAAAGCTGTCGGCATGAGCAAAAACACCGTCAAGAAATATGTGGACGGTCTGATCGAAAAAGGCTTGATCACAGTCGAGCCGACCTCTGTGTACACGCAAAAAGGCGAAAAGCGCAACGGCAATTTGCTCTATACCGTCCGCCCGATTGAGGAAGCGGCGGCGTATTATTACGAAAAACAAATGCTCCGTTTGGAAGAAGAAATGCGGCGTCAGGCAGCCTTGAAAAAACTCGCTGAATTTGACCGCAAACACGGGAAATCGGCGGTTTAACGGCAGTTTTAC
>OHAS01001923.1_pt1 | contig 15746 bp, 19 predicted proteins | sample 1577131 | NCBI WGS metagenome assembly OHAS01 (sample SAMEA3541566, study PRJEB24748) | human gut metagenome | biome: human gut; feature: human-associated habitat; material: faeces | place: China | collected 2012 | reverse complement strand
TGTTATCATCGGTAAGATTATCCCAGCTGGTACTGGTATGGCTCGTTACCGTAACTTGGAACCACAAGCAATCAATGAAGTTGAAATCATTGACGAAGTTGTGGAAACAGCAGAGACTGAAGAAGTTGAAACAAGCGTAGAATCATAAAAACTTGCTTGAGTTTACATATAAAAGTCTATCAGGAAGAGAATCTTGTATTCTCTTCTTTTTTGTTAGCTTGCACGGAGGGGCGCAGTTAGAATATAACTGGAGGTTTCAGGCATCCATTTTGTTGTTATATCGAATCAACAGCTTAGGAAAAGAGCTTCCTAGTAAGCATGATGGCACATTTTTTGATTTTATATGGCTCTTAGCTGTACAGGAAGGGAAAAATTCGATATACTAAGTAAAAGGAGGAAGAAATGAAAATTTTTTTGCAAAAAGTGGAATATAGTTTACTGGCTTTGTTTTTAGCCGTACAGACTCAAGTTCCTTTTGTACTGATCCAGTTTTACAAAGGTCGAGATCAAAGTTTTTCAATGGGATACACCTTGCTTGTCCTGATGATTTATTTGCTGATCATTTTTTATGCCCTGCGAATGGCTAAAAAAGAAGGCTTACTGACCCTTGATTTTAGTTTTTTTAATTTAAAATCAGTGATCTGGCTAGTATTATCCTATCTGATAACTTTCGGAGTTAGTATTTTTGCTGCGATTATTATGGTTCTAGAGGGCCAACTTTCAGGAACGACAGCCAATCAAACTGCTTTGCAAAACTTGTTTCAGAGTACGCCCGTTGTTTTGCTTATTGTGGGAGCTGTTTTTTCAGCGCCAATTTTGGAAGAGATTATTTTCCGTGGTTTGATTCCCCAAAAGCTGTTTCCAAAGCATGAGTTGATTGGTCTGATAGTTGGTTCTATCCTTTTTGGTTTTTTCCACGGTCCGACCAACATCGGTAGTTTTGTCCTTTATGCTGGTATGGGGGGCGTTCTAGCTTTGGTAGTTCACCAGACTAAGCGTTTGGAAATGGGAATTTTAGCCCATATGTTACGGAATGCCATTGCTATTTTGGTGATGATCATCTCACAAAGTTAACGATATATCATTCATGGATGAAGAGGTTAGATTGACCTCTTTTTTGACATTTCAGGGATAAAAAGTGACTTTTGAGGACATGGAGCTAGCAAAGCGAATCTTTTGTTCTATAATGAGAATTGTATCTTAGCTTTAAGGAGTAAAAAATGAGGCTCACATTTCAAAAATCTATCCAAATCTTGTTAGTAGCTATGCTAATGCAATCGGTCTTGCTGCTTTTGGTTCATCCGATGACCAATCGTTTCGCTTTATCGAGGCCTAACTTGCTTTTTATCTCTCTGTTTTTGCTCATTCTTTTAGGGTATGCCTCTTATTTTTCTCGTGAGTGGCGGGATTTTAAGATAGAGCTACGGGCTTCCAAACGGTTTCCACACTTGCGCTACCTCTATTTTTTGATGATTGCAAGCAACGCAGCGAGTCTTGTTCTCCTTTGTGGGCAGTCGAGTTCTGAGCTAACGCCTTTGCAGCAGCTTATCTCAAACAGTTTTTCCGCTTCCTCCTTGCTATTGCTTGGCATGGATTTATTTGGTATGTCATCACAGGCTAAGCCAAACAGGCAGATGAAATACAGAAAGAGTTGGTGTATTGCCTTGGGAATTGCTCTCTTTGCTTTCCTGAGAAATCCCGGAGAATCATCTTGCTTTCTAATTTATCTAAGTTTAGGCATGGCTTTTGTCCAGCTCTTAAAAGCCTGGGTTAGCTCCCTAGAATTGTCCTTACTGGCTCATCTTCTTCGGAATTTACTTCTGATCCTCCTTTTGCCTTTCTGTTTGTAAAAAGTGTTTTCTTAAATAGGGGAATTGTGGTAAAATGGTAAATGAAACAAGGGGCAGATGAGGTCTTCTTGTGAAGTCGAGTGCAGTTCATAGGACTGGATGCTGCATCTGCTGTTGGCTTTGCGGTACACTAGATGGGTGTGCCTTTTTTGTTGAAAGGCAGAAGTAGCAAGAGGAAAGGAAATACGATGAATCTAAGACAACTTGCTCCAGAGGGCAAGACAGCTCTTTGTGGGATCCTTAATGTTACCCCAGATTCCTTTTCGGATGGGGGCAAATATAATACGGTGGAAAAGGCTCTGGAGCAGGCGCGCAAGATGATAGCTCAGGGAGCTCATTTGCTAGACATCGGTGGCGAGTCGACTCGTCCGGGCAGCCATTTTGTGGACATTGAAGCGGAGGTAGGTCGTGTGGTACCGGTCATTGAGGCTCTTCGCCGAGAGACTGATATCCTCATTTCTGTAGATACTTGGAAGGCACCAGTTGCAGAAGCAGCTTTGGCCGCTGGAGCCAATATCATCAATGACATCACGGGACTCTTGGGTGATGAGCGAATGGCAACTGTGGCTGCTCAGAATGGAGCGCCAGTTATCGCCATGTTCAATCCAGTCATGGCTCGACCCCAACATGCCAGTTCGAAAATCTTTCCAACTTTCGGCTTTGAGCCAGCTTTTACCGAGTCAAAATTAGCAAATTTTGAACAGTTGGATATTCAGGCGCTCATGTGGGCATTTTTTGAAAAAACACTGGCAAGAGCTGAGAAAGCTGGTCTGGAGCGGGAGCAAATCATGCTGGATCCAGGGATTGGTTTTGGTTTGACAAAGCGGGAAAATCTCTTGCTCTTACAGGAGTTGGATAGCATTCATCAGGCTGGCTTTCCTATTTTTCTGGGTGTCTCTCGCAAGCGCTTTTTGGTCAATATCTTGGAGGAAAATGGTTTTGAGACTGACCCAGAGACAGCCGCTGGTTTTCAAAACAGAGACCTAGCTTCAGCTCATTTGACCAGCATTGCAGCTAGTCAGGGTGTCGAGGCTGTCCGAGTGCATGATGTGGAAGTCCACCGGATGGCAGCCGATATTGGCGATGCTATTCGACTGGCTCAGAAAATGGAAGATCTAAATTTACAGCAGTATAAATGAGTATGATAAAAGAAGAATTGCCAGATTTAAGCTGGCTGGAAGCCTATCGGACGGATAGTCCTAATTTTGGCTTGGAGCGGATGGAGCGGATGCTGGCGCTGCGGGGAAATCCCCATTTGCAGCTGTCAGTGATTCATATAGGGGGGACCAACGGGAAGGGCTCGACCATTTCCCACCTGCGTCAACTCTTGGAAATGCGAGGCCTGCGTGTAGGGACCTTTACTTCCCCCTATCTGATCAGTTACAATGAACAAATCGCCATCAACGGTCGACCTATTCCCAATCAAGATTTAGAGCGCCTTTTAGAGACTTATCGAGCTATTTTTGAAGAGCAAGCGAATGATGAGGTTTTGCAGGGAGTGACTGAGTTTGAAATCATGACGGCTTTGGCCTATGATTATTTGGCTCAGGAGCGGGTCGATGTGGCGATTATGGAGGTTGGCATGGGCGGCCTCTTAGACAGTACCAATGTCTGTCGACCTGATCTGACAGCTATTACGACTATTGGCTTAGATCATGTGGCTCTGCTGGGGCATTCGCTGGCAGCGATTGCCGAGCAGAAGGCTGGGATTATCAAGCCAAATGTGCCCCTGGTGACTGGACGGATTGAGCCAGAAGCTCTAGCGGTCATCGAGGACAAGGCTCATCAAAAGCAAGCGCCTCACTATGTTTATGGGCAGTCTTATCAAGTGCAGAGCTTGGGTGGGACTGACTCAGGAGAGCAATTTAATTTCTCTAATGCGCATCGGGAGGCGGAGCCTTACCTGACGCCTCTGCTGGGGCAGCATCAGGTAGATAATGCTGGTTTAGCGATTCAGCTCTGTGACCTCTATTGTCAGAGCAAACAGCTACCGCTGTTAACAAAAGAGCAAGTTGGCGCGGCTTTATTAGCGACCAGTTGGCCGGGGCGGATGGAGCAGATTTCGCACCAGCCTCGTATTTTGCTTGATGGCGCCCACAATCCACATGCCATGGAGAGATTGACGAGGACCTTGAGCCAACATTATCCAGACTTGGATAAGAAAATCCTTTTTAGCTGTATCCAGACCAAGTCTCTGGAGGAAATGGTGGGTCAGCTCAAGCAGGTGCCTAAGAGTCAGCTAATTTTGACCAATTTTGCAGATCCACGGAGCTTTTCCAAAGAGAAAATGGAGGCGCTGGCTTGCGAGCAGGGATTGAACTATGCTGATTGGCAGGGATTTTTAGAGGCTTATTTAAAAGCTGAGCATGGGACCGATGAGCTCTTGCTGATTACGGGCTCCCTTTATTTTTTGGCTCAGGTCAGGGCCTATATCATTGACAAAGAAAAAGAATCTAGGAGTGAATATGGACACGAAGAAAATTGAAGCAGCTGTTGCCCAGATTATTGAGGCGATTGGCGAAGACGGAAGCCGCGAAGGCTTGCAGGAGACGCCCCAGCGCATTGCCAAGATGTATCAGGAAATTTTTGCTGGGCTGGGCGAGACGGCTGAGGAGCATCTATCCAAGTCTTTTGAAATTATTGACAATAATATGGTAGTGGAAAAGGATATTTTCTTTCATTCCATGTGTGAGCACCACTTCCTGCCATTTTACGGGAAGGTTCATATCGCCTATGTGCCTAATGGTCGGGTAGCAGGCCTGTCCAAGCTGGCTCGAACGGTAGAGGTCTATGCCAAGAAACCGCAGATTCAAGAGCGATTGACCGTAGAAATTGCTGAGGCTTTGATGGACTATCTGGGCGCTCAAGGGGCCTTGGTCTGGGTGGAAGCTGAGCATATGTGTATGAATATGCGCGGAGTCAGAAAGCCTGGCACTGCAACGGTTACTACAGCCGCGCGCGGTATTCTAGCGACGGACAAGGACCTGAAAAATGAAGCTTACAAACTGATGGGGCATTGATCTCATTAGTGGTGGAGCATGTCAGGAAAGGTTAGATTACTTTATCAAGGATAAAATGCAGAAACTTGAATCAGAAAGGATAAGAGAATGGATCAGCTACGCATTAAGGATTTGGAAGTGTATGCTTATCACGGTCTGTTTGGAGCGGAGAAGGAATTGGGCCAGCGTTTTGTGCTGGATCTGATTTTGGATTATGATATGACTCGTGCTGCCAAAACAGGCGACCTGACAGCTTCTATCCATTATGGAGAATTGGCTCAGGATTTGACCCACTGGTGTCAGGAAAGCAAGGAAGACTTGATTGAGACGCTGGCTTATAAGCTGATTGATCGGATTTTTCTGACTCACCCTTTAGTACAGAAGGTCAGCTTGGAGGTCAAAAAGCCTTGGGCACCAGTGCCGCTGCCTTTAGAGACCTGCTCAGTCAAGCTAGTTCGTCAAAAGCGGAAAGCCTTTATCGCTCTGGGGAGCAATCAAGGCAACCCAACTGCCAATATGGATGCGGCTTTGGAAAAAATGGCAGAGCAAAATATAAGAATTTTGCAGGCATCAAGTCGTATCGAGACGGAGCCTTGGGGTGGGGTTGAGCAGGATCCGTTTCTCAATCAAGTTGTTGAAATTGAGACTTGGCTCAATCCTGAGGAATTAATGCAGACGCTCTTGGCTATCGAAGCGGATTTAGGGCGCGTGCGGGAGATCAAATGGGGACCGCGTGTGATTGATCTGGATATCCTTTACATAGGACAAGAAGAGTTATACAGTCCAGATTTGATTGTTCCTCATCCTTATGTGGCTGAGCGAGCTTTTGTCTTGCAATCTCTGGTGGAAATCGCCCCACACTTTGTCGACCCCGTGCAGAAAAAAAGCATCCGCCAGCTCTGGGATGCGGTTGAAAAATAAGAAAAGAAACTTGTCGCAAGGCAAGTTTTTTTGTTGTCTGAACTTTCTCTGAACTTGCCCTTGTATACTAAAGAAAAAACAAAAGGAGTTCAGTATGGAACATATGGTGAAAATAGAAGGAGTCTGCAAAAAACATGGTAGTAAGCAGATTTTAAAAGATATTTCTTTTACAGCTAGAAGCGGGCGGATTACAGCTTTTCTAGGCCCGAACGGTGCTGGTAAAAGTTCGACCTTGAGGATTCTCTTGGGATTAGATCGGGCGACGTCTGGGACTGCGACTTTTGATGGGCAAACCTATCAGTCAATGACCTATCCGCTCAGAACGGTAGGTGCAGCCTTTGACGGCATTGGCGGTCTGCCAAATCGAAGGGTCTATGACCACTTGAGGATTATTGCGGCGAGTAATGCTATTTCCAAGTCTCGGATCGATGAGGTTTTGGAGATGACTGGAATCGCTCATAAGAGGAAGGACCTCTTGTCAAGCCTATCTCTAGGGGAAAGTCAGCGGCTGGGTTTGGCAGCAGCTTTGCTGGGTGATCCTCAGTTTCTTATATTAGATGAGCCGACTAATGGACTAGATCCAAGTGGGATCAAGTGGTTTAGAAAGTTCATCCGTCAGCAGGCTGACTTAGGGAAAACGGTACTTCTATCCTCTCATATCCTGTCAGAGGTGCAAATGGTGACAGATGATGTAGTCTTGATTCATCATGGGCGAATTATTGAGCAGGGACGATTGGAAGAGGTGCTGCAAGATTCAGACAGTCTAGAAGATCTCTTCTTTGATTTGACAGAGGAGGTTTAAAATGAAAGAAACGATGTCCTTATTGCATTCAGAATGGTTGAAAATTCGCTCAACCAAGGCTTTCAAAGTGAGTATGGCCTTCATGCTGCTATTGGTGCCTGCCGTATCTTGGCTGGAGGGTCGACAGTATTTATCTGTCGGCTTGGATGCCACGCCTGAGACGGTTCCCGGCCTGGCAGAAGCCATTGACCCGCTGGAATATCTAGGCCTCAATGGGGCTTCTATGGCAGGCATGGTTTTGGTCATCTTAGCTGGAATTTTGGGGGCTATGGAATTTCAGTCTCATAGCTTGAGAACCAGTCTTTTATCTTGTAATAACCGCCTGAAGTTGCTTGTGGGGAAACTCATGACCTTTGTTTGCTTTTCTCTTGCCAGTAGCTTTTTATCGATTTACTTTAGTTATATGGTCATGCACCTGGCTTTAGGAAAGGAGGGGCTTGATCCAATTCTGCTCAATCAGGCAGCTTGGAGTTTGATTTTGTGGAAAACCTTATCTCTAACCTTATTAGGAATCCTTTCATTTTTGTTAGGTTTATTGGCTCGGACCATGCTAGTTCCTCTGCTTTTTCTCGTGCCACAGATCTATAATCTGGGAAACTACCTGGCAGCTCACACGAGTTGGGGAGCTTATTTGCCACAGCCAGCAGGAGAGTTGTTTGCTGCAACGCCAACTTCCCAATATGCCAACAATCCCTTGCAAGGACTGTTGATACTTGGTGCATGGTTACTAGTCATCGGCGGTATAACCTCTCTGCGCTTTTTGAAGACGGATTTAGGAGGACGCTACTGATGATAAAAGCTCTGCTTAAAAGTGAATGGATTAAGTTTCGTTCTTACTATCTCGTTCTTGGTGCCGCCTTTGTGGCTCTGGTAGTCGTTCCTTTTTTTCTGATGAATCTTGACTACAGTCAGACAGCAGTTGGCCAGACAAAGGCTCTGAGTGAGGCTTTGCATGCCCTCTATCTGGCGCAGCCTGTCATCGTCATCTTTACTTCTCTCTATTTTGCCCAGGAGTTTGTCAAGTCTGGGATGCGAACGAATTTTCTAACCGTATCAAATAGAAGGGCTTGGTTGGCTGGGAAAATCTCATTTTTGAGCTTGTTGCTCTTGGTTCTCTATAGTGTCATTATAAGTAGCTGTTTCTTTGTTATGCTGGCTCGTTTTGACCTAAACTTTAGCTGGTCCTTGCTGGGGAAATTCCTCTATTACAGCTCTTTTGGTCTTCTCAGCAATCTTTTTCTGGCTTTTTTAACTGCCGGCCTCGCTTTGCTATTTCAATCTTGGGTTGTGCCGGTGTCGGTGCTCTTTCCTCTCTTGATTGGTCTTAGCCGTTTATTGGCAACGTTCATCAAGGAAGCAAAATACCTGCCCGATCTGGCTACCCTAAATCTTTTTGAGTATGAAGGACTTCAGCATTCAATAGATCTATCAGGGCTGGGAATACAGCTGTTCTGGCTAGCTTTGGTTTGGAGCTCTGCTATATTCTTAAGCTTGAAACGAGATGTTCGCTAGAGGTATGCTATAATGGAACTCATGAGACAGTATCGTATTTTGGTGGTTGATGATGACCTGAGCATTTTGAAGCTGGTGAAAAATGTCCTAGAGCTTGACGCTTATGATGTGACGACACTTGATCGGATAGAAGAGCTAGAATTGACGCATTTTGTCGGATATGACTTGATTCTGCTGGATGTGATGATGGAGCCTGTTAATGGTTTTGAGCTGTGTTCCTATATTCGTCCTCATCTTTCGTGTCCCATCATCTTTTTGACGGCCAAGGAATTGGAGGCGGACAAGGTGGAAGGGCTCTTTCGCGGAGCAGATGACTATATTGTCAAACCTTTTGGGACCAAAGAATTGCTGGCGCGTGTCAGAGCTCATCTTCGGCGGGAGGAAAGACGTGAGGAGCGCTATTCTGAGATTGCTTCTTGTCAATTTTATCCAGAGCGCTATGAAGTTGCTTGTTTTGGTAAAGTCTTGAAATTTTCAGAGCGAGAGTTTAAGTTGCTACATTTACTAGCTAGCAATCCCAAGCAGAGCTTTTCAGCTGAACGCCTGCATACCTTGCTTTACCCAGAAAGCTCAGAAACACAGCTTCGCTCCATCTCAGAATACGTGTATCAGATTCGCCAAAAATGCAAACAAGAAGGGCTGCAAGCAATCGCAACAGTGAGAGGAGTAGGCTATAGATGGCAATTAGAACCCGAAATTTCAAAAGCCTAGTCTGGACAACTAGTTTAAAAATCGTCTTTTTCCATGTTTTGATTTTTGTGCTTATAGGCTATGAATTTACGCAAGGAAGTGATTACGTTCTTTTCACCTTGTTCTTTTGGGCAGGGAGCTTGCTGCTGATTACTTTTTATCATATTTTGAAATTGCTCCGAAAAATCGACAGGGAAATAAAAATGCTAACGAGCGAGAAGCTTTTAGAAGAAAATCAAAGTCAACTTTTTCGGATTGAGGAAATGCTAGAAGTCTACAGCGATTTACGGAGTAGCCACCAAGAAAATGCTCGTCTTCTAGAAAGAGAGCAGCAGCATAATCAGGAGTTGATTTTACAGCTATCAGCGACATCGCACGATTTGAAGACGCCCCTAACTGTGATTAAAGGGAATGCTGAGCTCTTGGAGTTGGCGCAGTTGGGCCAGCCACAGGCAGACTATGCTGCTGAGATTTTGCAGGCCAGTCACAAGATGGAAGAGTATTGTGGCTCTTTGATTGATTACGCTAAGACCTTTCAGATTGATTCTAATCAGTTCAGTCAGCTTTCCTTGGAGGATTTTTTGGCCTATCTACAGGACGACTGGGCACTGTTCAGCAAACAGGAAAGCTATCGTTTTTATCTCCAAGAAGATTGTGATCTTAGTCTGATTTTGTCGATTCATTTAGACTATCTTAAGCGGGCTTTACTCAATATCTTACTAAATGCGCTTGAACATGCTGACCATGACCAAAAGGAAGTGAAGCTGACGGTATCAGTGCAGCAGGACCAGTTGGTCTTTGCCATCTGGAACAACGGCCCTTCATTTTCAGAGGAGATGCTGCTGGGAGCAGATCAACTCTTTTACCAGAGTGACCAAAGTCGCAATTCAGCTAATCCCCATCATGGCATCGGCTTAGCCTTTTCTAAGCAGGTAGCTCTCTTGCACGGTGGTCGTCTGACCCTGCTCAATCCAGACCAAGGAGGAGCCTGTGTCGAGTTGACTGTGGCTTTAAAAGACAAATAGTAAGGAAATCAAGCAAGATGATGAAAGGACTGAAACTTTAAAATTTCAGCCTTTTTTTGCCGCTTTCTTCTTGACAAAAGATGTAAAGGAGACTATACTATATCTGAAAAGTAAAGCTTGTTTTACGTTACAAAAGGAGGCAACCTTGGAAAATCGAATTCAAGAATTACGAAAAAGAAAAAAGCTCAGCCAGGAGGAGCTGGCTGAGAAGCTAGAGGTTACGAGACAAACGATTATTTCTTTGGAAAAGGGCCGCTACAATGCTTCGCTCCTTTTGGCTCATAAAATTGCATCCTTTTTCAATTTAAGGATTGAGGAAGTGTTTCTCTTTGAGGAGGATGAACCATGAAATGGACTTATTTGTCTAAATGGCTATTTGCTATTTTGGTGGTGGTTGGCTTATCTTATCTCCATTTGCAAGTCGATTTTATCCCTAAGGAAATCCTGCCTGTTGTGGGGATTATATTGATTGTAGCGATGTTGAAAATTTCCCAAGCGTATGAAAAATAGGAGGATGGCATGGAAATAGTAACTAAACAAGAATTTCGGAAAAAACTTCAAAAGAAAGTGATCATCGGCCGCATCCTAATCCTAGTCCTCTGGCTGGGACTGGGATGGAGCTACGTTCATTCTCTGGATGATTTACAGGAAGGGGTCATGGTTGGTCTGCTTCTAGGACTTTCCTTGATGGTTCTGCGTTATAATCTTGCCTTGAAACGGGAGGAAGCTTTTAATAGGCTCTACATTCAGGTGACGGATGAGCGTAATCGGATGATTGACGAAAAGACTCGCACTCTGCTGTTTGATATCCTTTTGCTACTGGCAGCGTGCTTGAGCGTTTTGTCCATGGTTTTCCCAATCATCTTAAGTCTCAATCAGTTTCTGACTTTGACCATTATCCTGGTTTTGGGACTTTACTACCTCTTACGTTTTCTCCTGTCCAAGCGCTATTAACAAAAAAAGCTGGCAGGACCAGCTTTCTAAACAAGCTTTTAACAGAGCTTGTTTTTATTTTCTATAAAGGCGATCATACTGATGAACAGGATCCATAGTTACATGGATGCCGAGTTTGCGCAGGACATTTTTGTCTTCATCTGTCAGCATTACGGTTGAATGAGCTTCGCTGCCCTTGAGATTTCCAAGCTCTTGCATGGCTTGGGCAGCATCTTGATTTTCCATGGCTGTGATTGCCAGAGCCATCAAGATTTCGTTTGAGTGGAGGCGCGGATTGCGGCTGCCCAAATGATTGATTTTCAGACCTTGGATTGGTTTAACGTACTCGGGTTCAATCAGCTTGGTTTCTTTGGCAATATTGGCTAATTTTTTAATGGCATTGATCAATACAGCAGCCGTAGGACCAAAGAGTTCAGAAGTTTTACCAGTTACGATTTCGCCATTTGGCAATTCCAAAGCAAGAGCTGGTTCGCCAGTGCTTTCAGCCTTGGCACGCGCAGCAACGGTTACTTTACGATCCAGTGGTGTGATGCCCAAGTCATTCATCAAGAGTTCGATTTTCTTGATAGCAGATTCAGAAACGCGCTCTGCCTTGAAGTCTAGAATCGTCTGGTAGTAGCGGCGGATGATTTCCTGTTGAGAAGCCTCGATAGCCGCATCATTATCTACAATGGCAAAGCCGACCATGTTGACGCCCATGTCTGTTGGAGAAGCATAAGGTGATTTTCCAAGGATGCGCTCCAGCATACGCTTAAGGACTGGGAAAATTTCGATATCACGGTTGTAGTTGACAGTGGTTTCGCCGTAGGTTTGCAGGTGGAAAGGGTCAATCATATTGACATCGTCCAGGTCTGCCGTCGCCGCCTCGTAAGCTAAATTGACCGGATGGTGCAGGGGCAGATTCCAAACTGGGAAGGTCTCAAACTTGGCGTAGCCTGACTTGATGCCATTGATTTGGTCGTGGTACATATTGGATAGGCAAGTAGCCAATTTACCAGAACCAGGACCAGGTGCGGTCACTACGACTAGATTACGGCTGGTTTTGATGTAGTCGTTTTTCCCCATACCTTCAGGAGAGATAATATGGTCCATATCGGTCGGATAGCCCTTGATTGGGTAGTGGATGTAGGAGGCGATACCATTCTTTTCCAGCTGGCTGCGGAAGAGGTCCGCCGCCGGCTGACCGGAATACTGGGTGATGACCACTGAGCCTACATAAATATCCAGCTCGTTAAAGGTATCAATTAGTCGCAGTACTTCCTGATCATAGGAAATGCCCAAATCACCACGCGCCTTAGAGTGCTCAATATTGTTGGCATTAATGGCAATGACAATCTCTACTTGGTCCTTGAGCTCTTTGAGAAGTCTGATTTTATTGTCTGGCTCATAGCCTGGCAGGACGCGGGCAGCATGGAAGTCTTCCAGCATTTTACCGCCGAATTCCATGTACAATTTGCCCTCAAATTGATTAATGCGCTCCAAGATATGGTCGCGCTGCAGGTTTAAGTATTTTTCTGAATCAAAAGCAATTTTTTTCATGTATAGTTTCACCTCTGCTAAGCATTATAACAAAATTTTCTTCAAATTGGAAAATTAAAAGAGAGTATATTAGATAAAATAGATAGCAGCCCGAATGAAGAACGGGCTGCTTCTCGAAATTAGTAGTTGGTAATCGTGTCCACGGTTGAGCGATCCAGCTTTTTGACCAGCGCTTGCAGGAAGGCTTGGGCCTGCAGGAAATCGTCCATGGCATAGAGAGTTTGGTGGGAATGAATGTAGCGGGCACAGACACCGATGGTGGTAGATGGTACGCCACCGCTTTGGAGATGGGCAGCACCAGCATCCGTTCCGCCCTTGCCGCAGTAGTATTGATACTTGATGCCAGCTTCTTCTGCGGTTGTTAGGAGGAAGTCCTTCATAGCTGGCAGCATGAGATGGCCAGGATCAAAGAAACGAATCAACGTTCCGTCGCCGATGGCTCCTTGACCGCCGTAGATGTCGCCCGCTGGGGAGCAATCTACAGCTAGAAAGACCTCAGGAGCAAATTTTGTCGTTGAAGCATGGGCACCACGCAGGCCAACCTCTTCTTGAACATTGGCACCGACATAGAGTTGGTTTCCTAGTGCTTGACCAGACAAGGCTTGAGCCAATTCGCTGACCATAAGGACGCCGTAGCGGTTGTCCCAGGCTTTGGAGATGACATTTTTACCGTTAGCCGTGAGAATGGCAGAACTGTCTGGAACGATCGTGTCTCCTGGACGGATGCCATAGCTTTCAGCTTCTGCCTTGTCCGCAAAGCCGCCGTCAAAGACAATGTCCGCAATCTGTGGCATAACTGGTCCGCCAGAGCCACGTGTCAGATGAGGAGGGACAGAGCCTGAGATGACAGGGATTTCTCGTCCTTCGCGGGTGAAGAGTTTGAAGCGTTGACTGCTCACGACCAGAGGGTTCCAACCGCCGATTTCCACTACGCGGAAAGTCCCGTCGGGCTTGATCTCGCTGACCATGAAGCCAACCTCGTCCATGTGAGCCGCTACCAACACACGGGGAGCATTTTCTGCTTGAGAATGCCGAACCCCGAAGATGCCGCCTAGACCGTCGGTAACGACCTCATCAACGTGAGGAGTGAGTTTTTCTCGCAGATAGCCGCGAACAGGTGCCTCGTGACCAGAGATTGCTGAAAGCTCGGTCACTTCCTTGATTTTTGAAAATAAGTCAGACATAAATTTACCTTCTTTCTGCCTCTATTTTATCACTTTTTTAAAGGGAATAACAGGATGAACTAGAAGAAGCTGAGAAATCTGCAATATTGTTTGTCGCCTCTGCGCTTTTGTGTTAAAATATTCTACATGAAAGCTAAAAAAATCATTTTAACAACAACCGCTCTTTTGGGAGCAGGAGCCTTGGCCTTTGGAGCTGCCAAGCTTGTGCAGGAGCAAAAAAGACTGCGCAATAGAGAAGAAATTGTTCAAATCGTGCGGGAATTTTTTGCCAGTCGAGGACCGATTGCAACGGTTTATGTGGAACTTTATGAATCAACCGACAACCGTACAGTTGGAGGGGTTGTCCTAGAAGATGACCGCCATTTTACCTTCGTCTATGAAAATGGTCAGTTGACCTACGAGGAAGAGTGATGATTCAGCCGCAAAGCATGGAGGAGTTGGCTTCTTATGTAGAGCACAAGGGGAAGACGGTCTTCTTTTTCACAGCAGACTGGTGTGGAGACTGTCGCTTTATCAAGCCTTTTCTGCCAGAGATAGAAGCTGAAAATCCTGACTTTACCTTTGTTGAGGTGGATCGGGATCGGTATATGGCTGTCGCCCAAAAATGGGATGTTTATGGGATTCCTAGTCTGATTGTTGTGGAAGATGGCCGAGAGATTGGTCGCTATGTCAATCGCGACCGCAAGACCAAGAGTCAAATCAATGATTTTTTAGCGAGTTTATAAGAAGATTTAAAAGTATTTTTGGAGGAAGAAATGATTTTTACATATAACAAAGAGCATGTTGGAGATGTTCTGATGGTCATCGCTGCCGATGATCAGGGAGCTAAGTTGGCTGCTGAGCGCAAAGGAAATGTTGCGCGTGTTTACCGCGAAGATAATGGACAGACAGTAGCTTGGAACATTTTTGAACTGTCAAATCTTTTTGAAATTGCAGAGCGCGGACAAGTTCAGCTGACGGATGAGCAGGTTGCGACTCTCAATCAAGAATTGACCAAAGAAGGCTTCCAAGCCGAGCTGGTTAACGACCGTGATCCTAAGTTTGTTGTGGGGGAAATCCTTGAGATGGTAGCCCATCCTGACAGTGACCATCTGAATATCTGCCAAGTGCAGGTGGCAGCTGATCAGACGGTTCAAATCGTGGCTGGCGCTCCGAATGCTCGTGTCGGTCTTAAGACGATCGTGGCTTTGCCTGGTGCTATGATGCCGAAGGGCAATCTCATCTTTCCAGGAGAACTCTGTGGCGAAAAGAGTTTTGGTATGATGTGCAGCCCACGGGAGCTCCAGTTGCCAAATGCACCGCAGAAACGTGGTATCATTGAATTGGCGGATAGTGAAACGGTCGGAACGGCCTTTGACCCAGCTAAACACTGGCAGTCTTAAGACTTACTATAGAAAAGGAAATCGTGATTTTCACGATTTTTTTGTCTTTTCTCGCGAATAAATAGATAGGAGGAAAGAATATGTATAATAAAGTCATCATCATTGGCCGGTTGACGGCTACACCAGAGCTACACAAGACAGCAAATGACAAGTCGGTCGCGCGTGCGACAGTGGCGGTGAATCGCCGGTATAAGAGCCAAAATGGAGAGCGTGAAGCGGATTTTATTAACCTTGTTGTCTGGGGGCGCTTGGCTGAAACCTTGGCAAGTTACGCTAGCAAGGGGAGTTTGATTTCTCTGGATGGAGAATTGCGGAGTCGCCGCTATGAAAAGGATGGAACCACTCATTATGTGACAGAAGTTCTTTGCAGTGGTTTTCAGCTTTTAGAAAGCCGAGCTCAGAGAGCACTCCGTGAAAATAATACTGGAGCAGACCTAGCAGATTTGGTGCTGGAAGAGGAGGAACTCCCTTTTTAAAAGTGATTTTTCTGGTCTCGAGTGTTCATGATAAAAGAGAAGAAAGTTAGGAAAGTGTTCCTAACTTTTTTGGTTAAAGGGTAGGTGGAGAAATGAGCAACGGAAGTAGCATCAAGCTTTACAAAATTGTCAGGAAAAAGTGCTTTTATAAAGGAATTTTTATTGTTTTCCTATCTTAAATTTGGTATAATAAAGGCGAATCCGGAGGCAGGCTAGAAAGGAAAAAATCGGAAACGAAACAGCCGCTGATGGTCGCTTTGCACATTGCAGTTTGAAATAAGGAGAGGAGGTTTATCATGTCTTTGTCTACCTTATTTGAAGTATCAATAGCTATTTTGGGTGTGGCCTCTGCTGGTTATGACGGCTATTACTCTTTTTTTGACATATTGTACCCTTCTTTTCTTTTTTGGCA
>OHAS01001905.1_pt1 | contig 15831 bp, 22 predicted proteins | sample 1577131 | NCBI WGS metagenome assembly OHAS01 (sample SAMEA3541566, study PRJEB24748) | human gut metagenome | biome: human gut; feature: human-associated habitat; material: faeces | place: China | collected 2012 | reverse complement strand
CTTTGACTAATTTTTCATAAAGATCCTTGCCAACTAAAATTATGCAAAGCCTTCCTGCGTATATCCTTAATTCTCATAACATCAGGGTCATTCCTCATAAATGTTATATCTGATCCAATCTTAAATCCTTTTATCAGAAACCTGTAGGCTGTATCTAATGCATCCTGTTCTGACGATAAACATGCATAATACACACATGCATATGCCTCTTCAGATATCTTATGTTTTATTGAGCGCACTACTTTCTTATACTCTTCTTCATTATACTCAATATATATATATTCATCGAATAAAGAAATCTGTTCTTCTCCACGCTTTTCAAGTCTAACACATCCATGGCCTACTTTCAAAGCTTTCTCCCATGCATGATATATGCAACACATCATATCTTCAAATGTATTGTCACATGTAAATATATACATAAACAGACCTCCATATAAAAACTCTTCATTACATCCATCATATATACCAACACTTTCTATTCAAAAAGTGAAAGCTGCTGATACTTTTCATTCTGATGCGTAATCTCCCAGTTCTCCTTGTGATTATCATCAGTCAGACAAGACGTTATATATGACTCCTCTATTGGTATTCTATACATCATTCTTCCATTACATGTTATAAAATAATGTGCTCTCTTAAGTACTACACCAATCTTCTTTAATATATCAAAATCAAGCTTCGCATATCTTCTAGTCTCCACTATTCGTCTGGCAGACTTAGGACCGATTCCAGGAATTCTTAAAAGCATATCATATGATGCATTCTGTACTTCGACAGGAAACTGTCCAAGATGTCTTATTGCCCAGTCACACTTTGGGTCAAGCTGTTCATTAAAATTAGGTCTGCTCTCTGACAATAATTCATCTGCCTGAAATCCATAGAACCTAAGAAGCCAGTCTGCCTGATATAACCTGTGTTCTCTTAATAGTGGAACATCTGCATCCAGCTGTGGCAATGCAGAATCCTCATTAAGTGGTATATAAGCAGAATAAAATACTCTTTTAAGATCATAATTCTTATATAAATGCTGCGTCGTTCTGATAAGCGTAAGATCAGTTTCCGGTGTCGCGCCTATTATAATCTGTGTACTCTGCCCTGCAGGCGCAAATGGACGCTTTACACACATATCCTTAGAAACCGCTGGAAGCGATAACTTATCTCCTGATTCCAATGCTGTCCTCTGTGTTCCTGATAATGCTGCTTGACCGTTATCCGTCCCATTCTGGTTGAATATGCTTCCCGTCAGATATCTGTTAATGCTGCTTCTTTCCATTCGTGCATCTTTTCCCAATGCCAGTCTGTTAGCCGCAATTGTACCTGTAATCTTTTCCATAGGCTCAAGAATAGTCTTAAAACTCTTATTAGGAGCAAGCTTCGAAAGGCTCTGTGCTGTAGGCAGTTCCAGATTAATACTTACCCTGTCTGCAAGATACCCAGCCCTTGAAAGCAGCTCATCTGGTGCTCCCGGTATAGCCTTAACATGTATATAACCATTAAATCTATACTTAGTCCGTAAAAGCATCAGTGTTTCACATATTCTTTCCATAGTATATGACGGATTCTTCAAAACCCCAGAGCTTAAGAATAATCCTTCAATATAATTACGCTTATAAAACTCTATAACAAGCCTGCATAATTCATCAGGTGTAAATGTAGCCCGCGGCACATCATTAGAGCATCGGTTCATGCAGTATTTGCAATCATACACACAATGATTAGTCATTAAAACCTTTAGAAGCGAAATGCACCTGCCATCAGCACCAAAACTATGACATACACCGCATGCCACGCTGTTCCCAAGGAAGCCTTTCTTTCCCTTCCTGTCTACTCCACTTGATGTACATGCAACATCATACTTGGCAGCATCTGCCAGAATTTCTAATTTCTCCATAGTTGTAAGATCTGAATATAATTCGAACATATGTTTATTATAGAAACATATGTTCGACATGTCAAGCATTTTAATCAAAAAAATAAAGCCATACCTTATCAGTACGGCTCCGTCTTTTTCAGAACAAATGCATCAACTATTTTCTTTACTGTGGCAATTTCTTCCGAACTGCACATCTTCAATTCATCAATTATATCTATACTTGCTCTATTTCCACGCATATTTCCTAACATCAGATAATCTGGCGTTACATTAAGATAATTACATATATCTACAAACAAAGTTATGCTGCAATTGGTTCTTCCACCTTCAATATTAGAAAGATATGTCTGCGACACACCCAACTCTTTAGCCATTTCCGTCTGTTTTATACGCATTTCCTTTCTTCTCTGCTTAAGCCTGGGTCCAATATTTATAATTCGTTCTTTCATAACTTCCTCACACGAACTCTTTCAAATTATTGATAAAATTCATTATTATTTCCTGATCTTTCTGAGACATGCTGTCAAATATATAATCAAGAAGCCGGCCTCTGACATCATACAGATTTAAATACATAGATGGGACATAACCATACAAATCGTAAAGTCTTATAAGAACCATTGCATCCGGAAGTTCCTTATTATTCTCAATTTTGCTGTATTTAAATCTTGATATCCCCAGATTATCTGATATAACCTGTTGGTCAGTTATACCATTGACATCTCTAATACATTTTAACATAGAATCCTTAGTTGAATCCTTGTCAATAGATTTAAGCAGTCTGATATACTTTACAGTTTCATCTGAAAAATCAGCTATCTTCTTCTCACACATATAAAGAATATGCTCACTCACAACGCCTCTTACATATTCCTTCTTTGATTCTTCACCAAATGTCTCTATTTCTGAAGAAATCTCATACCTGCATGGCTTTTCATCGACATCAACTAACATCTTGTCAATATCCGCCCCTGAATCAGAAAATTTTCTGAGGTCAATGCCTGACACCATGCTCCTTCCCGCTTCCCTGTTAGAATACTCTGGTGTAGTCATGCCAACCCGCACAGCCATTTTCGCCTGATCGTAGTCCATTAATTTTCTATATATGCTCATTCTTTTGCAAAATGCTTTGTAACGATCTGTATACTCCATAGCAACCCCTGTACATTAGTATGATTACTATTAAATTTTAGTATACGCACATTCCGCACATATATAGCGTTTATTGCGAATTAGATTAGTGTAAATATTTATATGCAATTAATGATAATATTTTGATTTTAACATATCGGAATAAGTTTCTTAGTGTATAGAATAATATTTGTGACAGTTAATAAAAATGTTGCATAATATCACTAAAATGCATTTAAGACATTCAAAAGTACAGTTGAGACATAAGCCATTTAAAAATAATTTCTAACAAAATATAATATAACCAACTTAAGAAGGAGGAAAAAAACATGAAAAAGGAAATTAAAACAACTTTAAGTAAAAGTGTAACAGCTTTACTTAACCGTACTTTAACTTCTAGTGCCAATGCTTCATCAAGCTTTTTTATTCATCAGCCTGTTGAACCATCTTCATTAAAGAAGTTTAAAAAAGCAAGATAATGGTAGAGAATCTATCTCGCCACATAACGTTACGGCTTATTAAATCAGGCATACTTAAAGATGACGACATTGAGTTATACATATATGCAATACAATATTTATTTTTGATTATTAATCCGACAATTATTTTCACAATATATTGTATAGCTACTGATAATACTTTGATTGGATTAATTGAGGTATTAGTTTTTCTGCTCATAAGAAAATATAGCGGTGGTTATCATTGTCAGTCATCTACAGTATGTCTGGTTTTTTCTGTAATAGTGCTGATTACGATGGCATGGCTTTCCTCTGTTCTTAAGCCTTCTTTATTCTTATTCATTGCTCTTATAATAGCAGATGTAGAATTAGTCATTAAAGGTCCTATTATATCTATTAATCATTCTGTTTCAGATACAGAAAAGAAATATTATCACAGATACCTTGCTACTATATTACTATTACTCAACATTTTAATTGTTATAACCAGTTTATGGCATTTATATCATATATCAAGCTGTATATCTATCGTGATTATCTTTTGTTTCTTATTACACATATTATGTATAACAAAGAAAAACAGGAAGTTGTATTATTAATGCAACTTCCTTTATACCTGTCCTTAACTGCCGGTGTAACACTGCTTCCTATAAGCCCTGAAAAGCTTTCCGTCTTAGGCACTTCCTTTTTCCATGTAGCAGTAAATGTAACTGTTGCAGTTAAATTCTTATAAGATGTACCTGTTTCACCTGTCCATGCAGATGCACTGTGTCCTGATGTAGTACTATCATACCCTGTAATTGTCCACACTTCAACGCCCTCGGTAGTGACACACCAAATCCAATTATTATTGTATTTAATACAATAGTTCTTTGTATAATTAAGATATGACAGATTTTTAGAAAGTCAATAAACTTTCGATAAATCATCACACTATTATATATAGCCAGCCTTTTTAATTTTATTTCTCAAAATCCATTATATTTTTCACATATCAATGTTTCTTGATAATAAACATTATACATATTTTTATTTCTAATTTGAATACATCATTATTTCATAAGCATTATTGATATAGTAAATTCATTCTCTTGTTCATCAAATTGCTCAAAATGGCTTCCATTATATTTACCAACAATATTTTGTATACTTTTCATTCCATATCCATGTTTTTTATCAGTATCTTTCTTTACTGAAATATACCTGCCATTTATTATTTTAGGCGGAATAAAACACGAATTGATACATTTAATAAATATTGTTTCATTCTTTCTTTTAACTATTAGTTCTATATATTTACCACCATTTGATTTAGCACAATTTCTTGCTGCTTCGTATGCATTAGATAATATATTTCCAAATAAAGCAACTATATCCGTTGCTACAATATCATCTATCGTACCTGGCCGTATATCTACAACAAATCCTATGTTTTCAGTACAACACTTTTCTGTATATTCACTTATAAGTCCATTAAGAACGTTATTTTTAGAAAATGTCGTACGCTTCTTTATGTTGTATTGTTCCATTATTGAGGTAATATATTCTCTTAAATCATCATCTGTCTGCATAGCAAGCATTGTGTTAAGATGATTATTCATATCGTGCCTTAATATTTCCAAACTTTCGTTCTTTTCATTCTCTAATCTGTAATACTTTGCATCTGCCTTTTCCTGTTCTAGCTGAATCTTAATGCACTCATTTTCAGCATTTCTCTCGTCTATTCTTATATTTGTCCACAATATAAGTATATCTGAACACACTAATCCCACAGAACTTATCATCATCCATATAGATTCTTTCCTGTGCAGATTCCATGTCGTTCCAATAATATAATATGTCATAAACACAATCAATGATGTTGTTAATGAACCAATTAAAAGTATTTTTGACATATCATTTCTATCAAATACTACACTTCTTTTTCTAATAAAAACTAATGCCTGTACAATAAGAAAATAAAATATATTACACAAACATCCCATAAATATTATATCTGCCGGAGTATTCTTGCCTGCATTCTTAATTCCAACTATATACCTTGCAGTAAAAAACATTATTAATTCTGATAATGCCATCATAACTATAAGTATAACACCCCAAAATACTGCGGTTCTTTTATTGACATCATACAAAAGCATAATCAGAAATATATAAACCAATAAGTTAATAACTGTTATTGCATATATATTATTAGTCAAAAACACAGCAAACATTACAATATATCCAAGAAAAATTGAGCAGCCTGTAAATAATTGTTTATATTTTGGCTCATACATCTGTGACATGCTTATCCATAGTATCAATGCCTCCACTATATGTGCAAACGCATTACTACCTAACATAACTAATTCCATATCCACCTACTCCTGCCCTGCCAGATACAGAAGCATTTTCTGCTTGAATGCAGTTCTTTTTTCTCTTGATAAATCTATTGGTTCTTCGATGCCCTTAAGCTCAATATACTTATCAGTAAATCGCTCAACTCTGTCTATATTAACAATGAAGGATTTATTGACAAGAAAAAATTTATCCTCATCAAGAACACTCTGCCAATAAGAAAGACTTTTGAGACTTATGTACGACTGCGTATCTGTTTTGATATATCTTTTTCTAACCAGTGACTCTATGCATATAATCGAATCCTGTTCAATAATTACATTATCACCCTTATATTCAATATTGATTTTCTTGCTCTGACTCTTGCTGCATAATAATAATGCCTTGTGTAAACCGCGCATAATCACAGGTCTTTCCAATGGTTTATTAATATACCTGAAAACTCCCTCGTCCATTGCATCATCAAGATAGCCCATATACGAAGTTATTATGAATAACACAATATTCTTGTTATTATTTCTTAAACATTTGCCAGCTTCAATTCCATTAATTCCGTCCATCTCAACATCAAGAAATGCAATATCAATCTTTTCATTATTCTTAGCTGCTTCATCACCACTGTTATATTCATAAACCTTATAATCCGTTATCTTATGATCAGCAAAGAATTCATCCACATATTTTCTTATCATATCAATATAAAGCTTATCATCATCACATATTAATATATTCATGCATTATCCTCTTCACTTAACTAATTAATAATTCAATTATATCTTGACAATACATGACATGCAATATCAATAATCTCTTTGACATCTATGCATAATTTAATGAAAATACTTATTTTCTAATGTTTTAACATAATTATATAATGCACTGTTATGTTTTTTTACCGCATACCAGACATAGTCATATTGTATTCTGTCTTTACAAACCTCCAGCTTATGAGATACGCCATTCTCATCACTAAATGTAATATAACTTGACCAGCCCTGTGTTGGCTCGAAATTTTTTTGTTTTACCTTTGTATCATTTAATTTTTCAATAATATTATTACATTCTTCTTTTGATATATCATACACATTTCCGGTACTTCCTGAGGTTATTGTATATTTGGAAGTGCTTTCATACTTTAAATCCAGCGATTTGTATGAATTATTGTTAATCACCATATACAACACGATTCCTATAATGACAATTCCTATAACACATGACACTGTTATTATAATTTTATTTATCTTTTTACTCTTCATTCAAATACCCCCTTATTCTTCTGTTATTCACGAATCTGTTTCTTTAATTTAACTATACAGAAATAGATATATTTTTGCAATACATTTTTCAAGTATAATTAACGCAAAAAAACGACAGAAATTTCTTCCTGCCGTTTCTCTTAACATATATATTATCAATCTAAGAAGCCTGCTCAAACTGTGAATTATAAAGGTCAGCATAGAAACCGTTTCTTGCAAGAAGCTCATCATGAGTTCCCTGCTCAACGATATCTCCATCCTTCATAACAAGAATCACATCAGCGTCTTTGATGGTTGAAAGTCTGTGTGCAATAACAAAGCTTGTTCTGCCCTTCATCAGATTATCCATAGCCTTCTGGATTCGCTCCTCTGTTCTTGTATCAACAGAAGATGTTGCTTCATCAAGAATAAGGATTGGATTATCTGCAAGGATTGCTCTTGCAATTGTAAGAAGCTGCTTCTGTCCCTGTGAGACATTGCTTGCGTCCTCGTTAAGCTCACAGTCATAACCACCCGGAAGTGTCTCAATAAAGTGATGTGCATTAGCTGCCTTGGCTGCTGCAATAACCTCTTCATCAGTTGCGTCAAGCTTTCCGTATCTGATATTTTCCATAATTGTACCTTTATAGAGCCATGTATCCTGAAGAACCATTCCAAATGCGTCTCTTAGTTCTCTTCTGTTGAAATCCTTAACATTATGTCCATCAACAAGAATAGCTCCATCATTAACATCATAGAATCTCATAAGCAGTTTAACAATAGTGGTCTTACCTGCACCTGTCGGTCCAACGATAGCAACCTTCTGTCCAGGCTTAACATTTACACTGAAATTCTTGATGATAGTCTGGTTCTCATTGTATCCGAATCTTACATGCTCGAAATCAACCTCGCCCTTAATTCCTTCTGTAGAAACAGGATTCTTAACAGTCTGGTCTTCCTCTTCTTCATCAAGAAATTCAAATACTCTCTCAGAAGCTGCTGCCATAGACTGTACCTGATTGATAACCTGAGCAATCTGCTGGATTGGCTGTGTGAAATTCTTCACATACTGGATAAATGCCTGAATATCACCGACACCAATCGTTCCTCTAATTGCTAACAGTCCACCGGAAATGGCAACTCCAGCATACCCAAGATTTCCGACAAATGCCATGATTGGCTGCATTAAACCTGACAAAAACTGAGATTTCCATGCGGATTCATATAAGACTCCATTGGTTTCATCAAATGTTTTTACCATATCTTTTTCTTTGTTCCCTTACCGCTACTGTTATTGATGGACGTTCTGATTCATAGGCAATATTCCATGCTTGCTCTACACTTAATAATAATTCTTCTCTATTTATTTTTTTACCAAAATATATTTCTAAACTGTCTAGAAGATGATTTATAGCTTTAATGGTATAACAGTATTCATCACCAGGTAAAAAGGAAATATCTTTTAATTGCTTATTTGTCAAATGTTCTGGAAGTATGATCCCCATAATATTTTTTGTATTAATTTTTTCAGTAGCAAACACTTCATCATCAAAACACGATTCTAAAACTCCAACTTCATTAACTTTGGTATTTCTATTAATCATTAACGATAATGAGGTTAAGGTGTGCAATGAAAAAGCTTCAAAAAATTGAGAAAAAGTTGGGCTTTTTTCAAACGTTACTCTATACAATTTATCATAATCAACTAAAGAAATATAATTCATACCATTTTTACACCCATAACTTTTGATACTATGCACATAAAATGATAATAATTTTAACTTTTCAATTTCTTTTCGTGATAATATTCCATATTTTAAAATATAATCTAATTTCACTAAATTCAAATCAATAATTGAATGAAAATAATAATTTCTAAAAAAATTATCATTATCTTCTACTGTATTAATATATTGACCTATTTTATAATATCTTTCCATTAAAAAACCTCCTGAAATATTTAGTAATTACTATAACGAACAAGTTATACTTTAAAAAATTAAAAAAAGTTAATTGTTTTTTTATAGGCTTTGCCGTTTACTTCTTTTTTATCCTCTTCTTGTGCATCAAAGGAGTGAAATATAATATGGTTTGATTTTGTAATTAACGATTCACATCTAGGATTTTTATTTCCAGAATCCGTATAATATTCTACAATATCATGTTCGAAGTGGTCTTTATTTAATACTAAAGAAACCCAGAAAACAATATATTCTTCATCTAAATCATTACTATTGATAGAAGACAATTTTTTGGTCTCATTATAAGAAAGTACTGTATCATAACTACTAGCTTTTGACTTTACTTCAATATAATTCCATTTTTTGGTTTCATTATTATAAGCAATAAAATCATAGCCTAGTCCATCACCTATATCTTGAGACACCCATTTAAAGAAAGAATACTTATCTTGGTGATTAGCTAAATATTCTTTTACAAGATACTCTGCATAATAACCCAACATCTCTATATTATCATTTAATGAAGTGAAATAGACTTCTTTTAATTTTTCTTCATATAATGGGATTTCTTCTTCTTTATATTTAACATTCTTTCCTAAAAGCCAACTACCATCTTTAGAAAATGAAAAATTATTGATTCTATACATATTTAAAAAGTCTTTTATCCAACTACTATCATATTGAGGAAAAACTTCTCTACATATATAAATAATTAGATCACTATATTGGGTAATATTTTTTCCATATTTTTGATTAAACAAAGCCATTTCACTATATAAATCATTAGTATTTCTAAATGGTATTAATTCAATCAAAAAAGCTTTCACATAATCATATCTAAAATCATTAGTTTCTCTATAGCTTATAAAATTAATTACTTCTTCTGTCCTCTTTTTAATATTATCATTTTCCATTATAACCCCTCACATTACCTATAAATTAATTCAATTAAGTCATAATCTATTGAAATTGGCTATATTATATTATAAATCTCTATAAAAGGAAAGAAAAATATACCTGTTTACAATGTATACAAGTAAAAGATAATCAAAAAAACTTCTGTTATAATTGCTGTAAACTCAAGAATAACAAAAGTTCTTTTTATAAATGGAATAATACAAAGTTTCAATAAAAAATACTATCTATCTAATAATAGATTATTTATTAGAGTCACTGTTCTTTCTTTTACTTCAAAAATTTTCATACCTTTTACCTACTACCAAATCTATTAAATGGATAAATAATAAAAGTGGCGTGTCCTAATATTTCATTTTTAGGAATAGTACCTAAAATTCTACTATCTACAGAATCTGTTCTATTATCACCAAGTACATAATATTCACCATCTGGTATTTTAACTTCTTCAAAATCATAAGTAATTTCATTACTATGGTTATCACTAACTTCTTTTCCATTAATGTATAGTTTATTATTTTTATAAGATATTGTCTCCCCTGATAGACCAATTACTCTTTTAATGATTTTAGTTTTTCCAGTTTGAATTACGACAATATCAAATCGTTTAATGCCACCTAGTTTCATACCAATTTTATCTAAAATCATAACATCACCATTGTGTAAGGTATTCATCATACTAGGTCCATTCACAACAACAGGCGTAAAGATAAAAGTTCTAATAATAATAACCACAATAATAATGATAATATATGGAAGTAATTCTTTTAATAATTTTAATAATTGATTCATAATAACCCCTTTTCTATTACATAAAGAAAAAATAAGGTATAACCTTATTTATCTCTTCTTTCTTTAATTTTGTAACCACCAACTAATCCTTTTAAGAAAGTTAATTTAGCTCTTCTAACTTTACCTTTCTTAACAACAGTAATTCCAGCAATTTTTGGTGAATGAAGTGGGAAAGTTCTTTCAACTCCAATTCCTGAAGACATTTTTCTAACTGTAAATGTTTCAGAAACACCTCCACTTTTACGAGAAACTACGATTCCTTCAAATGCTTGGATTCTTTCTTTGTTACCTTCGATGATTTTTACATCAACTCTAACAGTATCTCCAACACGAAATTCAGGCACATTAGGATTAAGTTGTTTTGCAGTAATTTTATCAATTACATTTGCCATACGATATCTCTCCTTTCTGTTTTACCAGCAATCATATTAAACAAGTAACATCGGATTACTAACGAGTTAAATTATAGCATAAGAATTATAAATATGCAAATAATTTTGAAATATTATTTTTATAAGAAATTAGTATTAATTTTCTTTTCCGACAATTTTATTTAATTTTCTATCAATTCTTTTTATCCTTTGTGGATTTTTGCTTCCTGAACTTTACAAATTTTGGAATAAGCATAATTAATATACTTTAAATAATCATCAGAATTAACAGCTAAATAATATAAATTAGCATAAATATTTATTTTTAGTTGATACAACTCCATTTTTTTCTTGTGAGCATACCCTTGGCTCGAACAATTCTTATCACATTCCTCCAAATTATGTATAGCATTTTCCATAGCAGCCTTAAATAATTCTTGACATTCTTTGAATTCACTAAGTTTAGTTACAATCCTAAAAGCATGACTATCATTGATATCTTTATTTTCCATTATCTCTTAATTTCCCATAATTAACATTCCTTTCTTTCGTCCTTCCATTCCTCTGAAAGGCACAAATTAAGTTGAAAAATTTGACATTAATCATATTAAACAAGTAACATCGGATTACTAACGAGTTAAATATAACATAGGACTTATGAATATGCAAATACTTTTCGGAAATATCTTTACTATTCAGATATAAATCTTTATTTTAAATCTATATGTTTTTGCTTTATGTTAGTATTTTGTTTTTTATCAGTTATTTCTTGATAGTGTTTTATTACATCTTCATAAGTTTCTGTTGTATAAATTTTAAAGCCATTTGTGTACCCATTTTTAACTATAATTGGAATATAATGACTTGTAAATTGAAACCCATTTTCAAAGTAGTTCAAAGTTTCTGTTTCATAATCAAATTCATATGCACCCCCTTTTTTAGGATTATCATAATCAGCAAACAAGACTTTTGAATCATCACTACCTCTAGTAATCATAAATCTACAAGAATCATAATAATCCTTACAATTTGGAATAGACATCAATCTATCTAAATTTCCATATCGTATTATTTCATTCTCTAAAAATTTAAATTCTTCTTTGTTAAGATTACATACAGAAAAAGGAATACCAACTTCAATACATGACTGAATATAAGAATATAAATTCACATCCAATATGTTATCTCTAACGGGTCTACAACACACCATTTTTTTACATAGTTCTTCTGTTTTATAACCACTTACACTATAATTTATGATAATTACTTTATCCATATTTCCCCTGAACCCAAAATTATCTACTTCTACCTATCTCATTTTCATTTTGATAATTTTCTTGATAATTCTGTTCTAAATAATAAAGTCTTAATTTTAATTCTTGTTCTAAAATATCTAATTTTTTATTCATTAAATCTGCTTCTTCTTTTTCTAGGTGTTTACGATATTTATTGATTAGTTCCATTCTTAATTTACTAACTTCATTTAATCCTTCCTGGTAAGCAGTACCTGTATCATCATCACTCTCAAAGATAATATTTAGAAGTGTTAATAATTTACGAAACTTTAAATCAAATTTCTTTTTAGCTACTTTTTCTGCTAGAGATGGATTAATAATAACTACTTTATTGACATTAATAGCATCTTCTATCTTCATGCCTTTTTTAGGAGTTAAGTCATAGCCTTCCATTTTATCATATTCAAAATATGTAATTGCTTTATCATTTTTATTTTTCACAATATAATACTTTTTATCTAGCATAGTAACACCTACTTTTCTAATAAATCTGGCCTACGATCTTTAGTTCTATTATAACGCGAATTGCGACGAAAATCATCAATTTTTTTATGATCCCCTGATATTAATACATCTGGTACTTTCATACCCCTAAAATCATAAGGTTTAGTATAGGTTTCATAATCTAATAGAGAATCATTAAAACTATCTACTAAATGACTATTCTTATCAATAACGCCATCTATAAGACGAATAACAGAGTCACTTACTACCATAGCTGGTATTTCTCCTCCTGTTAATACGTAATCACCAATTGAGATTTCTATATCTACAATATTTCTAATTCTTTCATCAAACCCCTCATAATGACCACATAGTAAAATCAAATGTTTTTCTTGTGCTAGGTCATAAGCTATTTTTTGTTTATACAAAGTACCATCAGGAGTTAGCATAATTACCTTACTATTTTCTTTCTTAATACTTTCAATACAGTCATATATTGGTTGACACATTAAAACCATACCTGAGCCACCACCATAAGGAGTATCATCTACTTTTTGATGAGGATCTTTTGAATATTTTCTAAAATCAATAATATTTATTTCTACCAAGTCTTTTTCAATTGCTCTTTTGATAATAGATTCCGTCTTAAAAGTTTGAAACATTTCTGGAAATAAAGTTAAAATATCAATTCTCATTCAAACATCCCCTTAATTGGTGTTACTACTATTTTTTTATTCTTAATATCAACATTAGAAATAAATTCTTTTTGATAAGGAATATATACATCTTTATTATCTACATGGATAGTCATTACTTTATTATTACCAGAATCGTAAATATCTTTTACTTCACCTACTAATTTACCGTCTACATAAACATTTAATCCTATCATATCAGATTCTAAGTATTCATCATCTTTTAATTTTAAATCTTCTTTTTTAATATATACATATAACCCTTTATACTTTAATACTTCATTAATATCGTTATAGCCTTCCATCGTAATCATTTCAAAATTTTTATGATGTCTATAACTTTTAATAATTTCTTTTTCTTTTTTTCTACCAATATAAATAGACATACCAACTACAAAAACACTATCTTTTTTTTCAAAATCAGATAAAATCCTAATTTCTCCCTTGATACCATGAGTATTTACTATTTTTCCAATATAGATATATTCTTCCACTTATTAGTCCCTCCTTGATAGTTCATATAATAAAATACTAGCTGCAATTGCGACATTTAGACTTTCTACTTCATGATTTAATTCAATATAAATAAATTTATCACACATATCTAAAATATCAGAATCTACTCCTCTACCCTCATTTCCCATAATAAGAGCATACTTTTCTTTGTCACGCTTTTTTAGAGTTCTAATGTCTGTTCCATATTCTACTTTTGTGCCATAAACCGGAATTTCTTCTTCTTTTAAATTAGGAATCAATTCTTTTAAATCTCTATTTACAATATTCATATGAAAACCAATTCCTTGCGTAGAACGAATTACTTTTTCATTGTATAAATCAACACAACCATTTCCAAGCACTACCGTATCAACACCAAATGCTTTACTACTACGAATAATAGTACCTAAATTACCAGGATCTTGTACTCTATCTAATAATAGTAACTTATTTCCTAATTCGCTATTTTCTTCTTTCTTTTTACAAACACCAATGATATGGGTAGGAGTTTCTAAAGAAGATAGTTTATTTAATATTTCTTTACTTACATAAGTAATAGGTACATCTAAAATAGTTACTTCATCTTGTTCAATTAAAATTTCTTCTAGTAAATTACTACGGTATGCTTCTACTACCAAATGTTCTCCTTCTACTAAAAATTCATTATAAAAATCACGATATTTTTTCTCTTTTAACTTTAAATATTTTTTAATTTTTTCATTATCACAACTAGTAATTAACATATTTTTCTCCTTTAATAATTCTTCATAATACGACGCACTTCTCTATAATTTGGGTAGTTTGCTTCTACTACTTTCCAAAAACGACTAGAATGATTCATTTCTATAAAATGAGATAATTCATGAACGATAACATAATCTAAGCAAAATGGTTCTTTTTTTATTAATTCTAAGTTAAGTGTTACTCTCTTTAATTTAGAGTTACATACACCCCAACGAGAAGTCATTTTACGAATGGTTAAAGATGGATAAGGTATTTTTCTATCAAAGTTATGATACCAATAATCTAGTCTTTCTTTAAAAAGAAGACTTGCTTCTTTTTTTAACCATTTTTCACTATCAAAATCAGCTGGTACAAATATTTTATTTTCTCCAATGATAGGTTTATCGGTATTCGTTTTCACAAAATCATATTTTTTACCAAGATAGTAAAAATCTTTTTTTAAATCTTGTTTATATGCCTGTTTTTCATACATTTTAATAATAGAAGGCATATTTTCATCAATAATTTCTTTTATTTTTCTTTCACTCATGAAAGATGAAGTAGTTACATATAGGTTTAAATCTTCTTTAATTCGTAAATAAGTATTTTTATTTCCTCTTTTTTTTAAAATGATTACTTCTACTTTTTGATTATTTATATTGATATTCATTAAAATCACCACGTTAATCTTTTACTATTTTATCATAGTAAGATTAAAATTACTATATTTTAGTATAAAACTGTTTATTTTTACCACACTATAATTGAGGAGGAGAATAATTATGAATTTAGATATTAGAAGTCATATTATTAATAATTTTAAGGGTGATGATACAAGCGTATTAAAAGACGCAATTGAAGAAAGTATCATCCGTTGTATCTCGGCAGAAAATCGTGCCCGCCGACACTTCCGATCGTATGGGGTGTACGGGAAAAAAGTCTGGAAGCAGTTCTGAAAGAAGAACCGCCTCTTTGCAACGAGAAAGCCGGCACATTCCGCATCGCCTATGAAGTGCCGTTTGGTGGTATTCCGGTGCAGGACGTTCCGCAGTCGTTTTCTCAGCTGCACAGACAGCACGGCTGGCGGATGAAATAATAAA
>OHAS01001887.1_pt1 | contig 15927 bp, 12 predicted proteins | sample 1577131 | NCBI WGS metagenome assembly OHAS01 (sample SAMEA3541566, study PRJEB24748) | human gut metagenome | biome: human gut; feature: human-associated habitat; material: faeces | place: China | collected 2012 | reverse complement strand
CAGCCGATTTCAACAAGACGGGAACCTTTTTCTCGTTATCGCGATAGACGCCGACCATCGTCCCGTCATTGATAGACTTGACGGACTCCATCATCGAAGCCTTGGTTATACCTAACGCACCGGCCTTTACCGGATCATAGACCGGACGGATCATCATAGACATATTGCCCCATTCATTACGGGCATCGGCTACCTTCGGATTACGGCGCATGATCTCGATAGCTTCTCCCGCCAGCGAATCCAACACAAGCGGATCAGGTCCGAGAAAACGGGCTTCGATCACCGCCTCCGTAAGCGGGCTCAATTCAAACTTATTGACTTTGATCAGCGGGCCGGGGAAGCGCATACGAATCGAGTCTTGCAACAAGGCATGCAATTCCCGCGACTCTTCGGAAGATTTACATTTGACCAGGACTTGTGCATAATTGGATTGCGGGCCGAACGAGACGTTAGAAAGATAATGGCGCGGCGGAGTACGGCCGACATAAGTCGAAACCATCTCCGTCTGTTCATATTCCCGGATATAGTCCGCCATCTCCGTTGCCAACCGGTCTGTTTCTTCGATCTGCACGCCTTCCGGCAGCCAGACATCCAAGGTGAAATACTGCTTGTCCAAGGCCGGGACAAACACTTTCGGAATAAACTTGAAGCTCCAAGCCGAAAAGACCAGCATCACGACCAGGCTACCGATCGCAACTGTCCGATGCCGTATCACCCAATGCAGGGAAGAACGGAACTTCTCATAATATCGACCGGAAAACAATGAATCCTGCAATTCTTCAGGACGAGGACGCCGCACGAACTCCTGGATAAAGAAGGGAGTCTGCGTCAAAGCGAATATCCAACTGAACATCAGGGAAACACCGATAACAACTACTAACGAAGACAAGAGTTCACCTGTGATATGAGGTGAATAATAAATAGGTAAAAATGTCAAGATTGCAATCACGGTAGCCGCCAACAGAGGAAGCGCCGTTGCCGAACAAGCCCGCATAACCGCCACCCGTTTACGCATGCCGCGCTGCATATTGACCAGTGCCGAATCCGACACCACAATCGCATTGTCGACCAGCATCCCCATTGCGATAATAATGGCGGCCAACGACATGCGCTGCAACGCGATTCCCGATCCGAACATGACGATCAAAGTCGCAAAGATGGAAAAGACCAATCCGCTCCCGACCAGGATTCCATTCTTAAACCCGATAAAGAACAACAGGATCGCCACAACAGTAATAACCGAGATAATCAGGTTGAGGATAAATCCCTGATTGGCGACATCCGATTCATAACCCTGGTCATATATGGATTGCAACTCGAATCCTTCCGGCATGGTTTCAGCCAGCTTGCCGATACACGTTTTCACGGCTTCCGCCATGTCGACCACATTTCCTGTCGGGACGGTGGAGATAGCGATACCGACAGCCGGCTGGCCGTCTATCCGCATCAGGTTGGAAGCCGGTTGCTGATAGCTTTCCTCGATCGTCGCGACATCGGCCAGGCGGAAATGCTCCCCGGTACGCGAGACAATCGTCAGATCCCGGATATCGTCCAGCGAATAGAAATTACCGGTCGACTCGATCCGGATCCGGTTCTGCCCGGCATCGATACCACCGGCATCCACCACCCGGTTCTGAGCATCGAAAGCACGGGCGATATCGACTGTCGTAATGCCGCTGCGCGCCATCACGGAAGGGCTTACGGACACATCTATTGTCGGTGTCCGGACTCCGTATATTTCGACTTTGGCAACATCTTTGACCTTCAGCAACTCGTTCTTGATGAGTTTGGCCCGGTCTTCCAGTTCACGATACGTATAACGGTCTCCGGTCAGGCCATAAAACACCCCTAAGACATCGCCGAAATCGTCGTTCACGATGGATGTACCGGCTCCAGCCGGCAACTTTCCCTGTACGTCGTTTACTTTCCGGCGCAACTTGTCCCACAACTGCTGCATCTCGTCGGCACGGATTTCCTTTTTCACATAGACCGTGATTTTAGACAATCCCGCCCGGTTCTCCGTCTTCAGGTAATAGAGTTCGCCGAGCGATTGAATCGCCTCTTCCAGCACATCCGTCACTTGCGACTGTACTTCCATCGGGGAAGCCCCAGGATAAGGCGTCAATACCAAAGCCTGCTTGATCGTGAAAGGAGCGTCTTCCAACTTTCCCATCTTGACATACGAGAAAAGTCCTCCGGCCAGGACCAAGACCAGCAACAACACCGTGACAGCTTTCTTTTGCAGAAAATACTTTATCAGTTTCATCGTTTTCCTTTTTCTGAAATTGATACTTCCATGCCGTCCGACAAGAAACGAAGCCCGCTTGTCGCCACCACTTCACCCGCTTGCAACCCTTCCTCGATCCGGACAGTCCCGTCCGGCAATAACTCACCGACCGTTACGGACTGCCGGGTAACACGGCCTGTTTCAGGACTCACCACCCAGACAAAATCGCCCACCGAAGGACGATGGCAAAGAGCCGTCTGCGGAACAGAGATACTTCCGGAAACCACAGGGGCAGATTGCAGTAAAGCCTTACCCGACATACCTGACAGCAACCGGTTTTCTTCATTCGGAAGAATGGCTGTCAACAAATATGACAGGTTGTTACGGGTCGTTCCTTTGGACACCTCGACTACGTTTGCCGTATAAAGCCGGTCGGGCTGTGTGTCGAAACGCAGACGAATCGTATCGCGGGGTCTTATGGAGCAAGCGATATCCTGCGTCACATAGACTTCTATTTTAAGGCGGTCGATGTCGATAAAGGAAATCACAGGCTGCGAGGCCTTTACATCCTGAAACTTTTCCAGATAAACTTCTCCTACATATCCGTTGAACGGAGCTGCCAGCTTCGTATCTTCCAATTCATTCACAGCTGTCTCGAATGACGACTTTGCCGACACATAATCCGCTTTCGCTTTCTCATAAACACTGGCCGCCACATTTTCTTTCTCAAACAAGATCCGCACACGTTCATATTCGGCTTTTGCCTGGAGATAGGCCGCCTCCGCACGGTTCCGGCGAATCCGGAAATCACGCGGATCGATCCCGGCAATGATACTTCCACGCGTATACCGGCTACCGGCATACACGTCAAACTGGTCGATCGGACCGCTCACACGAAAAGAAAGCTCCGAGGTCCGGAACGGTTGGGCAATAAAGGCAAACTCCGTATTGCCTTCAGCAGAAACGGATGATACGCGGACCGCATTCACCTCGATACCCTCTTCTTTTTTCACATCCTTGCCTTTACAGGAGACAAGCAACAGGGCGATGCCTACCAGCAGGACGGGATTTAATCTAATCTTCATATCTCATCTTTTAAATTCCGTTCAAAAGTAAAAGACTTGTTCTGTTCGTATCAGAAATTTGTTTCCGAAACCGGACAAAACGCTACCGAAAAAGGAGTTTCTTATACCAAAGAGAAAAAGGGATATTGAATATTAAATTATTTGAGTGTAGTATCTTGATAATACTAAGTAAATCATTGCATATTGTAATAATATGCATACATTTGTACAATTCATAGTAATAAAATGCCCCCACGAACCCCGCGTCAACCTGGTTCGGCCTCTCATCAATAGAATGAATGTATTTAGTAAGTTAACTTTGAAAACAATCAGAGAGTATGAATGTACAAGAAAAAAAGAAAATGAAACGATGGCTATTGCCATTATTGCTGCTATTTCTGGTAAATGGAGTATCTTGTAGTGACGACGATGTCGATCCGGATTTACCAGAATATAAAGTTATCGAATTGAATACGGAAGACCACCGATTTGAAGAATTGAAAACCATAAATGTTCTAACTGATATTAAATGTCAAACGAATACAGATGACATATTTAGATTGGTTATTCGAAATGATTCCGCATTTATCTCGTATTTTGGCTCTTTGTTGTATCCGACAAGATTGCCATCTGATTTCCCTATCTATGGAAACCCATTTATTTTTTCAGGAACAGTGAAGGCGAGTCCTGAAGGTGTGGATTATTATCCATTGATTCTGGAAGAGTTTAAATATGAAACATTACAAGCAATGTAAAAACAGAAAGATTATGAAACGAATATATTTAATAACAATACTTTTGTCTATTGCTTATTTTGTGAATGGACAAGTTCAGATTAATTATCAACCGACAACTGATCTGTTAGTAAAAATCAACAAAGTGAATATGGCTACTCGGTCAGTTGCTAATATTATGATGTTACCCACTTTCGACATACAACAAATGCTGGAAGAAGATAGTTTGGATCAAATCGGAACTGTTGAGGTACCTTTCCGTTTCGGAAAGGGATTTGATACGGATTTAACTTTAAACGAGAGTGGATTGTGGCAAAACACAGATGATGGAAGAGTTTGGAGTATGCATTTTCATTCTTCCAAAGCTAAATCCCTGAATTTCATTTTTAATAATTTTTATCTACCGGACAGTGCTGAATTATATATAGTGAATGCGGATCAGACAGTTTTGTATGGACCGGTTACAGCTTCTTGTATTCCGGAAGATGGATTTTTTATGACAGACTTAATTTTAGGAGAAGATGTCTCAATCTATTTATTTGAACCCAATCTATGTATGGGACAGTCTCGGCTAAACATTACAAAAGTCGTTCATGCTTATAGGGGATTATCCATTGAAACAGATGGAATAATGAGAAGTTCTGAAAGTTTATTACCTTGCCATAATGATGTCGTTTGTTTTTCTGACTGGAGTAATGAGTCTAGTGGTATTGCTTTAGTTTTATTAGCGGATGGAACGGCTTGGTGTAGCGGTTCATTGATCATGTCTGCAGATAACAGTTTTAGGCCTTATTTTTTAACTGCTTTTCATTGTATCGATGCTGACAAGCAAGGATCTCTTTCTGCTGCAGAGATTAATCAGGCAGAACACTGGATGTTTAAATTTGGATATAAGAAAAGCTCTTGTTCCTACAGTTATATTTCTTCGGGAATTAGTTTTAACGGTGCAATGTTCAGATCTGCTTATCGTGATACAGACTTTGCATTAGTAGAATTAAATTCTAATCCCGGTAATACCCAATATCCGTCTGCCACTTGGCTAGGTTGGGACAAAACAGGGAGTACGCCACTCTCCGGAACATATATTCATCATCCATTGGGGACTCCTATGAAAATATCATTTGATGTAAACACTTTATCTTTACATAATGGAACATTAAATTGGAGTAATGGCGCATCTTCAATAAACACACATTGGAAAACAAGACTGGATAATGGAGTTGTTCAACCAGGTTCTTCTGGTTCTCCGTTATTGGATCAAAATAAAAGAGTAATAGGTCAACTTCATGGCGGAAATGCTACGTGTTCATATAATGAGGATACTTATTCTGGTGCTTTTCACAAATCTTGGACAGGTGGAGGCAGTAATTCTACCCGCTTAAGTAACTGGCTTGATCCTAATAATAGTGGAGTCATGACAACAAACACATCTTCATATCCCTATATTTCCGGGGCTGATATTATCTGTCCATATGATAATCCTCATTCTTATTCTGTTTCAGGTATCCCAGCAAATACATCGGTAACATGGACTTGTACTGGTGGCATAAGCATTTCTGCTAATGGAACATCTTGTACTGTTAATGCCTCAACTGCCGGATATGCTTCAGTTTCTGCGCACATTAACAGTTCTACGACTATCCTTACCAAAAATATTGAAGTCTCTTCCGATCCTGCAGATCCGAATGCTCATGTCTATGTTTCCGGGTATTCTATCGGCAACGGTATGATTCGTCTTGAAGTAAGCGCTCCTGCTATATATGGAATCAGGTCATACATCTGGAATGCTCAGTCCATTGGTGGAGGTGGTTCTTCGCAAAGCACACAAACCGGACCGAATGGAGATTACTGGACGATTACCGCCGGCAACTATAACGTCGAAGTGCGTGCCGTCACCCAATGCGGACATATTGTCGGGTCAAATACGATCTATGCAGCCGGAAGTTATTCTTCTTCCGCTTCCCCGAATCCGGCAAACAATACTTTAAATGTAAATATTGAAGAATTGGAAAACGAAGGAGTGAACGCCCTTCCTGCCGCTTCGAGACAAACGTCAGCTTATTACGACATCCGTCTTTATAATTTGCAAGGTACATTGTTGCGCAGCCTCCGCGTCGCAAGTGGACAAACATCCATAGATGTCTCCGGACTGCCTGGCGGCAACTATTTCCTCCATGTTTATAAGGACGGAACGGCGGAACCGCAAGTACACAAGATCATCATCAGCCATTAACCCCGTCGTGCACGCACGACACCTCGGTTTTTGAAAAAAAATGCTTGTGCGTCCGCACAATTCCCTATTTCGAACAAAAAAGGCCTGTCGCGCGTGCACAATTCCTTATTTTTACCGGAAAAAGCAAATCGTGCATGCACAATTCGTTATCCGAGGCAAAAAAAGCCTGTCGTGCAGACGCACAAGCCTATTTTGATGAAAAATGACAAATTGTGCATGCACGACAAGGCTTTTAAGCGGTTTTTGAGCTGCGGTCTCGAAAACAAACGTTATATTTACACCAACACAACTTGTTGTGCGAACAATCAACAATATTTAAACTAAAAACAACTCGTATCATGAAAGAGATCATTGAAATTTACATGTCACGCGGCCGTAACGCAGAACATTTCCAGTTACATGCCGCTATCCTGGCTGCCGTCACGGAAGCTCTTGCCACCCAGTACCGGATCAGTTCTGTGCGCGAAAAGTATGCAACTGTTTTCAAAATGGAAGATTTAATCTATCTGCAAAACCAGGCTTATGCCAACACCAAGGAAATGGATGCGGCCGATAAGGAATGCGACACCCATTTCCTTACGTTCAAATCGGCAGTCGCCACTTATAAAAACTGGCCGGTCGAAGGGAAGCGCATTGCTTCGGAAAAGCTGACGTTTGCTTTGGAACCTTTCAAGAATGCGAACGGCAAGCCCTGGGCTGAGAACCGGGCAATGATTACGAACTGCCTGCAGGTGCTCCGCAGCGACACCTACAAGGCGTATGTGACCGAGTTGGGGCTGGATGAGATCCTGGTACTGCTCGAAGCGGCTAACAACAAATGCAACGACCTGATGTCGGATCACCTCGAAGAGAAGCGTTCACGCGAGGCTGCGGACAACCTGAAGGTGGTCCGTCCGCAGGTGGACGCTGCTTTTGAACTGCTCCGGAAAGCGATCAATGCTGTTTACCTGATGAATGAGTTAGTCGACCAGAATGCCGACACGGAAGCGGAAGTGGGTGCCGTGATCGATGCCGTCAATAAATTCCTGCTGGGCTACAGCGCCACCCTTTCACGACGTAAAGCCGGCACAAAAGCCAACGTGAAGCCGGGCGAAGACCTCCCGGTGGACCCGAAGCCCGAGGAAGAACGCCCCGGTGAACTCTAAGGATTTGCTTCACCCCATGACAAAGTGCCGGATGTAAAACAAATTAATTATCTTTGCCGTTAATTATAATTACATACAACAAATCAGTCATGCGATTAACATTACGAATCCTTTCCTTCCTGCTGGTACTTTCCTTTGCTGCGCCGGTTTTCGGAGCCAGCCAAAGGAAAGTACCGGCATACGAAAAGTATATCAGGCAATACGGCAATTTAGCTATCCAGCATCAAAAGAAGTTCCGCATCCCGGCAAGCATCACGCTTGCGCAAGGATTATTGGAATCCGGAGCCGGACAAAGCGAGCTGGCACGCAAATCGAACAACCACTTCGGCATCAAATGCCATTCCGACTGGCGGGGCGGCCGCGTCTATCACGATGACGACCTGCGCGGAGAATGTTTCCGTAAATATAAGAATCCGGAACAGTCCTACGAAGACCACGCCCGTTTTTTAGTCGACCGTCCCCGCTATGCATCCCTGTTCAAACTGAAAGTAACCGACTATAAAGGCTGGGCAAGAGGTTTGCAGAAATGCGGATATGCGACTGACCGCGCATACGCGAACCGGCTGATCAAGTTGATTGAAGATTACGACCTGTACCGGTATGACACGGCGAAAGGCGATAAAAAATCCGGCAAGCGACCGGCCCGTATCTCCCGGTACACCGTCTACCGCACAAACGGCCTGCTGTATGTCTATTCCAACGGCAAAGACAGTTTCGACGACATAGCCGCCAGCCTCGGCTTCCGGGTAAAAGACCTGAAGAAATATAACGAGGTTCCGGAAGATTTCCCGTTGCAGAAAAACGATATCGTTTACCTGGAAAAGAAAAAGAAGAAAGCCGACAAGCCGAATTATGACCATGTCGTACAGGTGGGCGAATCCATGCACAGCATCGCACAGAAATACGGAATACAGATCAAGAGCTTATATAAGATGAATAAAAAGCACAAAGATTATATCCCCGAAGAAGGAGATGTGCTAAAACTTAGATAAGTAAGACAAAAAATAGTATCTTTGCAGACAAATTCACAAAAACAATGAGTGACCAACGTTATAATCTACGCGGTGTATCCGCTTCGAAAGAAGATGTTCACAACGCAATAAAGAACATCGACAAGGGAATCTTTCCCCAAGCATTCTGTAAGATCATTCCCGACATTCTGGGAGGCGATCCCGAATATTGCAACATCATGCATGCCGACGGAGCCGGAACCAAGTCATCTCTGGCTTATATGTACTGGAAAGAAACCGGAGACCTGTCCGTTTGGAAAGGCATCGCGCAAGACGCTTTGATAATGAATATCGACGACCTGCTGTGCGTAGGCGCCGTAGACAATATATTGGTTTCCTCCACCATCGGACGCAACAAGCTGTTGATTCCGGGTGAAGTGATCTCCGCCATCATCAACGGGACAGACGAGTTATTGGCCGAACTCCGTGAAATGGGTGTAGGTTGCTATGCGACCGGCGGCGAAACAGCCGATGTAGGCGACTTGGTTCGTACCATCATCGTCGACAGTACGGTTACCTGCCGGATGAAACGCGCCGACGTGATCGACAATGCGAATATCCGTCCGGGCGACGTGATCGTCGGGCTGGCCTCTTTCGGACAAGCTACTTACGAGAAAGAATATAACGGCGGCATGGGAAGCAACGGGCTGACAAGCGCGCGCCATGACGTCTTTGCCAAATATCTGGCAGAAAAATACCCGGAAAGCTTCGACAAGGCTGTCCCCGACGAACTGGTTTACAGCGGAGGCTTGAAACTGACCGACACCGTAGAAGGATCGCCGTTGAACGCCGGCAAACTTGTGCTTTCTCCTACACGAACCTATGCTCCGGTAGTCAAAAAGCTATTGGATGCGTTGCGTCCGGATATCCACGGCATGGTACACTGCTCAGGCGGCGCACAGACCAAAGTGATGCACTTCATCGGAAACAACTGCCGCGTAGTCAAAGACAATATGTTCCCCGTTCCCCCGCTGTTCAAGACGATCAAGGAGCAGAGCGGCACGGCTTGGGACGAGATGTACAAAGTGTTCAACATGGGACACCGCCTGGAAGTCTATCTTTCCCCGGAACATGCGGAAGAAGTGATTGCCATCAGCCAATCATTCAATATCGACGCACAAATTGTCGGTCGCATAGAAGAAAGCGACAAAAAGGAACTGATTATTAAAAGCGAGTTCGGTGAGTTTATATATGGCTGAGAATAATACGCTATTAGAGAAACTGGACGGGTTGGTATCGCGCTTCGAAGAAGTATCGACACTCATCACCGATCCCAACGTCATCGCTGACCAGAAAAGATATGTCAAGCTCACGAAAGAATATAAAGAGCTGAACGAAATCATTAAAGCCCGCAAGGAATACATACAATGCCTCAACGGTTTGGAGGAAGCCCTTCTGATGATGGCCGAAAACGATCCGGAGATGAAAGAGATAGCCCGCGAAGAAGCGGCTGCCTGCGAAGCGCGTATTCCGGAACTGGAAGAGGAGATCAAGCTGCTCCTCGTGCCTGCCGACCCGCAGGACGACAAAAACGCCATTGTCGAAATACGTGGCGGAACGGGTGGCGACGAAGCCGCGCTCTTTGCCGGAGACCTGTATCGCATGTACGTGAAGTATTGCGAGATGAAAGGCTGGAAAGTGGCCCTGTCCAGTTGTAGCGAAGGCGCAGCCGGCGGTTTCAAGGAAATCATCTTTACCGTGAGCGGGGATAAAGTGTACGGAACCCTTAAATATGAATCGGGCGTGCATCGTGTACAACGCGTGCCGGCTACCGAAACACAGGGACGCGTGCATACATCGGCAGCAACCGTTGCCGTCCTTCCCGAAGCAGACGAGTTTGACGTGGAAATCAACGAAGGCGAAATCAAATGGGACACGTTCCGTTCGGGTGGAGCCGGAGGACAGAACGTAAACAAGGTCGAATCAGGCGTCCGCCTGCGCTATGTCTGGAAGAACCCGAATACCGGCGAAAGCGAAGAAATCCTGATCGAATGTACCGAGACACGTGACCAGCCGAAGAACAAGGAACGCGCCCTTACGCGCCTGCGTTCGTTTATATATGACAAGGAACACCAGAAATATCTGGATGACATTGCTAACAAACGTAAGACGATGGTTTCCACCGGCGACCGCTCGGCGAAGATCCGTACCTACAATTATCCGCAGGGACGCATCACCGACCATCGTATCAACTACACGATTTACAATCTTTCAGCCTTTATGGATGGGGATATACAAGGATGCCTCGATCAACTGATCGTGGCCGAGAATGCTGAACGACTGAAAGAGTCTGAACTATAACATCATTTTTAGACTAATTTTTTACACGTAACAACATGAACAAGCAGCAATTATTCGAAAACATCAAGAAAAAGCAGTCCTTCCTTTGCGTGGGGCTCGATACAGATATAAAGAAGATCCCGCAGCACCTGCTGTCTGAAGAAGATCCGATCTTCGCATTCAACAAAGCGATTATCGACGCGACAGCCGACTTTTGCGTGGCTTATAAACCGAACCTGGCCTTCTATGAAAGTTTGGGCGTAAAAGGGATGCTGTCATTCGAAAAGACAGTCGCTTACCTGCGTGAAAACTATCCCGACCAGTTTATCATTGCCGATGCAAAGCGCGGGGATATCGGAAACACTTCCGAAATGTATGCACGTTCTTTCTTCGACCATATCAAGGTCGATGCCGTAACAGTCGCCCCGTATATGGGCGAAGACAGCGTAAAACCGTTCCTGATCTACCCGGAAGCCTGGGTGATCCTGCTGGCGCTGACCTCCAATAAAGGTTCGCACGATTTCCAGATGACGGAAGATGCGAACGGCGAACGGTTATTCGAAAAAGTATTGAAAAAGTCGCAGGATTGGGCTACGGACGAACAGATGATGTACGTGGTAGGCGCAACCCAGGGAAAGATGTTCCTGGATATCCGCAAACACGCTCCCAACCACTTCCTGCTGGTTCCGGGCGTAGGCGCACAGGGCGGAAGCCTCGCCGAAGTGGCCCAGTACGGCATGAACGACCAGTGCGGGTTGCTGGTAAACTCTTCCCGTGCTATCATATATGCAGACAAAACGGAGAATTTTGCCAACGCAGCGCGTGAAGCAGCCCAGGCCGTACAACGCGAAATGGCAGGATATCTGCACGATAAAGGAATTATTCCCTGCAAAGCATAGGCTATCCCAATAATTTTCACCATTTTTGCAAACTGCCTTGAAGCAAGTCCGGGCAGTTGCATTTGAAATACATATAATAAGATTAAGTAATGGAGTTTTCAGCCCAACAAATAGCGAGCGTTTTAGGTGGAACCGTCGAAGGCAACCCTGAAGTGAAAGTCAACAACTTCTCAAAGATAGAAGAAGGTAAACCGGGAACATTGACCTTCCTGGCAAACCCCAAATATGAACATTTTATCTACAAAACTGAAGCAAGCATTGTTTTAGTAAACAATGATTTCACTCCCGCCGAACCGGTAAAAGCCACATTGGTTAAGGTAGCCAATGCCTACGCTTCGCTCGCCATACTGTTGAATATGGTAGAACAGGCGAAAGCTAAAAAAGCGGGTATAGATGCAACGGCGTTCATCGCCGGTTCGGCAACGGTCGGCGAAGGATGTTATGTCGGCAACTTCGCCTACATCGGCGAAGACGTGAAGATCGGCAAGAACAGCCGCATTTATCCTCACGCTTACATCGGCGACCATGTGACCGTTGGCGATAACTGTACGATCTATCCGCACGCGACCATCTACAACGGCTGCATAATCGGCAACAACTGCATCCTGCATGCCGGATGCGTGATCGGGTCGGATGGTTTCGGTTTCGCACCCGAAGGCGATAACTACAAGAAGATCCCCCAGTTGGGAAATGTCATACTGGAAGACGATGTCGAAATCGGAGCCAATACCACGATAGACCGCGCCGTTATGGATTCGACCATCATCCGCCGGGGTGTCAAACTGGACAATCTGGTGCAGATTGCGCACAACGTGGAAGTCGGCGAAAACACGGTCATGGCAGCCCAGGTAGGCATTGCCGGTTCCGTGAAGATCGGCAGCCATTGCATGTTCGGCGGACAGGCCGGACTATCAGGCCATATCCATGTGGCGGACCATGTGGTATTCGGTGCACAATGCGGTGTGATCAGCGATGTAAAAGAACCGGCGACCCTGTTAGGCGCTCCGGCCATCAACGCAAAGGCGTTTATGCGCTCCAGCGCGATCTTCAACCGCCTGCCGGATATGTACCGCCAGATGGGACAGATGCAGCGCGAGATAGAACAACTAAAAAAAGAACTTAATAAATAAATCAGATAAACGTATGCAGAAACAGAAGACGCTTGCCACGAGTTTCTCTATGCAAGGAAAAGGGTTGCATACAGGCTTGGATATTCAGATTACTTTCCACCCTGCACCCGAAAATCATGGATACAAAATCAAACGTGTTGACCTGGAAGGAGAACCCGTAATCGATGCCGTTGCTGAAAACGTAGCCGGAACCCAAAGAGGAACCGTGCTTTCCAAAAACGGCATTCAGGTAAGTACCATTGAACATGCGATGGCAGCTTTATATGCCTACGAAATAGATAACTGCCTGATAGAGGTGAATGCACCCGAATTCCCGATTCTCGACGGCAGTTCCCGTTTTTACAGTGAAGAGATTCAGAAAGCCGGCGTCGTTGAACAAAGCGCACCGAAAGATTACTATATCGTAAAGCACAAGATCGAAGTCAAGGATGAAGAAACGGGCTCTTCCCTCATCATCCTGCCGGACGACAAGTTCAGCGTCAACGTATTGATTTCTTTCAATTCGCCTGTGCTTTCCAACCAGTTCGCCACGCTGAACGACCTGAGCGAGTTCCCGGCAGAACTGGCCGCTTCCCGCACATTCGTGTTTGTCCGCGAAGTAGAGATGTTGTTGCAAAACAACCTGATCAAAGGTGGCGACCTCGACAATGCGATCGTTATCTATGACCAGAAAGTATCACAGGAAGTGCTCGACAACCTCGCCGACAAACTGTCCATCCCGCATAAGGACGTACAGGACCTCGGTTACATCAACAATAAACCGCTGGTATTCGACAACGAACCGGCGCGCCACAAGCTGATCGACGTGATCGGCGACCTGGCATTGATCGGCAAACCGATCCGCGGCCGTGTAATCGCCACCCGTCCGGGACATAAGATCAACAACCAGTTGGCACGCATGATCCGCAAGGAGATCAAGCTGAACGAAGTTCAGGCTCCAGTCTATGATCCGAACTGCGCTCCGGTCATGGATATCAACCGCATCCGCGAACTGCTACCGCATCGTTACCCGTTCCTGCTGGTTGACAAGATCATCGAGATCGGCGGCAACTATATCGTGGGTGTGAAAAACATCACGAGCAACGAACCTTTCTTTACGGGCCATTTCCCCCAGGAACCGGTTATGCCGGGCGTACTGCAAGTGGAAGCGATGGCACAGACCGGCGGCCTGCTCGTTCTGAACTCGGTAGACGAACCGGAACGCTATTCCACTTATTTCATGAAGATCGACGGCGTTAAATTCCGCCAGAAAGTCGTTCCGGGCGATACGCTGATCCTGCGCTTGGAATTGCTGGCTCCCATACGCCGCGGTATCTCGACCATGAAAGGCTATGTATTCGTAGGCGACAAGCTGGTTAGCGAAGCTGAATTTATGGCACAGATTGTAAAAAACAAATAATAATTAAGATAATGAACATATCCCCTTTAGCAGTCGTTCATCCTGAGGCTAAAATCGGTCAGAATACAACGGTCGACCCTTTTGTCGTAATCGAGAAAGATGTCGTAATCGGTGACAACTGTCGTATCTATTCGCATGCGACTATTTTAGACGGTGCGCGGATCGGCAACAATTGCCAGGTATTTCCCGGAGCCGTTATTGCCGGCATCCCTCAAGACCTGAAATTTAAAGGAGAAATTACAACCGCTGAAATCGGCGACAACACCATTCTCCGCGAATGCGTGACCGTCAACCGCGGAACAGCTTCGAAAGGCAAAACCGTTGTCGGAAACAATTGCCTGATTATGGCTTATTCCCATATTGCTCATGATTGCTTGCTGAAAGATAATATCATCATCGGCAACGCTTCACAGATAGCCGGAGAAGTCGAGATCGACGCCTTCGCCATCGTTAGCGGCGGCAGCCTGGTCCACCAGTTCTCCCGTATATCCAAGCACGTCATGGTACAAGGCGGTTCACGTATCGGCAAAGACATTCCTCCTTATACACTGATCGGACGTGACCCGATCGTGTACTGCGGTATCAATATCGTAGGGTTGCGCCGTCGCGGATTTACCAACAGCCAGGTATTCCTGATCCAGGACATCTACCGTACGCTTTATACGCGCGGCCTCAACAACACAGAAGCCTTGAAAGCCATCGAAACCGAATACGAGCCCAGCGAAGAACGGGATCTGATCCTGAATTTCATCAAATCATCCCAGCGCGGTATTGTCAGAGGTTCGATCGATGAATAAATAATGTGCCAATTTGAAAATGCGCCAATATGCCAATCGGAGAATGAATTTAATTGGCATATTGGCACATTACCCACATTGGCACATTATTCAATATAGTGGTAATCTATAAATGAAACCGATCGAAAGGCGTGCGGTGTCGTCCAGAGAGGCATCGAGCGCCTTCGCTTGTTCGGATAGGTTATATTTTTTACCTATGGCGGTCAAGAAGATATGTAGATTATCATCGGCCATCGGATAGAACTCAAGCCCTCCTTGATACCCCCATGCCGTACGGTATTTACCTTTCTCGTAAGCATCGTAGGCTTTATAGATCGATGCGCTTTCATACATTCCTTTCGCGAATAGTTGCCATTTGGGATGGAAACGATACTGTATTTCCCCCACCAGCGAAAGATAATCGATGTTTTGCATACGAACCGGTGGTTCCGGTTCCTCCTCTCCGGAGACTTCGGGCTGGGTCAATTCGGTCAATAATCCTAATGGGTCTAATTTTCCTCGTGAATACATGACATCGAAATAAGCATAGACCGGTCCGGCCTCTATACTTTGACCGGTAAAGACGCTATACATATATTTCCCTTGGGCTTGTTCCGCAGCGGATACGGAGTACCGTAAATGAATCAACTCATCCAGAAAGTTACCGTTCCAGTTCAATGTGTAAAACAAGGGAACTCTCGGTTTCTTAAATCCTTCCGGCAGACGTCCATACTCATCTTCCATCGATCCCATACGACTGTTCGTCACCTGTAAGCGGATCTCTTGCGACTCATTCGGCTGATACCCCAGCCCGATTCCCGTAAGGTAGCAAAGGGAGTATTCATTCATATCGCTATACTCATAAATAAGCAAAGGATTCTCGTCGTACTCAAAACCACCGTAGAACACATCTTGTTTTCCGGCGGTTAAGGTAAAACGCTCATTCAGTTTATAGCCGATATACGCATATTCGATCGACTCATTCAAATTCTCCAAGGCTTGTCCCTCATAACCGCCATTCAGCGTTTGG
>OHAS01001883.1_pt1 | contig 15975 bp, 21 predicted proteins | sample 1577131 | NCBI WGS metagenome assembly OHAS01 (sample SAMEA3541566, study PRJEB24748) | human gut metagenome | biome: human gut; feature: human-associated habitat; material: faeces | place: China | collected 2012 | reverse complement strand
AGACCCAGACCGCGACCTCACGTGCGAGCTTGAGCCGACCGCATCCGAGCGGACGGACGCGCCGGTGCGAGTGTACGAGTGCGACCATTGCGGTAAGTCGTGCGACTCGGTGTATGCGGAGGACTACGTGTACTGCCCTTATTGCGGCAGGCTCAACACGGCGCGAGAGGTGGAGGTAGACGATGAAGCAGCCTAGAGACCTAGCGATGGAGGTGGTCAGCACCGCCGCGCGTGTACTCGCCGCGTCCGACAGGTTGGACGAGGTACGCGGGTACCATTTCAAATCAGACTCAGCCATCGGGGGGGGGTGCTCTCATTGCTAATCGCGATAGCGGCTTGCGAGATGGCTCTGCGCGAGGTCGCGCACGCCGAGGGCTGCGAGGACATCCAGCCATACATCGATTCAATCATCGAGACGCAAAAGGAATGCGAGGAACACGGATGGTAGACGATACCCAAGTCACCGCGCCCCCGCACTACGCGGGAGACGGCACAATCGAGTGCCGCCGCGCCCAGCTCTCAATGGCGGCGGGCTACGACCGCGCGGCATGCCCGAGCTGCGTGGCGCATTGGGCGCTTACGGCGGTCAAGTACCTGTGGCGGGCGCCGCTGAAGAACGGCTTGCAAGACTACCGAAAAGCGCGCGAGTACCTGGACTACATCATCGATTACATGGAGGGGTCGGAATGAAGGCGCTCAAGCACCTCACCGTCTCGAACGTCTCCCTGTACGAAGAGACCGAGGTCAAGACCATGGACGGCGAGACGCTCATCGCTGCGAGGATGTCCGAGGTCACCGCGACCGACCCGGACACCGAGCTGACGATAAGGAGCGTGCCGTTAGACGAAGCCCCGTGTATCGGAGACGAGGTGCTGGTGGCTGTGAAATGGGGCGAGAAGTGATGAAGCTTTTAGACATGATCTACGCCATAGAGGGGCAGGCCTACTGCCTCGGCGGCGAGGTGGAGAAGACCGGCGAGCTGCCCGATGACGCCAAGTCGCGGCTGCAGTACATACGCCGGACGTGCAACAGGATTCTTATGGGCGAGTATGATGACGAGGTGGAGGGCGAAGATGCCGATTGACGAGAAGTACCAGGCGAAGCTGTGCGTGCTCAACATGGACAGGATGCACGACCAGATAGAGCGGCTGCCGTTCTCGTACGAGAAGCAGATGGCGCTCAAGCACCTCGAATCGTCCCGCGAATGGGTCGCGCGCATATACAAGCACAAGGAGGCGGAGTGATGGCGTTCCTCACGAACGGGCAGGCGCGGTATCTCGCCGAGCTTTACACGGGGACGGAGGTGCCGGAACTGCATTGCACATGGCCGCGCTTCTCAGACGGGGAGCGCGTCAAGGTCGGCTCCACCGTGGCCAGCGCGCTCGGAGCCATGGAGGTCGGCAGCGTGCAGTTCTACTCCGGCTACGTGATGCTCTACGACACCTCGCACTGGCACTACGTCAAGCTCTACGACGGCCAGACCGCAGAGCGCCCATAAGCTGGTTGTATAATGTTTGGCCAGCTAGAGACCACGGTTAGGCGGTGCGGATGGATGTCAGGGAGTATTTCGAGTCAGTGCGGGACGCCCAGCAATCTATAAACGGCAGGCTGGAATCCATCGCCTCTATGCGCGAGCGCGAGGGCTTACGCGCGCAGCGGTACGACCTCGCCGGCGGCGGCTCGGGCAACCACGACGCCATGCGTGCCACCGACATCCGCATGGACGCCGAGGCGGCGGCACGGCAGGAGCTGGAAGACCTGTACGCGATCATCGCGGACGGGCGCGAGATATGCCGCGGCATACGCGCCGCCAACCCCACGCACCGCATCTGGGGGGACGTCCTCGAATTCCGCTACTGCGAAGCCATGCAGTGGAAGCAGGTCGGGCGGGCGCTCGGCATCTGCATCCGCAAGGCGCAGATAGAACACGACAACGCGCTCGATTGGGTGGAGACGGTCGGCATCGCCCGGGCGAGGACCGGCATGGGTCAGGCCGAGCTGCCGTTAACCCGCTGACAATGCGTATCAATACGTATCAACGCAGGTGGATGTATACAACCAGCGCGTATGTTCGCCCGCCTGCGCCAGCGACCGCGCGACCCGCGAGGTATAACTATCGTGCGCAACGAGCGTGCGAGGTCATATGGCCTCCTTCCCGTCTGCCCGTCCGCTCTCCCTCTCGCGAGGTGGAGTGGGCGGGCATTCGCATATCCAGACAGATTGGAGAGCGCATGGCTGAGCGCAAGACAGGGCAATCAATCGAGCAGAGGGATGGCGTCGTAAGCCGAGGCGTGCTCAAGCTCATCGTGTTGCAGGCCATCACCTGCATGCCAGACGAGAGCTATCCGGCGTTCGCGGAGATCGTGCTCGCCGCACTAGGCATGTCGATGAGCGGCGCCCGCGCATCAGGCCCCGCCGAGCGGAGCCCCGATGCTCCCTCCAGCCCGCCTGCCACGTCACCGCAACAGGAGCGCGAGTCCGAGACAGTGCGGCCCGCATCGTGACGCCGCGCCTAATCTCCTGCTCTCGGTGCGGTCGCATCCATCCAGTCAACGCCTGCCCATGCAAGAGGGAGCCCGAGACCAAGCCCACTGCCGAGCGGCGTTTCCGAAGCACGAAGCGATGGACTGCGACCTCGATACTCATACGCAAGCGCGACCGCTACCTGTGCGCCGCCTGCGAGCACATGCAACCTCCTCGCTACACCACCCAGCGGCTGCAGGTGCACCACATCGTCCCAATCAAGGACGCATGGCGCAAGCGGCTCGACCCCGCGAACCTCATCACCCTGTGCCCGGTGTGCCACGAGCTGGCGGAGCGCGGCGACATCCCAGCCGAGCTGCTCCGCACCTGGGCTGCCGAGGCGAACGAGCGTGAAGGGCTCTAGTCCTCTCTCCCTCTCGGGGGGGGCATGGGGGGGCGGCACCGCCAGCGATCCATGCGATTCGAACGGCGCTTTCTTTCGCGCCGCGGGCCGTGCCGCGCATATCCCCCCGGTTATGGGCGGGATTTCAGGGGCCTTACGTAGACCGACGGCCCTACCCAGGAATTTAACGACTGCCCATTTGAGCGAAACGGGGTAAACATGGCCAACCTACCAAAGCCATCTGAACTCAGCTCGCGCAAGATTTCCAAGCAGGAGCGCGATGCGAGAGCCGCCGCAGAGGAAGATTGGCGCTTTGGCGCAATCGCCGATTACGAGCCGGTCGCATTGAGCGAGCAGGGTTTGCAGGTCTTCAAGGAACTCGTGCTCTCGATTCCAGAGAAGGTCTTGTGCAAGACGGACGGGTACACCATCGAGATGGCTGCGGACGCGATAGACAAGATGCGCGAATGCAGGGAAATCTTGAGGGTGGAGGGCTTGATTGTTCCGCACGTAAATAAATCTGGCGAGACGGTGAGCGAGCAGAACAAGGCCGCGCTCCTTTATCAGAAGTATTCAGACATAGCCAGCAAGAAGCTCGCTGAGCTAGGGTTGACCCCAAGCTCGCGCGCGAGAATCGCGCAGGCTGCAAGCGATAGGTCTGCCGAGAAGAAGCGCACAGTCGCGGACATCTTCGCCGATGACGATTAGGCACGACCACGCCGCCTTGTATTGCAGGGCGGTTTCGGACGGAACCATCGACGCTGCGTTCACCGGTGTCGATGGCGCGAAATTGGCACCCAAGTACGTGAAACTCCAGTGCGCTGAGTTCTTACGTATGTGGGACGGCGAGGACGAGAAGTACTTCGTAGACGGGAAGAAGCTCGTCAAGGTCTGCAAGCTGTTCAAGCTGCTGCGCATGGCGAAGGGGCCGAACGCCGGCAAGACGCTCTACGATTCGCTCGCGGGGTTCCAGTGGCTCGTGGTCACGGCGCTCACGTGCTGCGTCCACAGGGATGACCCGAAGAAGCGAAGGTACGAGTCGGCGCTGCTTGAGATCTGCCGCAAGAACGGCAAGACGTTCCTCGTCGCGGTGCTGTTCATCGTGCTGTTCTTCACGGAGCCCAAGTTCTCGCGCTTCTTCTCTGTCGCGCCGGACGGAGCGCTGGCGAAGGAGCTGAAGGAGGCCATCGAGCCGCTGATCAGCGCCAACGCCGAGGCGTTCGACAACTGCTTCAAGGTCACGCGGGACTACATCCTGAACAAGCCGCGCTCCACGCGATACGTGCCGCTGAACTACTCCACCAACCGCATGGACGGACGCGAGCCGAACGTCTTCATCGCGGACGAGATCGGCGCGCTTCCGACGAACTACGCCATCGAGGCGATGCGCTCCGGACAGCTGCTCGTCAAGAACAAGCTCGGGTTCTGCATCTCGACAAAGTACCCAACGGGAGACAACCCGCTTGAGGACGAGGTGGAGTACGCCAAGAAGGTTCTCGCGGGGCAGGTGGAGGACGAGACGCTTTTCGCTCTGCTCTACGAGCCGGACGAACCGGACGGATGGGCGGCTGACGATGCGGTGCTGGCGCAGGGCAACCCGCTGGCGCTCGAAATCGAGCCGGTGTGGCAAGACCTGCTCAAGAAGCGCGTCAAGGCCATAGAGCGCGAGAGCCTGCGCGAGAACTTCCTGACCAAGCACTGCAACATCGTGTACCAGGGCATCGGCACGGAAGCCTACATCCCCATCGAGCACGTCAAGGCGGCGATGGTGGATGACGTGGACTTCACCGGGCGCGAGCTGTACGTCGGCGTAGACCTCGCCATGACCAACGACAACTGCGCGGTGGCCGTGGCGTGCGAGATAGACGGGATGATCTACGCGGACGTTAAGGCTTTCATCCCCGCCGACAGGGTGAAGGAGAAGAGCGCAACGGAGCGTCTGGACTACACCGGCAGGATCATGGCGGGGGAGTGCGTGGCGTGCGGAGACCTCACCGTGGACTACTCCGTCATCGAGGACTTCGTCTGCGGCATCGAGGAAAGGTACGGCGGCACGGTGGTCTCCATCGGCTACGACCGCTACAACGCCCTGTCGAGTGCGCAGAAATGGGAGTCCGAGGGGCTTACCACGGTGGAGGTGCGGCAGCATTCGTCCGTCCTCCACCCTCCCACGAAGCTGCTCAAGGAGAAGGCGGCGTCGGGCATGCTCAAGCTCAAGCGCAACAAGCTGCTTGAGGTCAACTTCGACAACGCGCGATGCACGTACGACACGAACCTGAACCAATACGTTAACAAGAAGAAATCCAACGGAAAGGTAGACATGGTCATGGCGCTCATCGACGCCGTGTACCTGCTCCAGCAAGACGTGATATTCGGCGATGACTTCATCTGCCAGATATAAGGAGATGCAACGACCTAAAGATAGGAGGTGCCATGGGCATTTTTGACCGACTGATCACTCGCGAGGAGCCTACCCCGCCTTCGCAGGAGCAGGTGGAGGAATCGGCTGTGACGCCTGACGTGACCGACCAGCTGCTGTCCGCGCTGCTCACTAGCGACAGCGTCTCGCGCAGCCAAGCGATGGGCATCCCCGCCTTCGCCGCGTGCGTGGACGTCATATCGTCCACCGTCGCATCGCTACCCGTGCGGCTGTACCGCCGCCACGGTGACGAGGTGGAGGAGGTGGAGGGCGATTCGCGCGTGACCTTGCTCAACGGCGAGACGGGCGATACCCTCAACGCCCACGAGATGAAGGCCGCGCTGGTGCGCGACTACTACTGCGACAAGGGCGGGTTCGCCTACGTGAACCGAGTAGGCAACGAGGTGCGCTCAATCCACTACGTAGATCCCGCGCACGTCTCCGTTGAGAAGAACACCGACCCCATCTTCAAGCGCCACATGGTGCTGGTGGACGGCAACCGCTTCGCGCCGTGGCAGTTCGTCCGCGTCCTGCGCAACACCAAGGACGGAGCCACGGGCGTCTCCATGGTCTCGCAGTACGGGCAGCTGCTATCCGTTGCCCATAAGACGCTTAAGTTCGAAAGCTCGCAAGTGGAGCGCGGCGGTAGCAAGCGCGGTTTCCTGAAAAGCGCGAGAAAGCTATCCGAGCCTATTCTCAAGCAGCTCCGCAAGGCTTTCCACCGTCTGTATTCCGATACGTCCGAGAACTTCGTGGTCTTGAACGAGGGCGTGGAGTTCCAAGAGGCGTCTGAAACCTCATTGGAGATGCAGCTCGCCGAGACGAAGAAGGCGAACAGCGAGGACATCTACACGCTGTTCAAGGTTCCCGCGGCCATCATCAAGGGCGGCGCGACCGACAACGACCGCGACAACTTCGTGCGGTACTGCCTTATGACCGTCTTGGACGAGCTTTGCACCGCTTTCAACTCCGCATTGCTGCTCGAAACCGAGAAGCAGGACATGTACTTCGAATTCGACCTAACCGAGTTCAGCAAGGCGAACATGCGCGACCGATGGGAAGCGTGGGCGAACGCCAAGGACAAGGGACTCGTGCAGGTGGACGAGTTCCGCCGCGAGGAGAACCTGCCGCCGCTCGGCATGGACTACGTGAACATGGGCTTGAACGACGTCCTCTACGACACCGTCAAGAAGCGGCTCATCATCCCCAACATGGGCACGGTCATCGACCTGGAGACCATGGACGTGCTCTCGAACGCCAACCCGTCCATCTCACCTAATGACGGTGACGGTGGTTCCAATGAAAACGAGCCACCGGAGGGAGGTGACCCAAATGAAGCTGACGATCCGGAATGATTCGGTGGAGGTGAGCGGCTACGTGAACGCAGTCGGGCGGGATTCCCGTCCGCTGGCAGACGCTAGCGGCTACTTCATCGAGCAGGTGCAGCCCGGCGCTTTCGCGCGCTCGCTGTCCCGCAAAGACCCCGTGATGCTCCTCAACCACGACCCCAGCCGCGTGCTCTCCACCAAGGAGGACGGACTGGACGTGCGCGAGGACGCGGTTGGCCTGTACGCCCGAGCGACCATCACCGACCCCAACGTGGTCGAGAAGGCGCGGGCGGGAAAGCTGTCCGGCTGGTCTTTCGGCTTCGTCCCGATCAAGCAGGACGAAAAGAAGGCCGAGGACGGCATACGGCACCGCACCCTGCGAGACATCGACCTGCGCGAGATCTCGCTGCTGGACGATACCCGCACCCCAGCCTACATCGCCACGTCCGTGATGACGCGCGATGACGGCGAGGAGGTGGAGGTGCGCGAGATGCCAGACGCGGTGGAGGTGCGCTACGCCGCCGAGCCCGCTCCCGAGCCCGAGCCAGCAGATCTGTCCGCCTACACGCAAGTGGTGGAGGAGCTGTCCGCGCGATGGCTTTCGTAGTCGTCACTGGCCTGCCGTGCTCGGGTAAATCGACCTTCATCGCGCATCACGCGAGAGGTGGAGAAGCGGTGTTCAAGGTGGACGGCACGGACAACGGAGCCGCCGCAGTGGTGGCGCATCGCGGCAACTTCATCAAGAATCACGCTAAAGACGCGAAGGCGTGGATTGAGGCATCGAGCGTGACGCCGATACTCCGCAGCCAGTTGCGCGGCTGCTTCTGGTGCGAGGTGCCGATGCGGTCCGATGCCCGCACGTGCCTTATGCGGTTGGCCAAATCAGACCGACCGAACAAGGAAGCCTACCGCCGCATCATCCTGAGCAAGGCTGGGCGAGACTAGCCGAAACCAACGACAAAACCCCGCTTTTCGCGGGAAATCTGCAAATCAGCGCCTTAAAGGGCGCTTTTTTCATGCCTAAAGGAGGCAAAACATGAATCTTAAGGCTCTCATCGAGATGCGAAACGCGAAGCTGGCCGAGATGAAGGCCATCACCGCCAAGGCGGTTGAGGAGACCCGCGCCATCACCACCGAGGAGGACGAGCAGTTCAAGGCCCTCGAAGCAGAGGTGCGCGACCTCGACTCCACCATCGAGCGCGCCAAGGCCATGCAGAACGCCGGCCTTACCCCCGCCCCGTCCGACCCCGCCGGCAAGGCCGAGCCCGAGATGCGCGACGGTCTGGACATGGCCGAGGTGCGCGAGTTCGCAGCCTACATCCGCAACTCCGCCGGCTACGAGACCCGCGCAGAAAAGAACCTCACGATGACCGACAACGGCGCGATCATCCCCAAGACCATCGCCGGCGCGATCATCAAGAAGGTCTACGACATATCCCCGATCTACGCCAAGGCGACGCACTTCAATGTGCGCGGAACGCTCGAAATCCCCTATTACGACGAGTCCGAGCAGACCATCACCGTGGCGTGGGCGACCGAGTTCACCGACCTCACCTCCACCTCCGGCAAGTTCAAGACCATCGAGCTGACCGGATTCCTCGCTGGCGCTCTCACCAAGATCTCCCGCTCCCTGCTCAATTCTCAGGACTTCGACCTGGTCTCCTTCGTCATCGCCGACATGTCGGAGAAGATTGCCCGCTTCATCGAGGGCGAGATCATCAGCGGCCAGAAGGTCAACGGCCTCAAGGGCGTGACCGCTGCCGTCACCGCCGCTTCCCAGACCGCCGTCACCGCCGACGAGCTCATCGACCTGCAGGACACCGTCAAGGACGTTTTCCAGTCCGGCTGCATCTGGGTCATGTCCCCCAAGACCCGCACGGCGCTCCGCAAGCTCAAGGACGGCAACGGCCGCTACATGCTGCAGGATGACCTCACCTCTCCGTTCGGCAAGACGCTGCTCGGCAAGCCCGTGTACGTCACCGACGCCATGCCCGAGATGGCAGCTTCGAATGACGCCATCTACTACGGCGATTTCAGCGGCCTGGCAGTCAAGACGGTGGAGGAGCCGAACATCCAGGTTCTCAACGAGCTGTTCTCCATCCAGCACGCCATCGGCGCGGTCGCTTGGCTGGAATTCGACGCCAAGGTTCAGGACGCCCAGCGCATCGCCAAGCTGACCATGGGCGCGTAGACATGAAGCTCATCGCAACGAAGAGCTTCGCCGGACTCCGCGGCTCCGCAGGCGAGGGGCAGTCCTTCGAGGTGGACGAGGAGACCGCGAGGCTGATGCTCGATGAGGGATACCCCGTTGCGGAGGTGGAGGCAGATGAAGCAAAGCCAGCTCGGCGCAAACGATCTGCTCGCACACCTGCACGTGGTTAGCGAGTACGCGGACGAAGCGGACGTGGCCTTCGCGGAATCGTGCCTTGGCGCGGCGAGGTCGTACGTCAGGACGCACTGCAACGTCACGGACGAGTACATGGACTCCCACGATGACATCGCCATCGCGGTGCTCGTCATCGCGGGGGACATGTACGACAACCGCGGCATGTACGTGGGCGATGACGCGCCGAACCGCACGGTCGAGGCGATTCTCGGCCACCACGACCGCAACATGGTCGAGGGCGAGGTGGAGCAAGATGCGCTCGTCTGAGTACCGCGACCGCTTCGCGCTGGTGCAGACGGCCTACGAGGTGGACGAGTGGGGCGAGCAGAAGCCGGTCGAATCCACCGTCTACGAGGGCTACTGCAAGGCTGTGAACCTCAGCGGCACGGAGTTCTGGTCGGCCTTCGAGCAGAAGATGGAATCGACCATGAAGTTCTACTGCCGCTGGTCGCGCGCCTTGGAGCACCTGGACACCACCAAGACCAAGCTGGTCTGGCGCGGTCGGGAATTCGACATCCTCTCGATAGACAACATCGAGTCCCGCAACTTCGACTGCACCATCCGCGCGAAGGCGGTGGAGTAGATGGCGAGGGCTGGACTCACGGTATCCGTGGACGGGTTCGCAAACGGTCTCATGTCAATCGTCGAGCAGTACATGACCGACATCACCAAGGACACGCAGAAGGCAGTCAAGGCCGCGGGCCAGACCGTCATAGACGAGATTCAGGCCACGGGCGCTTTCCACGACGGCAGCGGCGAGTACCGCTCCGGCTGGAGGCAGAAGGTGGAGGGCAGCCGCGTGGACGGTTACACCACCACGGTCTACAACGCCAAGAAGCCCGGACTCGCGCACCTGCTGGAGAAGGGCCACGGCGGCCCCGCTCCCGCTCCACCGCACCCGCACATCGCGCAGGCATACGAGGAGGGCGTCAAGACCCTCGAAAGGGAGCTGAAGAAAGCGATTGGATAGGCGAGGAATCATCTCGCTCTTGAAGGCTGCTGGCGTGGAGGCCATCTACGGATGGTACAAGCCCGGCTCCGAGCCGAAGCGACCTTACGCGGTCGTGCACTGGCTCTACAGCTCCGACTTCACAGCGGACAACGCGAACTATTTCCGCATCGACAACTGGCAAGTGGACTTGATAACCGACTCCAAATCGGAGGCGGTGGAGTCCCTCGTGCGCGATGCACTCGCGTCCGCTGGCATCCGTTACCAGCAGGAAGAGCAGAACGACGAGGGCGCTGACTACGTGCGCCAGATTTTCACATTCAAAACCAGATAAAGGAGGCCGTAAATGGCTGAAACCACCAACAAGGTTCTTTTCGGACTTTCTAACGTCCATGTCGCGAAGCAGACCGGCACGGGCACCTACGACACCCCCGTGGCCATGCCCGGTGCCGTCAACATGACCATCGACGCCGAGGGCGATCAGGAGGTCTTCTACGCAGACAACATGGCCTACTACACCGCCAACAGCAACGCCGGCTACACCGGCGAGCTTGAAATCGCCGACATCCCCAACGAGGTGCTGGCATGGATGCTCGGCTGGACTGTGGACAATAACGGCGCTCTGGTCGAGGTCGCCGACGGCGTTCCGATCCCGTTCGCGCTCATGTTCGACGTTCAGGGAGACGCCAAGGCCCGTTCCACGGTCTACTACAACGTGACCGCCAACCGTCCCTCCGACGAGTGGAGCACAACCGAGGACACCACCACCGTTACCACCAAGAAGCTGCCGTTCACCGCGACTCCCGCCAAGATCGGCGGCAAGAACGTGGTCCGCTCCGTCATCGAGAGCACCGAGGCGAACAAGGCCATCTACAGCACCTTCTACACCAAGGTCTACACCCCCGACGCGACCGAGTAGCGCATGCGAACGGTCCATCTGGGCAACGTGGAGATCAGCGCTCAGGGCTCGCCCTGGGCGCTCTTCCTTTACCAGCGGGAATTCTCCACCCCCGACAAGCAATGCAGCTGGTACGAGGACTACGACGCCGCGCATAAGGATTACAAGGCATCCGAGGACAAGCAGGTGGAGGCGGTCAACCGCCTGTCCGCCCTCGACAACATGTTCTGCCTGAAGACCCTCTGGGCGTGCGCGGCGTCCGTAGACGATTCCCTGCCGCCCTTCGAGCAGTGGCTCAAGTCGCTGGCGGACGCCGACATCCCCATGGTCGCGCTGCCGCTGTGGAAGATGGAGGTCTCGGTGCTCATCAACGCCGAGATATTTCGATACAAAACGCAAACCGAAAAAGAAGAGGCAGCAGCTGAGTAGCGCCGACACCGGCGCGATCGTGGAGTCCCAGATTCTGGGGGCGCTCCACCTCGGCTTCTCGCTGCGGGAAATCAAGCACCTCACCATCCCCGAGGTGCTGCGCTTCTGCGACCTATCCGTGCCGCCCGACCCGGACGAGCCGAGGATGGCCACGCAGGAGGACATCGACAGGCTACTAGGCTAAGGGTGGAGGTCTGGCATGACCACTTACAAGGGTTTGACCGTCCAGCTCGGAGCGGTCACCAAGGGCTTGACCTCCGCGCTTCGCGAGACGAGCAAGGGCGCGCGCGAGACGCAGAACGAGTTGAAGCAGGTGCAGAACGCGCTGAAGTTCAACCCGAACTCCACGCGACTGCTCACCCGTCAGATGGAGCTTCTGGCAGACAAGGCCAACCAAGCGGAAGAGCGTTTAAAGGTCTTGAAGGCCGCCGAGGAGCAAATCGACCGCACTAAAATCGACCCCGACCAGTGGACGAAGCTGCAAGCGGAGATCGCGACGTGCGAGAGCAAGGTCAAGACGTTCAACGAGCAGCTGACCACGGCCAAGGCCAAGCTCAAGTCGATGGACTCCACGCTCGGCAAGACGGGCGCGAAGCTCACCGAATTCGGAAACAAGTACGACAAGGCGGGGCAGAAGGTGTCGAGCGTCGGCGATAAGCTGACCTCCACCCTCACGCCCGCGCTTATCGGTTCGGGCGCGGCTGCGGTTGCGGCTGCGACCAATATGGACACGTCCCTGACCAACGTCAAGAAGACGGTGGACGGGACTGAGCAGCAATACCAGGCGCTCAAGGACGCGGCGGTGGAGTTCTCCAAGACCAACGCCGTGAGCGCGTCGCAAATCCTCGACATACAGGCGCTCGGCGCGCAGCTCGGGTTCACCATCGACGAGCTGGACGAGTTCGGCGAAGTAGTGAGCGGTCTGGACATCGCGACCGACATGGACGCGGAGACCGCCGCCACGCAGCTCGCGCAGTTCGCCAACATCACCAAGATGTCGCATGACGAGATCTCCAACTACGGTTCGGCCGTGGTCGGTCTCGGCAACAACTTCGCCACCACGGAATCCAAGATCTCGGCGATGGCGATGCGTATCGCGGCGGCCGGCACGCAGGTCGGCATGTCGCAGGCGGACATCTTGGGACTCTCCACCGCCCTGTCATCGCTCGGCATCGAAGCCGAAGCGGGCGGCTCCGCCATCTCCACCGTCATGTCGAACATCGACAAGGCCGTGGCGACCGGAGACGAGTCGCTTTCCGCTTGGGCGTCCACCGCGCAGATGAGCGCGGAGCAGTTCGCCGCCGCGTGGAAGTCCGACCCCGTCACGGCGCTGGCTGCCGTCCTCTCCGGTCTGGAGAGCGCGACCGAAGCAGGCGGCAACATGTCGCTCATACTGGAAGACCTTGGAATCTCCGAGCTGCGGCAGACCGACGCCATGAAGCGCATGGCCGGCAATTCCCAGCTGGTCGCGGACGCGGTCGGCAAGGCCAACGAGGAATGGTCGAAGAACTCCGCCCTCTCCAAGGAGGTGGAGAACCGCAACGGCTCCCTCGCGGCGAAGTTCCAAATCCTGTTGAACCGCGTCACCGCCATCGCGGACGACATCGGCGGACCGCTGGCGGACGCGCTTCTTGACGCGCTCGACGCAATGGAACCGTTCTTCAAAGCGGTGGAGGACGGCGCTCAGGCGTTCGCCGACATGGACAAGGGGCAGCAGCAGGCCATCATCTCCACCGTCGCGCTCGTCGCGGCGCTGGGCCCGCTGCTCAAGCTCATCGGCGGCGTCCCCAATGCTGCCAAGAGCGCCGGCGATACCATCACGTCCATATCCGAGGGCTTCATGAAGCTCAAGGAGGGCGGTGGACTCGCCGCCGCCGGAGTGAAGACGCTCAACGGCGCGATCGGCGCGGTGGTCATCGGCACGCTGGCTGCGTTCGCGGCTTCGCTCATCGAGGCCAAGCAGCGCGAGGACGAGCTCGCGGAAGCGTCCGTGAGCTTCGCGGACATCCAGTCATCCGTCGCGACCGCCGCCGAGAGCGCGTCCGGCTCTCTGGACGGCTACGCTTCATCGCTCGATGACGTGGTGGACGCCGCGAGCAACGCGCTGGACAACACCAAGCAGCTGAACGACAACATCAAGGAGACGTTCACAAGCATCGCCACGGACGGCAAGCTGCTGGACGGCTACGTCGACACCATCGAGCGCCTTGCGAACAAGTCCGACCTCTCCGCGAGCGAGCAGGCCGAGCTGAAGACGGCGGTGGAGGGTTACAACTCCATCACCGGAGACCAGCTCTCCGTGGTCGATTCGGTCAACGGAAAAATCCAAGACCAGAACGGCGAGCTGCTTGAGAACATCGACATGCTCAGGCAGTCCGCGCAGGCATGGATTGACAACGCGAAGGCGCAGGCATCCCAAGACCTTCTCATCGAAGCCTACAAGCAGCAGGCCGAGGCGCATGACGCAGCTACCGAGGCGCACAAGCGCTGGCAGCAGGAGCAGCAGAAGCTGGAGAACGGCGAAGCGAGCTACACGGACGTGAAGGCAGCTGCCGAGGCGTACGAGGACGCGTCCACCGCGCTCGATTCCGCGAACGATAAGGTAAAGGGTCTCGAAGCCACCACCACCGTGGCGAGCGCGGCCATTAACGCGAACCTCAAGGCCGCGCTGGAACAGCTCCCGCTCTCCGCTCAGGCGGCTGGCACGGACATCGGCTTGAAGCTGCAAGAGGGCATCGACGCCGGCAAGGTCAACGTAGACCAAGCGGCCATGTTCTTGACGGACGGAGTCAAGACCGCTCTGGCATCCCTGCCGCCCGAGCAGCAGGCGAACGGCATCGCCGTGGCAATGCAGCTCGCGGAGGGCATCAGCACGGGCAGCGTCAACCCGCAGCTCGCGGCTGGATTCCTCGTCGACGCGGTTGCCAACCAGGTCTCCACCTTGCCCGCGAGCATGCAGACCGCCGGCATGAACGCCGTCATGGAACTCGCGACCCAGCTCTCCAACGGCACCGTCAACGCCACCGAGGCATCGCAGCTCATCGCGGCTGCGGTCACCGGCAGCATGGACGGGCTTCCCTCAGACCTGCAGGCAAAGGCGGGCGAGGCGGTCACCGCGCTCAACTCCGCGCTCCAAGGCGGGGATTCTGAAGCGTTCGCGAGCGGAACCCTGCTCAAGGATTCGGCGGTGAAGGGCGCGTCGAACCTTCCCAGCGATTTGGGGCAGCTCGGCACGGACGGCAGCGAGCGGTTCAACTCCAACCTAGCAGCTGGCGAGGGCGGAGCAAATGCATCCGGCATGACGCTTGAACAGGCCGCCAGCGCGGGAGTGCAACCCGTTGTCGATAATCTCGGGACGTACGGCGCAGATGGTGGAGAAGCTTTCGCAACGGGAGTCGGCTCAGCGGAAGGATCCACCTCCACCAACGCTTCATCGTTGGCAAACGCCACGGAAGCGGCCAAGGCGAACAATTCGAGCGCGTCTGGATGGGGTTCCGAACTCGGTCGCAATTTCGCAGCGGGCATAAAATCGGCTTACCAATGGGTAGCAGACGCAGCGGCTTCAATTGCTCAGGCGGCAGCCGACTTCCTTCACCACTCCAAGCCGAAGAAGGGGCCGCTGTCAGAGGGCGAGGAAATCTGGGGCAAGCACGCATCGCAGAACTTCGCCAAGGGTTTGGAAAATGGCAAGTCCGAGGTAGCGAAAGCAGCCGAGGAGAACGCTCAAGAGGTAGCCGACTACCTTGCCCATTCCCAGCCGAAAAAGGGCCCGCTATCTAGCGGCGAATGGATCTACGGATACCACGCAGCAATCAACTTTGCCGAGGGCTTGTCCTCCGGCAAGGGCGCGGTGGGTCAGGCTGCGGCAGAGGTCGCGGAGGAAGCGGACAAGGCGTTCCAGGAATACATCGATTCGATGATTGATTCCTACAAGGAGCGCGGGGACGAGTTCGCCGAGGTGTCCACCGAGATCGCGGAGGCCATCTGGGGGACCATCGCCCCCGAAATCGAGTCTCAGGAGTTCCTGAAGCCGTTCACGGGCAGCGTCTATGACAGCATGAAGCAGCTCGAAGACGCGGGTTACACGCTCGACCAGTACTCCGACAAGCTGGACGAGATGGCCGAGAAGAAGGCTGAATGGGATTCCAAGGCCGCTGCCGGCCTGAGCGATTCCGAAAAGGAGTCCTATCAGGACTTCATGAAGGAATACGACGCGTTCATGCAGCTGCAGGGCAAGCTGACGGCGTCCGTGGAGTCCATGCGCGAATGGCGCGGCCTGTACGAGATGAAGGACACCATCATCTCCACTACCGGCGCGAGCGAGGACTTGACGCAGGCGCTCTACGAGGCGGGAGCAACGGGAGCGACCTTCTCTCAGGAGTTCCTCGACTACGTCTCGCAAGGTGGAGAGGACGCCGTGAAGGCGCTCAAGCAGCTCACGGCTATGGGTCCCGACGCCCTGCAGGAGATGAGCGATTCCTTCCGCGACATGGCGATAGCCGAGCGGGAGGCGGAGCTTGCAAGCAGGGAGCTGTACGTCAACAGCTTGGCGTACACGGATTTCTCCACGCCGCGCTCGCAGCTGCTCGACTACCGCGAGACGGTGCTCGACGTGCGCGAGGCCATGTACAGCGACGAGGGACTGTCCAACGCCTTCAAGATGACGGGCACCAGCGCCGAGGGCTTCGCGGCAGACCTCA
>OHAS01001879.1_pt1 | contig 15998 bp, 10 predicted proteins | sample 1577131 | NCBI WGS metagenome assembly OHAS01 (sample SAMEA3541566, study PRJEB24748) | human gut metagenome | biome: human gut; feature: human-associated habitat; material: faeces | place: China | collected 2012 | reverse complement strand
GGTGGGATATTGATGGTAGATGAGATTGATCGGGAATTGCACCCATTATTAGTCGAATTTATCATTTCTAAATTTCAAAGTCCAGAAACCAATCCAGGTCATGCACAGATTATTTTTACAACACATGATACGGAATTATTGAATATGGAGATATTAAGAAAAGATCAGGTATATTTTGTTGATAAGAATAAAAGAAACGGTGTTTCGGAATTGTTCAATTTAACGGAACTTCCAGTAAGAACAAATGATAATATCAGAAAAGCATATCTTGTAGGAAAATATGGTGCGGTTCCAGATGTAGATACCATGGAGTTTGAATAGTACGCGGTAGGCTAAAAAGCCTTTATTTACGGGCTTTGTCGGCATCGATGACTCTGGATTGCATTATTATTGCATTTTTATATTTTCCTGTGATACGACGCAGTAAACTGGTTATGTGTATAATCAGCGATGCTTTCGGTAGCAGGAGTGAAGTTAATAACTCCGCCTAACAGTTTGGCAACCTCAAAGTTGCTGTTAGGATATAGATGTCCATAGGTCCCTAAAGTTGTCTGGATTTTTTCGTGTCCCAGACGGTCTTTGACGATCAATGGATTCACCCCCATGCTGATTAAAAGTGCTACATGTGAATGTCTTAATGCATGGATTTTAATGCGGTGAACACCGGCAAGCCCTGCCAGCTTTTCCAGGGCTCTTGGCAGGGTATGCTTGCTGGTGGGAATCCCACTATAGCTCAGTACAAAATTACAGTCTTTCAGAACTTTCTTCTGCACTTCCCTCCAATCTTTCAGTTCCCTTATGGTATCTTCATCAAGCACAACGGTCCTGATACTGGCAGATGTTTTGGGATCTACAAATTTGTATTCATTCATAGATTTGTAATATAACGTTTTTGTCACGCTGAGTAATCCGCTTTCAAAATCGATGTCATCCCACTGTAATGCAGCAGCCTCTCCAATTCGTAATCCTGTTGTGAACAGGAGCCAGAAACAGATAAACAAATAATGTTCGTAGTAATCTCCTTTGTATAAAAGAGAAATTACTTTCTGGAATTCTTCCAATGTCCAAAAATCCACTTTTACTTTCTTATATTTAATATTGCCGACCATACGTGCGGGATTTTTCTTGGCAAGGCCGAGGATGATTGCACGGTCAAATGCCAGAGAAAGCATACCTTGTATAATTCGTACATAATTAGGACTGTAGTCTTTTGCCAGTTTTAGCTGCCAGGTTTGTACATGAATCGGTTCTATTTCGTTTACCTTTTTCCGATAAAAAAATTTAAAGTGTTTTTCGATGGTATTTAAACGGTTTCTATAGGTACTCTCTTTGACTTGTGTTTTATACCATGGAAGATAAATTTCTTCAATAAATTGTTTAAATGAGGGTTGCTTCTTTTCCATTGCCAGTTCATCTTCAGCAGCGATGATGAGTTTGGAATATTCTGCACGGGCCTCTTTTTTTGTAGAGAAACCACTTCGATATTTCTGAATCTGCTTTCCAGTTACAGAATCATAGCCCAGATTTGCTCTGAAATAGTAAGTTCCATTGTTTGCCCTTTTAATTGGATCCTTTGCCATAAAAATTCCTCCTTTGCATAAACACACAAGAAGTACTATTGGTTTTGTTCGTCTGGCAATTTAATCCCCAGAATTTCTTCAACGGCTTCTTTGGGTACCCTGTCTAATTTTCTTGACTGGTAATAAGTATGTCCACGTTCAATCATAAGAATTTTGGCCTGTCTTATAATGTCTGAAGAGAAAGATGGACCATACCCCAGTGCAATCAGATCTTTTTTTGTAACAGTAATCATATACCTCCCTTCTATGAACAGGGTAATCATAATACCTGTTCATTATTATAACAAATTTTGAGTAATTGTGTAGGCAGAATGACTTCTTGCTGAAAAATAAAAGTATCTTATCAGGAAACCGTTTCCTATGCCTTGTTTCAGGCACGTAGAAGGCGTTACTATGTAAACATCAAGCAGCAGGTGTGCAATTATGCGACACTATCTACAACACCTATATACATTTCCAGATAAGGTATGAAGTTATCAAGGTACAAAGGCGTAAGACTTAGTTTTGTCTTAGCAATTTCATTAAGTAATTAACTGAGATTTTTTCAGATTGAACAGATTATGTACTTTTTATTAAAAATTTTTCTATAAACTTGAAAAAAGAGAGGTGGGATACGTGATATTTCAATATTTTAATTGAAGTCATATATGCAAAGCATAGTATTTAAGAACATACAATATATTGTGCATGAAGATTGACATATACTATATCATGTGCTACTATACTGCTATAGTTAATTTTATGCGTACCCATAGGGGGAGTTTTGGATTTGTATAAATCCGAAGACTCAAGGAGAGCAGTAAGGCTGCTTATTCCGCATAAGTTGTTTATGATTGTATAAAGTGTCACTATCTGTCCTTATGGGGCAATAGCGGCACTTTTGTTTTTTCGGTAATATTATCAGGGATATGAGAATGGATAGCGGAGGAATACTTCTCTTTTCATTCTTTTTTTATGCCCAAATGAAAGGCAGGATTGCCACAATCAGCTTTGGCTGTTTATGGATAAATAAATTTAAGAAAGGTGGTACACACATGAAAGAAACAAAGATTTATGCAGATGAGTTTTGCACTACATTTGCAAGCACAACGGAGATGCTGGAATTTCTGGCTGAGAGGGCAAAGCAGTCCAAGTGGATTCGAAAGCCTACCAGGATGCTAAAACTGGTTCCATTGGAAAAGGAGGCAGAAACCATTGAAGAAGCCTGTGAAAAAGAACTGGAAGGAATAGTAGAGGATACAGAAAAGAATACCCAGTTGGTATTAAAAGTGAACAAGGATTTTTATCCGGTTCGTGACTGTGCTATTCATACAATTCTGAAAAGAGCCGGCATTAATGGAACAGGATTAAAGAAACTGGAGAAAGCTACTTATGCAAAGGTAGTAAACTACTGTCTTCAGGTAGCGAAAGGAGATGCCTTAATCAAGGTGGCAGATGGAAAAGTATCTGCAGTACATGGCGGTGATGATCATGATTACTGTGTACTGGATATGCAGACAATCTTCAATATGACAAGTGATTATCTGAAAGCACATTTTAAGGGAAGTACTTATCTGGAGGGATCTGGAAGTTTTGACCATTCCATTGTGTCCGCTATGTGGACTTTAGGAGGAAATCAGGAACTTTTGGATACTTATCACCAGGCTTTGGAGGATCATGGAATTGAGGATAAGAGCCTTGCTCCTGCACTGCGCCTGACTACTTCTGATGTAGCAGTAAGTGGTGTGAATCTGTATCCCATGATGCTCTCACAAACCAGTAACCGTGTCATTAACCTGGGCAGTCCTATCAAACTGTCACATGATAGAGGGGCGACCTTACAGGATTTCCGGAATAATCTGGACAAAATTTTTTCCCGTTATCAGGAAGCAGTTAAAGGAATTGTTGGTTTGATGGATATAGATATCCAAAACCCTGTAAACTGTCTGCATCTGATTATGAAGGAACTCAAAATCAATCAGAAAATTCGAAATGAAGTAGTAGATCTTTTTGTGGGACAATATGGGGAAGAACCATGCACAGCTCATGATCTTTATTTTGCCATGCACGAAGCTGCTTTCTTTGCTGCTTGTGAAGGATTTTCTGCACCACGGATTTTAAAATTGGAAGAAGATATTGCAAAAACACTGGCCTTTGACTGGAAAGGGTTTGATGTATATGGAACGATTAAATTATAAGGAGCTTCCTGTATAATTCAAATATAGGGAATTCCAAGAAAGAAGGTTGAGAAAAAAATACCTCAGTGTAAAATAAGATTACTGACTTTGACCATGTTAGTAAATATCTTATTAAACAGAGAGGTATCTAAAATGAATTGTAACACACAAAACGCAAAAATTGCATCCATAACTGAAAAAACTTTGATTGTTGGTATTGATGTTGGCAGCGAGACTCATTATGCCAGAGCATTTGACTGGCGAAATTATGAGTACTCGAAGAAACCATTGGAGTTTAGCAACACAGAAGCCGGTTTCTTGACATTCAAGGCATGGGTGGAGGATATTGCAGAAAAACATGGAAAAACCGCTGTAATTCCCGGCATGGAGCCGACCGGCCACTACTGGTTTGCTTTAGGGAAATTCCTGCAGGACAACGGAATGAAGCCTGTGCATGTAAATCCCCACCATGTTAAGAAGTCAAAAGAACTGGATGACAACAATCCCAACAAAAATGACCGGAAGGATCCCAAAACAATCGCAGCGCTGGTCAATGAAGGGCGGTTTTCTTACCCTTACATACCGACCGGTATTTATGCAGAAATCAGAAGCCTGTCGAACCTGCGCTTTCAAACGCAGGAGGAGCTTACAAGGATCAAGAACCGAATCGCCAGATGGTTTTCCATCTACTTCCCTGAATATAAAGACGTTTATGGGGATTTAAAGGCGGTAAGCGGACGGATGGTGCTGAAGGTGGCACCGCTTCCGGAGGATATCAGGAAACTGGGGGCGGAAGGTGTGAACCGGATATGGAGGGACGCAAAGCTGAGAGGCGCCGGAATGAAGAGGGCAAAGACCCTGGTATCGGCCGCAGAGCATAGCGTTGGCAGTAAGGAGGCACCGGAAGCTGCACGGATTGAGCTGAAAAATCTGCTGAATGACATGGAGGTATATGCGTCAAGGCTGGAGGAGCTGCTTCAGGACATAGAGGAAAAGCTGAAAGAGATTCCATATGTTGATAAGCTGATGAGCATCAAGGGAATCGGGCTGGTCACAGTCAGCGGCTTCATTGCAGAGGTGGGAGACATTGGACGTTTTGATAACCCAAAACAGTTGCAGAAGCTGGCTGGATACGCAATCGTTGCAAACGACTCCGGTAAGCATAACGGTGAAAGCCGGATCAGCTATCGGGGACGGAAGCGACTGAGGTACGTGTTGTACGAAGCTGCGATATCGCTGATAGGAAAGAACGCTGAGTTTCGGGAAATACACGAGTACTACCGGACCCGGAAAGAAAACCCACTGAAGAAGATGCAGTCAGTGGTAGCGGTGGCCTGTAAGATTCTGAGAATCTTCTATACAATTCTGACAAAGGGCGTTGATTATGACGCAGAGAAGCTGATGAGTGATATCAGACGGCCAAAAATACAGGCAGCTTAAGAATCAGAAGTATCTAAGAAAGAAATGTCTTGTTACAGTTGAATTGAGCTCTTAGAGATATGACCTGAGAGTTGAATTCAGCTGTAACAGGAAAGCTGAAAGCAATGAGGAACGAACCGGGAAAACGTCCACTGAAAGGTGCCGGCAAGGGAATCATGCAAATCAAGTCAGTAAGAATTAATACAAAGAATGAGCCAGTAGTCGGCAGGAATATTATCCAGAGGGCAAGACCCTGTAAAGGAGCTAAGCTGACACCCTGGTTATGGATAGGCGGAACGAAGGAAGTTAGGACCCTCCGGAAATGTGAGGTGATCCTGGTAGACACGGGAGGTACGTCGCCGTAGAGGGAAGGGCATACACAAGGCCATGTAGAACGAAAAACAGAGACGTTTTACTTCGTATACCCTAATACCGCTATTTTTGTACCAGATACTGAGAAATATCCATTTCTTTGGCTCATTCATCTGAGAGTAAACAATAAAAAAACCTTGATTTTTAAGGAAAAAACACTTGACTAAATAGGGAGGCAGGTGATAGAAGTTGAACATTAAAAAGGTGGATGACAAGCCTATGGTCATTCATACCAAAGAAAAGACAAAGCTGCATATTAAGCAGGAGCCGGAGACAAAAATCAAGGGCAGAAATGTTTTGGTGGTTGATAAAAGTCCTAAAATTGCAGGAATGGATAAGGACGATAAGACGGTTATTAAAAAATCTTCTGCAAAGGAAGCTGTTAAAAATTCCATGCAAAAGGAAAAGGGTGTGTATGCACAGGTGCAGAGGGCAAAGCAGGATAGGGAAAAGGCTATCGGTAAGAAGAACAGTGCAGCCAAAGCGGTAGCTTCTGCGGGTGCGATGACTGCCCTGGACCAGATGGACGGTGGAAATGAAGTCTATGAATCTTATCAGGTAGCAAGGACACTTTCAGCTCCGGCGGAGAGTGCGGCAGATGCAGGCAGAAGGTTATACCGTTCACAGGTAGCCAAAGCTCAGGCAAAGAAGATTAAAAAGGTGCAGTCAGGTAAGAAAATCGGTAAAAAGGCTGTCAAGGATAGTGCCACAAAAACTGCGAAATATACAGCTAAAAAGGTGGCAAAAGAGGCTGATGTTAGAATATAAATAGTACAAAATAAACATGACCATTTTCGATAAATAGTATATGATAGTCATAGATCAAGGAGGAGAATGGTTATGGCAAAAGGTACAAAATATTCCCAACAGTTTAAAGAGGATGCAGTACAGTATCGCTTGGATCATCCGGAGCTGCCACTTCGCAAAGCTGCGGAGAATCTTGGAGTCAGCGAATCTGCACTGAAAAACTGGATGAAAGTAGCAAAGGAACATAAAGGAGAGGTTCCTACCCGTGGTTCTGGAAATTATGCAAGTGAGGAAGCAAAAGAGACTGCCAGATTGCAGCGTGAATTACGAGATACGAAGGATGCTCTTGAAGTGTTAAAAAAAGCAATCGGTATTCTGGGAAACTGACAAAAGCTCTTTACACGGCTACTTCTGAGTACGTGAAAGAAATCAAATCCCTGCCCGTGAAACGTCAGGTTTCTGTCAGCGGAATACTGAAAAAATTAGGCGTTTCACGTTCGGGTTACAATGCATGGAAGAAACGGGTTCCTTCGGACACGTCTGTTCGCCGTGCAGTTTTAAAAGAAAAAATTCAAAAGATCTACGAGGAATCCCATCAAAACTACGGTGCTCCTAAAATTACTGCAGAATTGCGAAAATCCGGGGAGTATGTTTCCGAAAAAACAGTTGGAAATTATATGCGTCAAATGGGAATCAAAGCCCATTGGGTGAAACCATATATCCAGACAACCATAGATTCTGATTTCAGCCAGAAACTCAAAAATATCCTCAACGAGGAATTCAATCCTGCTCATCCAGATGCTGTCTGGTGTTCAGATATTACTTATATTTGGACATTTGAAGGATTTGTGTATCTTACCAGTGTGATGGATCTGTATTCAAGAAAAATCATTTCCTGGGTGTTGAGTGAGACGCTGGAGGCCTCCCACGTAGTGGAATGTGTTGAAAAAGCAAAACGTGTCAGAAATGTTGAAAAACCGTTGATCTTCCACTGCGACAGAGGATGCCAGTACGTATCGGAAGCATTTCAAAAAGCAACCAAAGGTATGATTCACAGTTATTCAAAGAAAGCATATCCATGGGATAACGCCTGTATAGAATCTTTCCATGCACTTTTGAAGAGAGAATGGATCAACCGGTTTAAAATCTTTAATTATGCACATGCACATAAATTGATTTTTGAATACATCGAAACATTTTACAATACCGTGCGCATTCACAGTCATTGTGGATATTTGTCTCCAAATGAATATGAGGAGCAATATCTTGAAAACATCGAGGAGAATGCAATAAAAATAGCAAGTTAAACTTCGCTCAGAACAGAGAAAATTGGTTACATTTAATTTGTACTTTTTCTTGACATAGGACCAAAGTGCAGAAAACCATTATCATACCATGAACATTGAAGATATACGGTCATTACCGGTAGGAGAAATCGCCGATGATGACTGTATTCTTTTTTTGTGGGTAACATTTCCCTGTCTGTTAGAGGGAATCTCTGTGATGGAAAGCTGGGGATTTACCTATAAGACCTGTGGTTTTAATTGGGTAAAGAGAAATAAGAAATCCGACAGCTTTTTTATGGGACTTGGTTTCTGGACCCGCTCCAATTCGGAAATCTGTCTGCTTGGGACAAAGGGCAGACCGAAAAGGGTATCAAAGGCAGTTGCACAGGTGTGTGATGCAAGAATTATGGAGCATAGTAAAAAGCCGGATGAAATCCGTGACAGAATTGTGGAGCTTTGCGGAGATGTACCACGCATAGAGCTTTTCGCAAGGGAAAAGTTTGAAGGCTGGGACTGTCTTGGTGATGCCATTGACGGAAAGGATATAAGAGAGGCGATATTGGAGGTGTAGGACATGAGAGTAGATTATCAGGTCGGATTGCTATATGAAGAAGGTATGAAGCAGATTGTTTCAAGTGCTGACAACTGGAAAGCAGTATGCCGCATGACGGGCAGGCTCTACCGATATGAGTTTGACAACATTCTCATGGTATATATGCAAAGACCAAACGCAATCCTTGTTGCAGACTATGATACATGGAAAGATCCCCGTGTGGGAAGATATGTAAAGCGTGGTAGTAAGGGTATTGCAATTTTTCCGTCCAGAGCCTTAAAGCCTTATATGAGGTATGTGTTTGACATCAGTGACACCGGAGGCAGAAATACTCGTCTTACTTGGGAGCTTGATGAGAAAAATAAAGAAGCCTATGCCACATATTTAGGCAGGAAAAACGAGGACGAAAAAGAATCTGCGGAAAGTTTCTTAAAGGACTTTACAGAAAATCGAATCGGAGTCATAATGGACTCAGAGTTCGGGGAACGAATTACCGAGCTTGTGCATTTAGCAGGAATGAAAAGAATAATGGTAGATGATGAAACGCAAGAGATTACGGCAGAGGAAGCGTTAAAAAGAAGTGTCATGTATGCGGTATTTACAAGATGCGGCTTTGACATTCCTTCTGAAAAACAAGACTTTTCTTTCATTACCGCATTTAGTTCGGAAGAAGAGGTCTACCGTTTAGGATCACTTGTAAGCGATATATCCTGTGAAGTTTTAAAGAGCATTTCGAGAGAATTAACGCAGATGGAAAGGAGTATTGCTTATGCAAACGATGATTTATCAAGAGGCAGCGGACGGGATGTTGTACCCGAACCTGACATTACCACAGGAGAACATTTCTATGACCAACCTGGGCAGATTCGCAGTGAGGGCGATGGAATACCTGAAGGAGAACCACAAGGCGAGGTATCAGACCTTAGTGAGATTCGGGAAGCTAGCAGAGAAGATGCAGGAAGTGGAGAAAGAAGCCAATCAGATGATGGAAGTTTTAGAGAACGACTATCTGAAGAAGAACCCGCCGAAGAATCCACAGTCCACAATGGAGATGTGGCAGATAAGACAGCAGGCGAGGATGCAGGCAGAGGAAATCGTGATGACGGAAGTCGTACTGAAGTTTCATTAGAGGAAGCGGAGCGACAAAATCAGTTAAATAGTGAAATCAGCAGGGAGCTTGAAGAACTTGAGTCTCTCGGCAGAACGGAAACAGGAAGCTATGAACAGGCTTCCTTTTCTTTTACCCAAAATGGGGATGTAAAGATACCGGAGAAGTACACCTATGTGAAGCCTAAGACGGAGCTTGTAATTCCACACGATTATATCCGTGAGGTGCTTTTACGGGGCAGCGGCTTTTCACATGGCAAACGCAGAATATATGGAATATTTGACAGCGTTTCTGATCCGGGCGAGCGTGTCAAACGGATAAAGAAGGAATATGGACAGGGTGGTGCAGGCTGGCCCATAGATGGGTACGGACTGCACGGCTATGACACTTATCACGGGAAAGGACTCCGTTTTCAATGGCGTGACGAGGAAGGCGAAAAGGAAGGGTATCTGAATTGGAACGCTGTGGAGCGAGAGTTGAGTGTCCTGATTATGACCGGGGAATACTACCAGCCACCGAAAGCATTTGATGCAGATGTGGTGTCAGCGGTTTTATGGCAGGAGCCTTTGGATAAGTTTTTCAATAAAGGATTCTGGCAGAAGATACCAAACATTGCCTTAAAGGAAGTGCTTAGTAAGGACTATCCGGAAAGCAGTAAGATACAGTTTGTGGAGAGAGTATTCCAGACAGGTATGTTTTCCTTTAGTTCCAGCAGTCATTTTAAAAATGAGTATGATGAGTGCGAAGTAGAGCGACACGAATGGGGTATCTCTGTGGAGTTCTATGACAAGAATGGAACAAAATGGAGAACGGAACTTGACTGGCGTGAGTGTACTGCATATTTGGAAAGTATGATTTCCGATGGGGTGTATCAGACAGCAGAGGAATTTGATAAATTCCTTGAAGTGGCAGCAAGTGAAAGCAGGGTAAGCGGAGTAACGAGCTTTAAGGACGATACTCTTAATTTCCTGACAGATACAGCAGAGGAACACCAGACGCACCGTGTCGAGGTAGTGGAGCGTATCTTAAAGACCGTAGGCAGAGAGGACATTGAGGTTACTTGGGATGACACTTACGATGTGCTTCTTGCCGGGGATGGAGAGCATTTGTGGCATGGTAAAGCTGCCTATGATTATATCAAGGAAAACTGTCTGGAGTGTGATTCGTTTGGGCGTGATAACCGTATCCATTTTGAAGATATGGCACAGTTTAAGCATGATGCGGCGGCTAGTATTGATTTAACCAAAGAGAAGTTTATCCGCAGAAAAACCTTTGTGACGGTGGATAAGTCCGAGGCAGAAATGCAAAAGGATGAAGAAAAGCTCTGGCAGAATGCTTTAAAGGAATACTTCAATGAGGAGATTCAGTATATCTCCGTAAAGACTTTGATTTATGACATCTTTACCACAAACCTTGATATGAACAGCAAAGCAGAGTTCCTTGCATCCGTGTATGGTGAGGAACGGGCAGACATTGTGATGACCGACAAGGTGGATGGTCCATATGGTGAGAGCTTTATCACAAGGGATATGGAAGGTGTAACGGTATCCTATAAAAAGCCGGATGGAACAAGGGGAGAGACAAAGGTCGATTATAGGTATTGTGCTTCCTTGATTCTTCACATGATTGAGGAGAATGATTATCTGTCAGAGGAGATTTTTGAACAGTTCAGAATCAGTCCGCAGTCCTTTCAGGCAAGTCCGGCATTTATGGAGATTTACCATGAATACAAAGAGCGTATGCGTATGGAGCCGAACTTTGAAGCTCTTGAAGTGGAAGAAGCAGAGCAGACCGAACCGGAGAAAGTGCAGGCAGAGCAGACGGAAGTCATAGAAAAAATTGAGGGAGAAATCATTGACCAGAGTGGGATCGTGATTAAACCCGCTTCCACAGCAGCCTTTCCTACTGCATTAGAGCAGGTGGAGGCAATGGAGGAGGACTTGCGTGAGGCATTGGAGCTTTATATGCAGGGATGTTCCGTTATCAGACCGTTTCAGCCATTTTTACAGATGGTGGTTAAAAGTGAACTGTCAAAGACAGATAAGCTTCATTTTCTAAACCGTATTACCAATCATTACGGAAACGGAGATACCCATAGTGCTTACCATAACAATGCGTATGGTCTGATTGAGTATATCGGTAACTTGGATACTTTTATGGTGGATTATAAGAACCGTAAAGGAGAGCGTAAGCGAGCGTCAGTTACCTTTGAACAGATTTACAGCGTTATGGAGTATCTTATCCGGGCAGGGCAGTTTACGGAAAAGGCTCGCATGGAAAAGTACGAAAAAGACTTTGCAGAGAAGCCTTATGAAAAGCTGGACTCTCTTGAAAAGCAGTTTGCCGATAAGATGCAGATTGTTAAGGCAAAGAAGCAGAATGAGAACTTCCGTTTTGAGGTTTCGGAACTTCCAAAAGGCGGGCAGAAAACAAGGTATCAGTGGAATGTGGAAGCAATTCGTCTGATGAAGCAGATTGAATTTGAAAACCGTGCAGCCACGCCGGATGAGCAGAAGATACTTGCAAGGTATGTTGGCTGGGGTGGTATTCCGCAGGCGTTTGATGAAAGAAATGAGAGCTGGAAGAAAGAGTATGAGGAATTAAAGAGCCTGTTATCCGAGTTTGAATATATGGATGCAAGGGAGTCTGTAAACACAGCTTTTTATACTTCACCTGAAATTATCGAAGCTGTATATCAGGGACTTTCACAGCTTGGTTTTAAGCAGGGAACAATCCTTGAGCCTTCCGTTGGTGTCGGTCACTTCTTCGGTGCTATGCCGGAGGAAATGCGTGGCAGTAAGCTCTATGGTGTGGAAAAGGATGATATATCAGGCAGAATTGCAAAGCTTTTATATCCAAAGGCAAAAATCAGAATTGACGGATTTGAAGAAACGCAGTTCCCGGATAACTTCTTTGATGTGGCTGTTGGTAATATTCCTTTTGGAGATTATAAGCTGTACGATCCGAAGTATGCAAAGCATAACTTCCGTATTCACGATTACTTTTTTGCAAAGGCTTTGGATAAGGTCAGACCGGGCGGTATTGTGGCATTTGTCACAAGTAAGGGTACACTTGATAAAGCAAACCCGACAGTCCGTAAATACCTTGCGGAGAGGGCAGAGTTAATTGGCGCAGTAAGACTTCCGAACACAGCTTTTAAGGAGAGTGCAGGAACCGATGTAACAAGTGATATTATCTTTTTGCAAAAGAGGGAGAATAAAATTGTTACAGAGCCGGATTGGGTACATCTTGGTCAGACAGAGGATGGTATCGCAGTCAATTCCTACTTTGTGGAACACCCGGAAATGATGCTTGGAAAGATGGAATATGACTCCAGAATGTTCGGTAACGAAAGCAAATATACAAGCTGTATCAACCATGATGAAAACTTTGATTTGAAATCTGCTCTTTCGCAGGCAGTATCAAACCTGAAAGGTCAGATAACCGATGTGATGGAGCTTACGGACGAATCAGAACCTATGAAGGATATGATTGATGCTGATCCGGATGTGAAAAACTATACCTTTACCTTTGTGGATGACAAACTCTATTACCGTGAGAACTCCAAATGTACCGGAGGGAGGTGTCAGCTACAATGGAGGAGCGTATCCGTTTCATGGATGAAATCCGTGCTGTGACAAGGCAGCTTATTTTCATTCAGACAGAAGGGTGCAGTGATGAGGAACTAAGGTTCCAGCAGAAACTCTTAAATGAGAAGTACGATGCCTATGTCAGAAAGTACGGACCGATTACAGGCAGGGGAAGTAAGCAGGCATTTCAGGATGATGCGGACTATCCTCTGTTATGTTCCTTAGAGGTTGTTGACGAGGATGGAAATGTAAAAAAGGCGGATATGTTCTATAAGCAGACAATCCGTGCAAAGAATCAGGTAGACCGTGTGGAAACTGCAACAGAAGCCCTGAATGTGTCGGTCAGCGAGTTTGGTGTGGTAAACATTCCGTTTATGCTAAGTATCTATGAACCGGATATTTCTAAGGCAATGGCAGAGTTACCGGAGGGCAGTACACTTTCTGAGCAGGCAGAAGCAGAGGTAAAAAGGGCAGTATTGCTTGAGGAACTTTCGGGACTGATTTATCTTGATCCTACGGAGTATAACGAGAATAACCTAAATGCAGGCTGGAAAACAGCAGATGAATATTTATCCGGCAATGTTCGTGATAAGCTCCGTATTGCCAAAGCCTACGCAGAGGAAAACGGGGAGAAGTTTGCGGTTAATGTGCAGGCATTAGAGCAGGTACAGCCGAAGGATTTGGACGCTTCGGAAATTGAGGTCAGAATCGGTACGACTTGGATTGAGCCGGAGGACTATGAGAAGTTTATTTATGAGCTGCTTGGAACTCCAAACCGTGCAAAGGCAGTCAGAAGTTCTTATTACAGTTCCGGTATTCAGATTAAGTACAATTCCTATGGGCAGAACTGGTATATTGAGAACAAACATCTTGATAAAAGGTCCATTGCGGCAACAAAGACTTATGGTACAAGCAGGATTGATGCCTACACCATTATGGAGGAAACCTTAAACCTTCGTACCGTGACAATCCGTGACAGAATTGAGGACGGGGACGGGAAGTTCCATTATGAAGTGAATAAAAAGGAAACCATGCTTGCAAGGGAAAAGCAGAACCAGATGAAGGAAGCGTTTAAGGCTTGGATATTTAAGGATCAGGAACGCAGACAGAAGTATGTGGACTATTACAACAATACTTTCAACTGTATCCGACTTAGAAGCTATGACGGTTCCTTTTTACAGTTCCCCGGCATGAATCCGGAGATTAAGCTCCGTGACCACCAGAAAAACGCAGTTGCCCGTATACTGCTTGGAGGGAATACCTTACTTGCCCATGTGGTAGGTGCAGGAAAGACCTATACCATGATGGCAGCCTGTATGGAGCAAAAGCGTCTGGGACTTGCCAATAAAAATGTGATTGTTGTACCAAAGTCCCTTATCGGACAGACCGCAGGAGAATTTATGAGACTGTATCCGTCCGCAAATATCCTTGTGGCAACGGAGAGGGATTTTGAAAAGAGCAGACGAAAGCAGTTTGTAAGTAGGATTGCTACGGGTGACTATGACTGTATCATTATGTCCCACTCGCAGTTTGAGAAAATCCCTATCTCCAAAGAGCGTAAGGAGCGAATGTTAAATGACCAGATACAGGAGCTTTCCTATGCCATTGAGGAAATTAAGGCGGAAAAGGGAGAGCAATGGACAATCAAGCAGATTGAAGCACAGAAAAAGAAGTTGCAGGAGCAGTTAAAGGGGTTATCTGATGAATCACGAAAGGATGACCTTATCTGCTTTGAGGAGCTTGGTATCGACTCAATCATGGTAGACGAGGCACATCATTTTAAGAACCTCGCCATTTTCTCCAAAATGAATAATGTGTCCGGTATTTCAAGCTCCGGTTCACAGAAGGCTACGGATATGCAGTTAAAATGTCAGTATCTTACAGAGTTAAATGGAGGGCGTGGCATCGTGTTTGCAACGGGTACTCCCGTCTCAAATACCATGTGCGAGCTGTATGTTATGCAGTTATATCTTCAGAAGGAAGCCTTAGAGCGTATGGGTATCCATCATTTCGATGCGTGGGCAACCAACTTCGGAGAAGTGACAACAGCCTTAGAGCTTACGGTTGAGGGCAGCGGTTTCCGTTTTAAGAGCCGATTTAATAAGTTTACTAACTTACCGGAGCTCATGACTACCTTCAGGGAAGTAGCCGATGTGCAGACAGCGGATATGTTAAACCTTCCCGTGCCGGGACTCAGGACCGGAAATTATATCATTGTGGACAGCGAGCCGGATTGGTATATCAAGCAGGTAATGGAGGATTTCGTAGTCAGGGCAGAGCGTATTCGTGGCGGTGGTGTTGATCCGTCCGTAGATAACTTCCTTAAAATCACAAATGAGGCGAGATTACTTGGAACGGATGCAAGGTTACTGGAACCGGACGCACCAAACAATCCCGACAGCAAACTTAATAAAGTGGTAGAAAATGTGGCAGCCGAATATTTCCAGAACAATGTAGATGGAAAAATTGGCTGCCAGCTTGTTTTTTCGGACATTGGTACACCGAAAGCCACATGGAGCGAGGATTGGGAAGAACTCTTTAAGCAGGGTGAGCGTACCTTTGATGTGTATAACTATATCAAGACCGAGCTTGTGAAAAAGGGGATTCCGGCAGAGGAGATTGCCTTTGTCCATGATGCCAAAACCGATGCACAGAGGGAAACTCTTTTTAAGGAAATGCGTACAGGTAAGAAAAAGATTATGATTGGCTCTACTGACCAATGCGGAACCGGCGTAAATGTCCAGAGACACTTGGTAGCCATGCACCATATCGACTGTCCGTGGAAGCCTTCTTGTATCGAGCAGAGAGAGGGACGAGGTATCAGACAGGGTAATGAGAATGATGAGATTGCGGTTTACCGTTATGTAACGAAAGGTACATTTGATGCCTACTCTTGGAGCTTGGTGGAGAATAAGCAGCGTTTTATCTCTCAGGTAATGACAAGCAAGGCGGTATCCCGTACCTGTGAGGATATTGATGAAGCAACCCTTTCCTATGCGGAGATTAAGGCTGTTGCAACCGGAAATCCACTGATTAAGGAAAAGATGCAGCTTGAGAACGATGTGCAGAGGTTAAAACTCTTAAAGAGTACCTATGACAGCCAGCGTTACAGCTTGGAGGATAATATCGTTGTCCGTTTCCCGAAGCTGATTAAGGCGGCGACGGAAAAAGCGGAGTGTGTCCGTGA
>OHAS01001877.1_pt1 | contig 16006 bp, 30 predicted proteins | sample 1577131 | NCBI WGS metagenome assembly OHAS01 (sample SAMEA3541566, study PRJEB24748) | human gut metagenome | biome: human gut; feature: human-associated habitat; material: faeces | place: China | collected 2012 | reverse complement strand
ATTTTGAGAATCAGCAAGGCAAGTAATATGGGGGAGAACTGTTCCTTGCTAATTCATGCTATCATAATAACACGTTTTTTTGCGTACTGACCGCAAACTTACAATTTTATTTTAGTAATTATGTAACTTATGTATGTATTCACATCATATGTAAGCTTACGATTACTACAGTAATTTGCTAAAGCTATTGCGTCAAACTTTCTTCTCTTGATGTAAATATCAATAAGAATCTTTCGCTGATTTTCATCAATTAATTTTAAAGCTTCGTCTATCCTTTGAATTTCTGTTAGATGCTTATTACGCTCCTTGACCAGCTCGCCTTCTTCCATCAGCAGTTCAAGTTTTCTTTCCCCATAGGGATTACCGGCATTCTCTAATACGGTATTTTTAAATGCTGGTGAGCTTACTCCCTGCATCTTAACAGAGAGCTCTTCTAGCTTTTCATCAATCTCCATTGCTTTCTTTTGATGGTATGTATAGCTGCGTAAGTCACGCTTGAACTGCTCAATCTTATCCTTTTCGGTCAGTACCATTTTCGCATCTCCATTTTTCTACATGCAGCTCCGGTCCACAGTTCAAATTATAATCACACACGCCATTAATAAACATAGCTATTAGCTCCCTCTGTTCATCGCTTAGTAATAGTTCAGCTGCCCTATTATCATCAATCTCAACAAAAATGAGATATTGAGGTTTTTTAATTTCAATCTTGTCTTTTCCGGTCAGCATAATTTAACCCTCAAGTAGAAATTGATTGTTTTGGTACAACTCGTAAACCGTATCACCGGACTTTGTCACAAAGTACGGTAACATCACTTGATCTATTGTCACCATCTCAGTCTCCAATATTGCTAACTGAGCATCTAACCAGTCTTTTAAGATTCGCCAAGCTACACGCTCTGCTTGAGCATAATCACATTTGCATTTTTGCGCTTGTAATACTAGCAGAACTTTATCAGGTGCAGCCGGCAAACGCACACCCTGAATGCCATTAGCAGTCTGTAAGGTAAAACATATGCATGTGATCTTACCATCGGAGTAATCTAACATTATCTGTTTAGCTCCATGCTGTGCCAGCATCTGCTGTATCTCACCTACGGTCTTAGATGCATCAACCTTAGTCGTATAGTTTTTAATTGGCATATTTCCAGCTCCTTTTATTGTTTAGCTCTCTCAAAATCTTCCGCAGATACAAAACTATTCACCAAATATTCAGGTAGCCATCGGCTCTGTGGTTTCTGTGTTCCCCAGTCAAAATAGGCTATCAAGTAATGAGGCTCTTTGTTTATAACTTCAACCATTTCGACTTTATACCCGTTTATATAATCGCCTTCTTTAATTCTCATGCCACTACTCCCACACATCAAACATATATCGTTTGATTTTATTCTCGCCAGCTTTTGTGATAAATTCGTTGACATCTTCTATTGATTTAAAATAAAATGTACCTTGCGTTTGGCAAATTAGATTATGAGATATATCAAGACAATCTGTTGATTTATCATAACGTAAATAATACTTTTCTTCATCATTTTCATTTCCCCAATTCAAATTGCACTTATATTCATCAAGCAATTCAAAGAACTTTTTATATTCTTCGCAATCCTCACAAGTTCTGAAAACTGGGTAATGATTGATTAACCAAGAATCAGATATTAGATTCTCATTTGTCGCAAAAAGAATAGTTCCGTAGACACTAATGAAATAATATGTTTCGCCTGCTTGTGGAATATATCTCGTTGGCTTTTCTTTAATCAACCTCAACGTGCCATCTTCAAGCACTTCTAATTCTCTGCTTTTTAATTCTTCGCCTTTAATTGTTTTCATTTACGTTGTTTAGTAAACTCCTTTCAATAAATTCATATCATAGCTACTTTCAATAAATTCAACTGTTAAGCTGTGATTTATACAATTTCCTAATTCACAATAAATCAACTCAATGTCATTCTCATCAAATGAAGTTTTTAGAATGTTGTTTAAATGCTTTAAATTTTCTTTTCTATATTCTTCATTCTTTTTGTCTTTGCTATAAGGCTTACCTTTATAAATAGTTCGCGAACACCATTCAAGCAATTTACATTTTATATCTTTTTCGCTTTTACAATCTTTTAATATAAAATATGTATTTGTTTTAGGAATTAAAATCAATTCCATATTTTCATTAATAAATGAACCTTTAAATTCATACATTAATTTACCTAAAAATTTATTCATTTTCTTTCCTCAACTTTATATATTCGTATTCTTCATTACACCATTCATTAATGTTGCTTGTTACATGGAACACCCAGCATGAGCAACTTCTTTTACGCTCTATATATTCAAGCCACCAACAAACACATTTTTCGCCATCTTCGTCTATTCCTTCTTTATATCGAACAAACGCATCTCCAATTGCAAGGTATTTAAAATTATCAATATCTTCCGCAAACTCTCTTATAGCTATTTCAATAGCTCGTTCCTTTGTGTATTTTTCTTTTGATACAGCAAGTTCATCAAAACCACCATAAAATATATCATAATCAAATTTATTCATCATCTAACACCTCACTCCAATCTAGCTTCTGCCCACAATTTTCACAGCAATTCATTTTGGTGCAACACGTTAATACTATATAACCACAAACAGGGCACTGATATTTGTGAATAGGCTTTTTAGGCGTAGTATGTTCAACAAGTTCAAAGTATCCTTTGATTAAATTATTTATACAATTAGTTGCTTTTGATTTTGATATTTCGCCTACTGTACTAGCGCCAATTCCTTGAAGATTACAATTTGATGTCAAATAGTTTAAAGATTCTTCATAATCTTCTCTAATGTATTTCATTTCTCCATTACCTCAGCGTATTCTTTCAACACGCAATCTTTATTGGCTTCGGCTTCTTCCCTTGTTTTAAACAGCCAGCCACATTTAAGCATTGCTATTTTTTGTTGAGATTGATTATCAAACAACATTCTTATCACACCGACAATCTTTTTATCAAAGTAGTAAACAAAATCTCCATCTTTAGGTTTCCACGGCAACTTTTGCACTGTATCAATACCTCTAAGCAAGGCAATCAACATACTATCCCATATGCAACCATCTTCATCAATAAGTCCTTCTTCAGTAAATTTAAAAGGGTTACAGTAGAGTGGTTTACTATCTCTTCCAATGATATTAAATTCTTCGCCTAACTCAACACCAATCATTTCCGCAATTTTTTCCATACGTTCTACAACCGAGTTATCTTCGACTAATTCCCATTTTGCATAACTAATTCTATTGACATCATCAATATTTTTGATGTCTGAATTACCCACAACTACACTTAAATCATTAAACCACTTTCCATTTTTAACCTCATAAATTTTACCTTCTGTATACTTGTTTCTACTTGTATCAACACACTTCATTTTAAAATTTCCATCACCGTTCATTGTTTTGTTTCCTTTCTGTCTACCTAAAATGGCAAATCATCATCATTAATCACAACACTATAATCATCTACTGGCTCGCTTACAGGTGCAGTATAAGTATTTGATTGCACTGTGCTATAATCATTGCCAGCGCTTGATTCTGCGCCTCTCGCAAGGGTCTGCACACTATCACAGACAATCTCAGTAACATAAACCTTGTGTTTGTTCTTATCATCGTAACTGCGTGTCTGTATCCTGCCTTCAACACCTAATAAAGCGCCTTTTTTCACATAGTTAGCCATGTAATCTGCTGTCTGTCTCCATGCAACGCAGTTGATGAAATCAGCTTGCTGCTCTTGATCTTTGGATACTCTGCGGTTGCAGGCAACGGTGAATGATACAGTTGAAAGCCCTGATTGAGTCTTTCTTAATTCCGGGTCTTTAGTAATACGACCCACTAATACAACACGATTGATCATTGCTTCAGTTCCTTTCTAAAATAGTGTAGGATTCTCTAAATCCTGTTCAAGCTTGCTTAGGTACCCATATCCTGTATTAAAATAGCTTTCTTTCAACTCACATGCGATTGCCTTACGCTTTATCGTAATAGCTTCATAAGGAACACTCATTACACCCCCAAAAGGATCAAATATAATTTCATTCTCATTTGAATACCAATTTATTAAGTGTCTGATTAAATCAAGTTGTAGTGGTGTCATGTGTTTTTCATCTTTAGCCTCTTTAGCAAGTTTTGTATTAAGCACATTGGTTCTTGATATTTCAGGTGTAAGTGATCCTATGCCCCAGCAAGGGGAAGCTATCCTTGTCCATTCATGAAAGTTCTGATCATCATTTTTATGCATCACATGAACCCATTCTTCTTCACGTTCCACCTTTTGCATGATTACAACATAGTCAGGCATTCCGGTTCTTGTTATCTCAGCAAACTTTTTATAGCTATTCCACAAGATACTCGCAGCCTTAGTACGTGTTGCCTCTATCTGCGGATCTGTCCAAACGGTAATCTCGCCATGATAGATCCATTTATGTTTTTGAAATACTTTGATCATCATGCCCCGGAAGTCAATTAATCCCATTGCACCATCTCTGCCCTTAAATGTAGGCATTTGCTTTAAGTGCAAGCAAATCAGCCGGCCTGGTTTTGTGATCCGGTATAACTCTGGGATAAGATAATCTAGCTGATTGAAGTATTCATTCAAATTTTTGACATTAGAGAAATCTCGCTCATCATCACTGTACGTATACAGATTGGCGAATGGAAATGAAGAAATCGTTAAATCAATACTATCATCCGGAAATTGCTGGCATATATTTACGCAATCATCATTATAAATCGTGTAATTCTTTCCTTGCTTCATATTCATATCCAAGATGGCAGCACTATTTGATTGTAATAGACTGTTTCCTCCTTTTCTTCATTCAATACCTTCAGCTGGATATCCTTTATGGATTGATCCATATTGTTCTTTAATTCTTCTTGCTGTCTGCGTTTCTGGTTAATAACATCCAAAATGTGCAGCTCTGTACTTCCCAATACGATCCAGCTATTTACTTCACTCTTTTGCCCGAAGCGGTAAACTCTCCGCAACGCTTGATAATAATTTTCGTAAGAATAAGTCAGCCCACAAAATATAATGTTGTGGCACTTCTGAAAGTTCATTCCATAGCCGAATATCGTAGGTTTAGAAATAAGTATCCGAACCTTACCCTCTTTGAAGCCTTGCGTAGCTGTTTCTTTTTTCTTCTGACTATCACTGCCTCTAACTTCCACAGCTTCAGGTATAAAGCTTTTCAGATAGTCCGCTTCGGTATTGGTATCGCACCATATAATAAATTGCTCAGTGCTGTTATCAACCAATTCAGCACACTTCATTGCCCTCAATTCGGCAGTTCTTTTCTTTTCCTTATGAAATCCTGTTGCTGATGTCTCTAGGTTTCTGAAAAAACCATTTTCAAATGTTTCATCAAGCTCATCAATTTCAATGATTACTTGATATTCTCTCAACTTCGGAAGTGTGTATTTATCAGCTTTGTAACCTATATCAGATGGACTATCAATGTTAATACTCCATGTACAGCACCAGCGATAGAAGTCTTTAGTCGCATGACCTTTTAACCGCCATTCTCCTGTTTTCATGTCATTGATGAAATAGTTAGCCAGTGCCTGTGCGGTGCTCATAACACCTAGAAAGTCCGCATGGTTTAATAACTCCATTAAGTCATTTGGCGCCGGTGTAGCAGTGCAGCATAGCTTAAACGGAATGTCCTTGCATTTGTTGGTAATTCTTGTTCGCGTTGATCCAGTGAAGTTTTTAAGTATTGATGATTCATCAAGCACAACACCACCAAAATCATCAGTAAAATTATCCAACATTTCATAATTCGTTATATTTAACCCTGTCTTAACTTCTGATTGTGATCTGCAGATATTCACATCATAACCTAGCAGTGGTGCTTCCTCATATGCCGTTTGAGTAGTTACGCATAACGGTGCAAAGATAATCACATTTCTGCCCGTATGTTTGTATACTTGCCATGCCCATTCAAGCTGCTGCAATGTTTTTCCTAATCCACATTGTTCAAATAAACAAAAAACTCTGTTTTTTAATGCTTGCTGTACACAAAATTTTTGAAAATCAAACAATACTGGGTTCAATTGTTCCAATGGTACCTCAATCCCTTTTTTAACTAAAATTGTCTTTTTACTTTTGATAAAATCAAAATAATTCACTTTATCACCTCATACCCCAGCAACTCCAACTGATGCCTATATCCTGTTGGGTGAGTCGCATACTTACTCAATGGCTCAACTGTTTCTGTAATTGTATGTGTTCGATTATCAAACCTAGTTGTTACTATCTCATCACTGTTACTGCCAAAGTGTTTCGTGATGATGCAATAGTAGTTAACTTTACGCATCAACATTATTCTCACGCTCCTCATATTTCTTGGCTGTCATGCCTTTCCGTTTCCATTCGCACAAGATTTTGTCAATGTAGTTAAAGCTGAATGCTTTGTTAAGCACTGCCTCCCGCAATGCATAAACCATCAATTGCCGGTCATACTCCCTAGACCAGTCGCTTAACCGCTGCAACTCCATTTGCGATAGCGGATTTTTAAACTCTGTCTCAAAGAGTTCAAAAAGTGATGCATCTATTGTTAATTTATTTATTTTATTTTCTTTTAAAGAAGTATTATTATCTTCTTTTAATTCTTTATATTCTTTAGTTGTTGCCCTTTGATTGCCTTTTGATTGCCCTTCGTTTGCCTTTTGAGTGTCCACTAGCTTGTCTTTTTGCTTGCCCGCTTCTTTTTCATTAAATTGATAATCGGCGTATTTTACTATGGATATAAGAGTATATCTGTTTGTCGTTTCCTTTGTAATTTCGCTTGTCTCAATTAACCGCTCTAATGACTTTCTTACTTGCTTAACTGTCAATCCTGTTTCTTCGGATAATTTTGATAAAGATGTGATGATTGAACCTCTTTTAACCTCGATACCATGCCACTTTTTATCCTGCCAATTTACAGTGAATAACAGGTGCAGAAACAACCGAGACGTATTGATATCGTCATACCATTCCCACGTAACAAACTTGCGATAGAGTTTGATATATCCTTCTGCCATATCAATCTACCTCAATCAATTCAACTTCGATCCGTGGATTATCTTTATCTGTATGAACCGTGTCAACAATTTGCTTTACGTATCGTCTGCCATCATCTTTTAAGATGCCAGTATCAACCAAACTATCCATAATGAATTTCTTGGCTGCCGTAATGTTGTCTACGTCTCGCCTGTTGTCTTTTTCGTACCAAGTAATATTAACTACTACCGGTTTATGTATCGGCGCGAGATGAGCGTTTCTGATAGCTATATTAACTATTTGCTGTTCCTTATGCTTTACTCTATTACCCTTGCGAGGGTTAGAGCGATTGCTTTCTGTGTATTCATTAAGCCCGGCTAAACGATCTTTAATCACAAACTTTACCATAAGCTTTCTCTTTCTAAATCAACTCGCAAGTTATAGTTTTCATCAATCGCTTTCATGCCCTTAGCACGCTTTCTAAGCTGATTGAATGACCGCTTTCCGTAGTCTTCTAACGCTTTCATGATGATGCCTTTATCTTGGGTTACGATATAACCTTTCGATGTACTGTGAGCTATATACGTGGACTGCTGATGCTCGTAAAAGCCTTCATTGTACTTTTCAACATGACGGCGAAATTCTCTAGCATCATTAGATGCTTTAATGCCTTTTTCACGTAATTCTTTAACGATCTGAGCTTTCTTTTTCCATTGTCTAAGATCAATAGGCAAGCCTATATCATAAATATTGTCATACCATTCCATTAGCCTAACACCTCCCTATAAAAAGCAGTCGGCACACCTACTTGCTCCGCATAATCTAAAGTCACTTCTATCAATGCAGACATTTCTTCTTTGTTAAAGTTTGATTGGCCGTCCCAAACCTTCACCATAACTGTATCCTTGCCATTTACTATGCGATGTTCAATTACTTTACAAGCTCTAAAGTTTCTTTTTACAAGTTCTAAAGCGTCTTCTAAGACCTGTAAATAGGTATACTTAATATCAGCCATTTCCAAGAGCTGAAGATATAATGCCCAATTATCCTTTTTAAACCCATTCTGCTTTTTGTCTATTTCGTCAATCAACTTCCAAAAGTAATTATTTTGGTTCAAGCTTCGCTTAGACTTTAACTTCTTGATTTCCAACGTATATGTATTCTCTTTTTCCAGATCTTCACAGTATCGCTTATAATTAAAATCTTTTAAAGAGAAAGTAACCTCAAGGTTATTGTCCTCGTCAGTTACTTTTCTTTTGTATACTCCTACTAATTTCACTTCTTATAGAACCTCTTTTCATGAGGAAAATCAGGATACTGTTCTTCAAGATATTCTTTTGCCCTTAACTGCTTCTCATGTCGCTGCTGAAAGTTACCTTGATCCATTAACTGATGGCAGTAAATGCAAGCGGTGACAATGTTTTGCTCAATACCTAGCCCACCTTTTGAGCGTGGAACGAAATGAGCAATCGGCATAGCTGAGGAGCTGCCACAGAAGATACATCTACGGCCGTCCCTCTCCCATACTCTTTCTTTTACTGACTGCTTGATGTCACAGGCTTTACTTCGCTTGCTTTTCATTGTTAGCCGCCTTTTTGCCGTTATAAAGGTTCGCATATAGATTACATAAATCAATGATCTGCTCATTATTGAGTTTGTTTAAATCCATTGTGGTAATGCCGGTTCTTGAATACTTTTTACACCACTCAACGATATTTGATGACTGATAATCTATTCCAACTTTTTTTAATTCATCACGATAAGCCATACAAGCTTTAATGTTGTCTTGCTTGTTTGTTTCTGCCTGCTCTGGATTGACTTCTGGCTTTTTATTTTCTTGTTTCACTTCTTTGGATTTCTCTTTATTTTTTATGATACCAAGATAAACATTCAGCAGTCTTTCAGCTTCTTCAACGGATATTTTGTCTAAATCTTGACTTTTAACATTCGCAGTTTTAAGTATGTAGTTTACTGTTTCTTCATCTTCTCTAAAATCAACCTTCAGATCAGATAACTTAGTTCGGTATTCGCTCCATCTAAGCATCTGTTCTTCTTGACGTTTCGCAATCTCTTTGCCTTTATCTACTTCTGGTAAATCTTCACCTGCATAGATATAAAGTCCTAATCCATGTCTTGCTAACGCTTTAGTTAAAGATCGCTGAATAGCTTTGTTGACATCAAATGAAGTTACTTTATCTGCCGGTATAGATTTGTTCTTATAATCCATAACTGGCAGATATTCAATATGCTCCAAACCATTTATAGTTACGCCGGTTTTTACCCAGCAGGTTAGATTGTCTGTATGGTAGCACCATCCTGCTGCATTCTCATAAATCGTATAAGTCGCATCAGGATAAATCTTTTTAGCTTCGCCCCATGCCCATGCCCAAGATAAATAAGATAAACCATTCTTTTCTTCTTTCTTATCATTCACATTAATGGCATTAAGCACAGCAAATACGTTATTATAATCAGTCAGTGCATTAGTTTCTGCACTGATTTCTTTTAATGTCTTATCACTCATTTTCTTTCCTTTCTGCACATTTCAATGCATTCAGGGCAAACAATATCCACTGTTTTTCCTGCGTCTATCTCATACCAATCTTCTGTGATTACATCTCCGCACCAGTCACAAGTCGGATAGGTTTCACAATCTTCTATAAGACTGTCTCTGTAATCTTCTAATTCCTTTTCTGCTTTTAAAGCAGCTTTTGAAATTGCTGCTTGATTGGCGAAAAAATCAGTTACTATATCCATGATTTATTTCCTCCATGATCCCAACTATTTGTTGAGCATCATCTGATTCACTCCACAACTCACGCACGCTTGCCACAGTGCATCTGTTTAAGTCACTGACATAATGTCTAAGCAGCGCAAACATTGCCTGTAAGCCTTGTTCTTGGCTGTCATATAAGCAATAAACATCACCGCAAGTAATGCCTGCTGGGTTATTACTGTTGAGCCATAACTCGCTTGTGCCCCAGCCTGTTTCCCAAGCCCATGTGGCAAGGGCAAATGATGCATCTATTCCATAATCAGTAGCCATCTCATAAAATTCTAATCCCAAGAGAGGAGTGAGACGGCTGCTGATAGCCTCTAATGGTGTGTGATTCTCATCAATGCGAGTTTCAACGCCATTTATAGGTGTTCAGTAATCTTCTTTAACTGGAGTTACTATCTCACCTAGCACCTGCAGTTCTGCTTTTTCACTCTGCAGCTGTGCTATCTTTTCGGTTTGTTCTTCGGCTAAACGATTGCAATTATAAATTTGCACCGTAACCGCCATCGAATAAATCACAAGTCCTAAAATAACCCAGTTCTTCCAGATTGGTTTTCTTATGTATTTGATCATTGGTTTCTCCTTGCCTTTTTAGGTATTAATGCTACAATTTTCTTGAGGTGATTTAATGAAATATCATAAAGAGTATTATGATGTATTGAGAAAACTCATTACCTATTTTCCAGAAAAAAATTTAATGATTAATTACACCTTACCCATTAAGACTATCGAATTATTTAAAAGTGAAACTGAACAGCTGAAATATTTGGGGTATTTAGTCATTCTTAAAGATATAGAAATCATTAAAACTAACGATTCTTATTCTTTGATATATTTAACGCCTAAAACCGTGCCTCATTTTCATGAATGCGCAATGCAGATGAGTATTAGGCAAGAAAATATAAAATGGAGTTTAATTTCAATAATAATCGGCTTTTTAACAGGTCTTGTCGGTGCTTTAATCACTGTTTATTTAGGAAAATAAAGCAATAAGCGTAAAAAACATTAGAGCAATGTTTACTAGTGCTGATAATAATAGACACCTTTTTAGAATAACGTTTTCTTTAGATAATAATTCTGTAACAATACTAACAGCGCTCATTTTGTTTAATCGTTCTAATTCTCTCTGAAATTTCTCGCTTCCCATGAGTTCACCTTGCCTTTTCTTTTCCTTCGCAGCGTTAATACCTTCTGTAATAATTCCACTCATCAAGATTTTTTTGTATTTAATTCCTCAATGATTTTCCTTTGTCCTACCACCCTTTCAATCATTTTCATCGCTTCGATAAGGTAATGGAATTTTGTGAATCTTTTAAACCTTTTACAATCGAATGGCAGTAGGTCAAACAAATATGGTTTATCAGGAAATCTTTCATCCCAATAACCACAATGATAAGGTGTTAGATTGAAATTGTTCCACATGTCTATCAACGTTGTTGTAGACAAAATTTCCAGTTCAAAGCGTATATTAACTTTATTCATCTCATTACCTTGCCTTTTCATTTCCTTATGCTATAATTTAGTTGATAATTTACTACAGTTATCAACTTTGAGACGTTTCACTTTGCGTGGTGGGAGCGTCTCTTTTTTGATTTTCTTTTTCAAATAATATTTTTCTCTCAATGGCAGCGTTACGGAAAATATCTTTATCTTTGATTCCAAGCACTTTAAGGACATTTGAAACCTGCACATACTTTGAATCAACATAAGCGTCATTTTCTTCATTAATTTTATTTGCTAGATTGAATATTTCTATTGCGCTGTCATGATTACTACTATTGCGTAATTTTTTTATATCCTCCTTTGTAATAAAACACTTTAGAATGATTTGTTCTTTCTCAATATTGCTAGTAGAGTAATCATTTTTCTTACACATGTATTTACCTCCTTTCTAATCATCTGATTTGAATAATTCATTTACTTCAACACCTAGAGCTTTAGCTACATTGTTTACCTCAGATATTTTAAGTATTCTACGTCCACTAATTGCATCACATAAAGCTTGTGGTGTCAGCCCGGCATTTTCAGCAATCGCTCGTTGTTTTAATCCTTTTTTGTCAGCAATTTTTGAAATATTAGTAGTAACTGGGCTATTGTAATTTGGAATTTTGTTCAAATTATAAGACCTCCTTTCTACAAAAGTTTGAGTTTCTCAACTTACAATCCGATTATAGTCGATTTGCCCGACTTTGTCAACAAATTTCAATATAAAAATTCGATTTTCTCAAACTTTTTATATTGACGTCTCAATATTTCAACCTTATAATATAAGTAACCCAAGAAAGAGAGGCTCTTGTATATGGCATTTAACGATAGACTAAAAGAAGCAAGAGTAGCATGCGGTTTAACGCAAGAACAGCTTGCTTCACATATTGGTGTTGCAAAATCAACAGTAACTGGATATGAAAAAGGAAATAGTGAGCCTAATATGCTTACTGTTCAAAAAATTATGCAAGTATTAAATATAGACGCTAATTTCTTATGGCAAGATGAAATATCACATACGACGCAGTTAGTAATAACATTAGATGAAAAAGAACATATAAAAAAATACCGTGCTCTTGACAGACACGGAAAAAAAGCAATAGACCAACTACTTAATATCGAATATACACGTATAGTAGAACAATCTTTACAATTAGATGAAGTACCAGCACCTTATCTTTATACCAAGACGGAATACCTTACAGGTCTATCAGCAGGCACAGGTTTGTTTGTATTTGATGATATTCCTACTCAGGTCATTAATGTTCCTGAAGAATACAAAGAAGCTGATTTTGTTATTGGTGTGTCTGGTGATAGTATGCAGCCTACATATTATGATGGTGATAAAGTCGCCGTTAAAAAAAGCCCCTGCATAGACAAGGGCGAAATCGGTGTATTTATGATTGACGGCAGCGGTTATATTAAAGAGTTAGGTGATGGAAAACTCATCAGCCATAACAAGTCATTTGATGATATTGAATTAAATGAGAATACGGTTTGTATTGGCAGAGTTTTAGGTGTAATTTAGCATCATCTGGCACTACACATCGTCATTAACAAGTGTGCAGAAAGAGGAATTCATATGCAAAAACAAGCAGAAACAAAAACATTAACAATCTATATTTATATGGACGACTCAGGAAAGTTATCAACAAAAGAAAAAATATCAGTATTTGCTGGTATCGCTTTCTTGGATAAAGCAAAAAAAGATACGTTTGCTAGAAAATACAAGTCTATTATTAAACAAATTAACTGTTCTTATTGCCATGACAAAAAAGAACAATGTAATCACTCACATTGCCCTGAAATTAAAAGTTTAAATATCGAAGATAAGCATAAGAGGCGCATTATTAATTTGTGTAAGGAACATTGTACATATGCAGTAATCATCAATAATGCCGAAGTATATTCCAACATACTTTCTTCCAAAGCCGGTAAAGGACGCTATACAGATTACGCACAAAAAAGAATAATAAAACAGCTCATTATTGATTTAATTAGCAACGGTAAACTTAATCCTAATGAAAACCTAGACATCATTATAAACATCGACCAACAATCAACTAAAAGTAATGGATATTATAATCTGAAAGAAAGTATAGACGAAGAGCTTTCTCGTGGAATAATCAATTATGATTACGGATTTGTTCACAAAGCTATTATTTATGGAAAATTGAATATTGCGGTAAATTATTTAGACTCTAAAAAAGTTTACGGCATTCAAGCCGCAGACATTATAGCTGGTCAGGTTAGAAAGGTCGTTTTATATTCTAAAAGCCATAATGAAATGATCCAAAAAATTAATTCATTCATAAGTTCAAAACTTTTCTTGCCAGAAAAAAAGTAGCATGAGCCACTTTCCTGAATGGGCTGACGTACTTACAGTACGCTTAATTGCTATAATCAGACACCATTTATAGACCAGTCGAGGTTACCCTCCGGTACTATAATAATATAGTTTAACATCGTTTTTGTCAATATTTTTAAACAAATCGTTGAGGAAATCTTGCGTTTAACAATTCACAAAAAAATCACCCCTTGCTACCAACAAAGAGTGAATAGCGATTCTACCAATATCGCTTGGTACAATAAACAAGTTTTTGAGATCTTCTTTTTATTGTACCCAAATTGTACTACATATTCAAAATTAAGACAAGGAGGGTTCTAATGGTCAAACAGTATTATAAAGAAATAGTGAATCCCGCAACCGGAAGAAAAAGAAAAACTAAATTCTGGTACGCTAAAGGGAAAATCACTATTGACGGAAAACGGTTAGATTATTATAAAGCTGGTTTCACTAGTGATGAAGCTGCCAGAAGTTATGAAAATAACCTTATAATAAAAGCTAGAGCTGATATAAACAACGAAATAACTTATGAAGATTTATTCAATTTATATCTTGAAGATTATCAAAAAGATGGAAAATTAAGAACTTATCAAGATTTTCAACAATTATATGATAATAGAATTAAAGAGTATTTTGGAAATATGAAAATTTCAGCTATCTCAAACGCAAAAATAAGGATATGGCAGCAATCACTATTAGAGACAACTAAAAAAGATGGCACTCATTTTTCTAATTCATATCTTGATAAAATACAGTCATTATTTAAAATGCCTCTAAATTATGGTTTAAAACATGGTTTCATAGATAAAAACATCAATTTTGAAAAGATTAAATTCAGATCAGAAAAAAAGAAAGAAATGAAATTTTATTCACCTGAAGAATTTAATTCATTTATAGATGCAGCCGACACATTGAAATATAAAGCTTTCTTTCTTACTTTATACTTTTGTGGTTTACGAAAAGGTGAAGCCTTAGCTCTAACTTGGAATGATATTGATTTCAAAAATAAATGCATTAAAATAGAAAAAACATATGACTCTCGAAATCGTATTGTTACTACTCCAAAAACAAATAATAGTTATCGAACTGTGCTTATACCTGAAAGATGCTTGGAGGCTTTGAAAGAACTAAACCATTACTATAAAATAAAAAGCAAAGATATGGATCGCTTTGTTTTTGGTTACTTCGCTCCCTTTGGTCTAACTCCTATTGAACTAGCCAATAAAAATTATGCTCAAAAAGCTAATTTGAAGAAAATCCGCATACATGATTTCAGACATTCACATGTTACTTATCTGTTAAGTCAAGGAATAAGTGCTTTTGCTATAGCAAAACAAATTGGCGATACCCCTGAGATGGTTAATAATACTTATGGTCATTTACTAAAAGAAAGTAAGGAGCTTATAGTATCAGCATTTAATAATATTTAATTACTGATACTCCTACAAAATTCCTACAAAAAATATCATTCAGTAAAATTTTACGCTGAAAATGATATATTTTCGCATTCAATAACGCTTTATTATAGCTTTATATGATACTTCATAAGAATAATCGTTCGTCCCTTCTTCTGCACCATGATATTAATAAAACGCTGAAATATCGGCGTTTTTTTTATTTGCTTAAATGGGAATTTCTACTATCTATAACTCTTATTGCTTACAGCCAGATATCTTGCATAGTATATTGTAATTAACAACTCCTTCATTATTGAATTTCTGATTACTTCATCCTATACATAAATATGAAGCCATTTAGCTTTATTATTATCCAAGTATCCTATGACATCACCTGTTATTTTTATATGAATTACTTAAAGAGTGATCAAAAGTATATTTGTATCTAAAAAAGAGATCTGCATTTGACTGCAAATCTCCTCATTTTTTGTTATTTCCTTGCTGCCTTAGCCGCTGTAATGAACGCCTTCGCCCGCTCTGGGTCCATCTCATTATACAGATACTGATCACGCTTTGTTGTTGTTCCGACAATCAAGCCATCACAATAAGGCATTAAATCAGCAATGTTGTCTTTGTTAGCACCGCTTCCCAGAATTAATGGAATCTCTGGGAATGCTTTTTTTACATTCGCAAATGCACTTGTTTCCGGCGGCAATCCAGCCCGCGGCCCGCCAACTAGAATACCGGCAATCGGTAACGCTGCTAAACCACTGGAAATTTGTGCTTCGATTGGACGTGTATCCAAACATACTCCCGCATGTGCATCAAAATAAGTATAAACATGTACATCATCAGCATCAATCTGGTGACGGTATCTGAATACCTCTGCCGGACAGAATTCTTGATGACCAAAAGTGCCCTCATAACTATTTGTTACATAAGTACGAATAAATTTAGCGCCAATTGCTTTCGCAATCGCAAGTGTAGCAA
>OHAS01001863.1_pt1 | contig 16052 bp, 19 predicted proteins | sample 1577131 | NCBI WGS metagenome assembly OHAS01 (sample SAMEA3541566, study PRJEB24748) | human gut metagenome | biome: human gut; feature: human-associated habitat; material: faeces | place: China | collected 2012 | reverse complement strand
AATCAGTCGTAGCCGAACCGGGACGCACGCCCGGAATAAAGCCACCCTGCCTACGCAGGTTGTCGCTCGTCTCCTCGGGGTTGAACACCATAGAGGTGTAGAAATACGCAAAGAAGACGACGAGGACCAGCGTAAGAATCCAGTTGATCCATCCCGAGCTCATGGCGTCTGCCGCAGCGGTAAGCCAACCGATGTTAAACAAAGCTGCAAGCTGAGCCGGGAAATAAATCAGGCAGCTTGCGAAGATGATGGGGATAACACCCGCTGCATTCACTTTCAAAGGAATGTAGGTGGTCTGACCGCCCATCATGCGACGACCCTGGACACGCTTGGCGTAGTTGACCGGGATACGGCGCTGAGCACGCTCGACGAAGATAATCGCGGGGATGCACAGCAGGACAACGAGAACGATCAGAATCGTCACCGCAATGCCCATGCCCATGTCGGACTGGAGGTTCACGCTGCTGAAAATTGCAGAAGGCACGCGCGAGATGATCGAAGTGAAGATGATCAACGACATGCCGTTGCCAATGCCGCGCTGCGTGATGAGCTCGCCCATCCACATAATGAACGCCGTGCCGGCAACCAGCGTGAAGACGACAACGATATCCGTCACGATCTCAGGCAGCTCGGAAGAGAACACAACACCGTAGGCGCTGCTCTTGAAAAGGAAGAGATAGCCGATGGCGTTGATAAGACCAAGACCGAGCGTCATGAAACGAGTAACCTGGGTAATCTTCTTGCGACCGGACTCGCCTTCCTTCGCCCAACGTCCCACAGCGGGAATAACGCCCTGCATAAGCTGCATGATAATCGATGCCGTAATGTAGGGCATGATGCCAAGCGAGAACACGGAGAAGTGCGAAAGCGCACCGCCCGTGAACAAGTCGAGCATGGCCATGCTGACGCCGCTTTGCGCAAAAGCATTAGCGAATTCATTGAAGGGGATGCCGGGTACGGGCACGTACGCGCCGAAGCGGTACAGCGCCAGAATACCCAAGGTGAACAGAATCTTATTCCTAAGCTCAGGCACCTTGAACGCATCGATGATGGTTCTTAGCAAGGCTGCTCGACCTTTCCTCCAGCTGCTTCGATCTTAGCCACGGCGCTTGCGGAGACCTTGTCCACCTTGACGGTGAGGGACTTGGTCAGTTCGCCGTCGCCGAGAACCTTAACCAAAGTATCGACACTCTTGATGATGCCCTTAGCAACAAGAGCCTCATGATCGACGACATCGCCAGCCTCAAACTTGAGCTCGAGACGCGCAACGTTGACGGGAGCGTACTCGACGCGGTTGAAGTTGCGGAAGCCGGGGAGCTTGGGCAGACGCATTGCAAGAGGAGTCTGGCCACCCTCGAAGCCGATACGCTTGCCACCACCAGCGCGGGACTTCTGACCGTTCATACCGCGGCCAGAGGTCTTACCATGGCCGGAAGCAGGACCGCGACCAACGCGCTTACGATTTTTCGTAGAGCCCTCTGCGGGCACCAAGTCTTTGAGTTCCATGCAACAATCCTTTCGCTTTTTTCGGGCGGGTCACTCACCCGCTCTCAGCCGACAGCTCGCTCGTCGGCCCACTACAAAAAGCCTGCGTCACATAACAGTTCTGAAAACGCAAGCTTTCTTAGAATACACGTATTACCTTGGATATGCTAGTAATTTTTTATTCTGAGATGGTCATTTACGGAAAAGAAACGGGGTTCTTCCCCTAAAAAAAAGAGCCCGCAATTGTGAACTGCATCCCAGTTCTTGGACGGGCTAATAAGGATTAAGCCGCAAGGGACTGATTCCGGAACTCATCCGGGGTCAGTCCCTTCAGTTTAACTTGCCTTCTCCTCGTGTTCCAATGGATGACGTAAGCGTCCAGATCGCGTTTGAACTCCTCGAAGCTCGTCCATGACTGACCTTTGAAGAACTCGTCTTTCATGTGGCCGAACACCTGCTCGGTCGCTCCGTTGTCGATGCAGTTGCCCTTGCGCGACATGCTCTGCACCACTCCGGCCTTCTCTAGACGACCGCACCATCCAGGCTGCTGGTACTGCCATCCCATGTCGGAGTGCAGGATGGGGGTCGATCCTTCGGGCATCTTCGCAAGGAGCTGGTCGATCAGCTCGTACTGCTGGGCCATGTTCGGATGCAAGGACGTGGACCAGGCGACGATCTCCTTGCTCGCGAAGTCGTAGATAGGAGCGAAGTAGGCTTTGCCCCACGTCTGCTTGAACTCGGTAACGTCAGTGCCCATCTTCTCCCAAGGGCCATCGGCTCCGAAGTCACGACCGATGACGTTCTCGAAGGTCTCCCCGACCCTTCCTTTGTAGGAGTTGTACTTATGGTAGTCGGTCTCGCGGCGGATCCCGCAGCTTATGCCCATCTCATGCATGATCTTCAGCACCGTCTTGTCGGCGATGGCGACTCCTTGCTCTGCGCGCAGGCACATGGCTATCTGGCGATGGCCGCATCCGTTGGGGGTTCGCGAGAAAATCTCGCCCACGGCATCCCAGAGCTCGGGGCGGGTCGGAGCCTTGGGATGGGACAGCGCGTAGTAGTAGCTTGATCTGGGAAGCCGGGCGGCTTCCAGCAAGTCAAGAAGAGGATAAAGCCCTGAAAGCTCGTTCACGACCGCTGCTTTCTCGCGGTTCGAGAGTGCTTCTCCGCCTTCAGGGCCATCGATTTTTTTAAGTAGGCGTTCTCGGCCTCGAGCTTCTGGATCCTCCGCTCGAGCTCCTGCTCGCGCGTCGCCTCTTCGGACGCGGCCTTCGCGCCCTTCGGCCTGCCTTTGGGCTTGGGCCTGAGCGCTTCCGGGCCTCCCTCCCGATAGGCTTTCAGCCATTTTCTCAGAGGACTGGTCGAGGCGATCCCGAACTCGGCCATGGCCTCGGGCACGGTCATGCCCTCGTCTGCGACCGCCCTGGCGGCGGCCACCTTGACCTCGAACGAGTACGCCGTTTTCTTTGTTCCCATGGCGGTCAGAGCTCCCATGCCGACGGATCTGTAGGTATCCAGCCATTGTCTCACGGTTCCCTCGGGGACGTTGAGCAGATAAGAGATCACGTCGCGGCCGTGCCCTTCTTCGTAAAGCTCGACGGCACGCCGTCTCAGTTCGATGTCGTATAGCGTTCTCCCCGACATAAAGAAGCCTCCCATTTCTCTTGTCCAAGAAATGGGAGGCAGTTCATTGCGGGCTCTTTCGAGTTCGTTAGTCTTCGACAACCTCGACGAGGTGCTTGACTTTGAAAATCATGCCGCGGATGCAGTCGTTGTCGACCTGATCAACGGTGCGGCCGATTTTGCCCAGGCCCAGAGCCTTCAGGGTCTTGCCCTGGTCGGCTTTGCGGCCGATGGCGGAACGAACCTGAGTGATGTGGAGGGTCTTCTTAGCTTCAGCCATGATTTATGCCTCCTTCTTCTCAGACCAGCCGTAGATGTGAGCAACGCTCACGTTACGACGAGCAGCAACCTCATTGACGTTGGAGAGCTCCTTGAGGCCCTCGGCAGCTGCCTTGACGATGTTCATGGCGTTGCCGGAACCGAGAGACTTGCCGAAAACGTTCTTGACGCCTGCAAGCTCCATGAGAGCGCGAACAGGACCGCCAGCGATAACGCCGGTACCGGGGGTAGCCGGCTTCAGCAGAACGCGGCCTGCGCCGAACTCGCCGATAACCTCATGGGGAAGAGTCTGCTCAGCAGTCAAAGGAACCGTGAACATGTTCTTCTTGGCATCTTCGATGCCCTTCTTGATAGCGATAGGCACTTCCTGGCTCTTGCCCATGCCAACGCCTACGCGGCCGTTGCCGTCACCGACGACGACCAGAGCAGTCAGAGCAAAGCGACGACCGCCCTTAACAACCTTGGAAACACGATTGATGTAAACCACGCGCTCCTGAAGCTCAGGAACGGCAGACTGGTTCTTTTCTTCTTTGCGAGGAGTCATTTACCTACCCTTTCCTAGAACTTCAGGCCGGCTTCACGAGCACCCTCTGCCAGAGCCTTAACACGGCCATGGTACAGGTTGCCGCCGCGGTCGAAGACGATTTCGGTAATACCGGCTTCGAGGGCCTTCTTGCCAGCGATTTCACCCATTGCGGCAGCGCCTTCAACGTTAGCACCGTTTTTGCCGGTTGCCTTGAAGTCGGGGCCGAGGGTGCTGACGCCGAGAAGGGTCTTGCCAGCAACGTCGTCTACGAACTGAACGTAGATGTTGGAGTTGGAACGGGTAACGCAAAGCCTCGGGCGAGCAGCGGTGCCAGAAATCTTACCGCGCACGCGACGATGGCGGCGAGCCAATGCAGCTTGTTTCTTCTGAAGTTTCTTCATCTTAAAATCCCTTCACACCTGAGTCGCTATTTGTCGCCCTTGGCGGCCTTGCCCAGCTTGCGGCGGACCTGCTCGCCGGCGTAGCGGATACCCTTGCCCTTGTAAGGCTCAGGCTTACGCCACTTGCGCACGACAGCAGCGGTCTCGCCGACCAACTGCTTGTCAGCGCCCTTGACGGTGATGTGCGTCTGATCGGGCACCTCGAAGGTGATACCTTCGGGAGCTTCAACAATAACGGGGTGAGAGAAACCGAGCTGGAGTTCAAGAGCGGTGCCCTTGAGAGCAGCACGATAGCCAACGCCCACAAGCTCGAGCTTCTTCTCGAAGCCCTGGGAAACACCCTCGACCATGTTGGCGATGAGGGTACGGGTCAAGCCGTGGAAGCTGCGAGCCTCACGGGAGTCATCGGGACGAGTGACGATGATTTCTTCGCCTTCGTGAGCAACGCCCATGATGGGATTGAACTCATAGGAGAGTTCGCCCTTGGCGCCCTTGACAGTGATGGTGTTGTCCTTGATGGAGACCTCGACTCCGGCGGGAACCGGAATAGGCTGCTTACCGATACGAGACATATCTAGCTCCTTCCTTTCCTACCAGATGTACGCGATCACTTCGCCGCCGACGCCAGCCTTGCGGGCGTCACGGTCGGTCATAACACCTTTGGAGGTGGACACGACAGCGGTGCCCAGGCCACCCAGAACGCGGGGCAGCTCGTCCTTGCCAGCGTAAATACGCAGACCAGGCTTGGAGATGCGCTTGATGCCGCGGATGATTTTTTCCTTCTTGTCACCATACTTGAGGGTGATCTCGAGGATGTCGCGAGGCTGCGCAGGGAGAACTTCGTAACCCTGGACATAGCCCTCTTCAGTCATGATGCGGGCGATTTCGGTAAGCTTCTTGGAAGACGGCATGGAAACCGTAGCCTTACCGGCAGAATTAGCATTACGCACGCGCGTAAGCATGTCTGCAATGGGATCGTTCATGCTCATGTTTTCTCCTTTGGTTCGTGATGAGCGGAGTCGGAGGTACGTAATGGCGCCCGTAACGCGTACGCCTTACCGACCAGCACACACAGCGTGCAGGTTTTCCTACCAGGAAGCCTTGGTCACGCCGGGCAGTTCGCCTTTGCTTGCGAGTTCACGCAGGCACACGCGGCACAGACCGAACTTGCGATACACAGAGTGCGGACGGCCACAGCGAGTGCAGCGAGAATACTTACGAGTCGAGAACTTCGGCTCGCGCGCAGCCTTGGCGATCATCGATTTTTTTGCCATGCTTTTCCTTCTTTCCTATTTCTTCACTCAACAGATAGCGTCGAGTAGAAACCTAGTTCTTCTTGAACGGGAAGCCCAGAGCATCCAGAAGAGCCTTGGCATCCGTGTTGTTTTCAGCGGTGGTGACGAAGGTGACGTCCATACCACGGGTACGATCAACCTTGTCGTATTCGATCTCGGGGAAGATGAGCTGTTCCTTGATGCCCATGGCGTAGTTGCCGCGGCCGTCAAAGGCGTTGGGGTTGATGCCGCGGAAGTCGCGGACGCGGGGCAGGGCCACGTTGAACAGGCGGTCCAGGAACTCCCACATGCGGTCGCCGCGCAGGGTGACCTTGGCACCGATGGGCATACCGGCACGCAGGCGGAAGGATGCGATGGACTTGCGGGCGCGGGTCACCATGGGCTGCTGGCCGGTGATGACGCGCAGGTCGCGGACGGCGCCGTCGATAGCCTTGGAGTCCGTAGCGGCCTCGCCAACACCCATGTTGACGACGATCTTCTCGAACTTGGGGATCTCCATGACGTTCTTGTACTGGAACTTGTCCTGCATAAGCTGCTTGACCTCGTCGTTGTACTTGGTCTTCAGACGCGGGACATACTTCTCTTCAGCCATTTTCACTCCTTCATGGGGTTTTAAGCACGGGGCTTGGCCACTGCGGGTTGTCCTCGTGCCTCCTGACGTATACATCACGCCGCATCTGGCTGTTCGCGGCATGACGATTTGACGGCAGGAGCCGACAAAACATTCGTTACTATACGCCCTTTGCGTAAAGAACGCTACAAAAAGTTATTCTGTGCAGGCGATTCCATAACTTTGGCAGGCCCTTGCCCAACCGGGACGATCGGACGGAGACCCGCCGTGGTTCTCGACCTACTATTCTCATCCTCATACATAGCGCCCGGCACCGCTCTTCAACGACGATGCCGGGCGCTACTCCCCTATTGTTGATTAGAAGGCAGGAAGAACGTCCTGACCGTAGTTCTCTTCCAGATACGCCTTGAAGTCGTCGGACTGCAGGACCTTGACCAGCGCCTGGATGTTCTCGTCCTCCTCCTTCTCCGATGTGGTGCAGACGATGTTGGCGTACTGCTCGACCGCGGTGGAGCCGGTCTCCTCATGCACCAGGGCGTCCTTGACGTGGTAACCGGCCTCGATGGCGTAGTTGCCGTTGATGACGGCAAAGTCAACGGACTCGAGGGCGCGCGGCACCGCGGCCGCCTCGAGCTCCTGGAAGACGATGCCGTGCGGGTTCTCGGCGATGTCGTTGGGCGTGGCCTCCAGATTGGTGGGGTCCTTGAGGGTGATCAGGCCCTGGTCCTGGAGCAGCAGCAGCGCGCGGCCCTCGTTGGTGGGATCGTTGGGAACCGCGATGGTGGCGCCGTCCGCGATGGCGGCGAGATCAGAAGACTTGCCGGCGTAGACGGCCATGGGCTCGTAGTGGATGGAACCCACGGAGATAAGATCGGTGCCGTTTTCCTTGTTGTAGTTCTCAAGGTAGTTGATGTGCTGGAAGTAGTTGGCGTCGACCGAGCCGGACGTGGTGTCCTTGTTGGGCAGGATGTAATCCGTATACTCCTTAACCACCAGCTCGATGCCCTCCTCCTTAAGCTTGGATGCGGCAAAGGAATTGAGGATCTCCGCGTGGGGCGCGGGACTGGCCGCAACGGTGAGCTTCTTGGACGCCTCGACAGCGCCGGAGCCGTTGGCATCGCCTGCGCCGCAAGCGGTAAGGCCGCCCAGGGCGACGGCGCCAAGGCCGGCAAACCCAGCCTTGAGGACAAAGCGGCGAGAGACGGCGGCGTCGAAACGATCGCTATGGTTGCCAGTAAATGTAGTCATGGGATAACCCCTTTCAAAATCGATGTTGAAAATGGTGCGAAATGCGCCTTAGATGCGCGATTCAGCAGAAATCGTATAGAACAGGTAGAAGCCGCATGCCCGCGCGACCCTTCAAAAGAAGCGCGATTTATGCCAAGCCATCAGGCATGCCCGCTTACGTGCAGCCCAATCTAGCGATGGTCCACCTTGCGTGCGATGAAATTGCACACGGTCTGGATAAGCTGGACGAGAATGATCAGCAACACCACCGTGACGATCATGACCTCGTTCTCGTAGCGGTAGTAACCGTAGCGGATAGCGATATCGCCAAGTCCACCCGCACCCACGGCGCCGGCGATGGCGGTGTAGCCCAGCACGGCGATCAAAGTGACCGCGACTCCGCGCACAATGGAGGGCAGCGCCTCAGGAAGGAGGGCGGAGAAGACGATGCGCGGCACGGACGCTCCACATGCCTCGGCGGCCTCTACGGCGTCATGCGAAACCTCGGCCAAAGACTGCTCGATCATGCGGGCGACAAAGGGAGCTGTGGCGACAACCAAGGGCGGAATAACGCCGCGAACGCCGGTGGAGACGCCCACAATCGCCGCAGTCCACGGCATAAGCGCGATAAGCAGAATGATAAACGGCAGCGAGCGGCCAATATTGACCACCCAGCCCAAGACCGCGTTAAGAACGGGCATGGGTCGCAGGCCGCTCGCAGCGGTTAGATGCAGCACCACGCCCAATGCGGTACCAAAAACATAGGCGATAGCGGTCGAGACAAAGACCATCACCAGGGTGTCGAGGGTACCTTGGGCGAGCAATCCGGAGAAGTTGGCCAGAAATTCGTTAAGCATCCCAGTCCACCTTTCCAAGCAAAACGCGCGTAGCCTCGGCAGCGGGCTCGGCAAAGACGCGAGCGACCTCGCCGGTCTCCACCACGCGGCCGGAGTCCAACACGGCTACGTTCTTGCAGATCTTTTGGACAACGTCCATAGAGTGGGTGATGACCACCAAGGTGACGCCGGTCTCTTGGTTGATGTCCCTCAGAAGCTTCAAGATGGTATTGGTACTCTTGGGATCCAGCGCAGAGGTGGCTTCATCGCAGAGAATGACTTCCGGCTCGCAGGCAAGGGCGCGGGCAATGGCGACGCGCTGCTGCTGGCCGCCGGAAAGCTGGCTGGGATAAGAATGTGCCTTCTCAGCAAGACCAACGCGATCGAGCAGCTCCAGGGCGTGGACACGGTTCGCCTCCGTCACCTTGCCGTTTGCCGCGAGATACGGGAAGCACACGTTATCGATTACCGTCTTCTGGGCAAGCAGGCCAAAGTTCTGGAAAATCATGGCGACGCGGCGGCGATACGCACGCAGCGCGCTTCCGGCAAGGTCGGTAACGTCCTGCCCGTCGACCACAATGCGACCGGACGTGGGGCGTTCCAGCAAGTTGATGGTGCGCACCAAGGTGGACTTGCCCGCGCCGCTCATGCCGATGATGCCGAAGATGTCGCCGTCGGCGATCTCGATGTTGATATCGTCCAGCGCATACACCACGCCGTCGCGCGCCGCGGGACGCAGGGCATCGGCGGCCTCGGCTGCAGCCTGGGACACTGCCGCCCCCGCAAGGACGGCATTGCCGCTCACGGATGCCGCGTAGCTGGTGTCGATGCCCGCAGACTTACCGCGAGCCCTGCGCGCGGCCTTTTTAGGAACGTCATAGGTTTTGGAAACATGTTGAATGCTGATCACGAGTGAAACTCCGCTCGATGATTGGTTGTATGAGAAGGCGGACCGTCTCCCGCCGGAGACGGCCTAATCGAGGCGCCCGGTCTCCCCACGCCGGCTATCGCGCGGCATGGCAAAGTGCCCGGGCGAGGGCATCTCCATGACCATCATCATCGTGATATGTTCAGCGTAAGTAATCATGCGGACGAGAATAGCACGGTAGCATTTGCAGACGCAACCCCCAGCGGCACTGTTACCGATTCGTGAACGTCGCGAGCGACGGTGTCCCGGGGTCCAAAGCGCCGGCGCTCCAGGGTCGCGGACAACGGCGTTCCGGGGCTGCGGACGTCGGCCGCCCTCCCCCAACCGAACCGCAAGCCAGCACCCGATGGTTATCGGCATCTCCCGGCAAAAGAAAACCCGGACCATAAGGCCCGGGCTGAATAATCGATTTCATGCGCCCGCCGCCATACGGGCAGACGAATGGAACCCTATCGAGACGTCCGCTTCTTAGTCTTCGTCGTCTGCTTTGAGATTGTCGATCAGGTGCTTCTGGCGCTCCGCGTACTCCTCCGGCGTCACCACGTCGTCGATGCGCAGGTTGATACCCGCAACCTCGAGGCCGGTCATCGCGGCCAGGCGCTCGGTCACGCGGGTCTTCACGTCGTCGAAGATATCCGGGGCGTAGGCGCCGTACTCGATGATGACGGAGATGTTCACCACAACGCGGTTATCGTCCGTAACCTCAACGGTTACGCCCTTGGTGAGGTTCTCCGCACCAAACTGCTCCTGCACAAAGTGCATCAGGTTGCCCTTCATGCCCAGCACATGCGGCACCTCGCGCGTCGCCAGCGCTACAATCTTCTCGATCACGCCGTTGGAATAGGTCAGCGAATCATCCGTATCGAGCTCGTCCTCTTCGACCTCCACCTCGGCATCGCTCTCAGCCTCAACGGTATCATCCTCATTGAGCTTGGCCGCAAAATCCTGGGCGGGCGCCTGCTCCGTGGAGACCTCGCTTGCCCCATCGACCATCTCGATAACTTCCTTCTCCGTCATGATGCCTATCCCCTTTCAAGCTTGATCAAGCCTCAAAATCTTGCCTTGCGAGCATGGTTTGCGCGCCGTAGACTCCGGTGCCGCCAACGTGCGTCGCCGCTAGCGCCCACCGCCAAACAGACGGTTGAAGAAGCGGTAGATGCCGCCGTCGCCGTCGCGTAACTGGCCCATCGCCGCACCGACGCCAACAAAGATCGCGATGACGATGGTATCCCACAGGCCCAGCCACAAGATCAACACAGCGAGCACCAAGCCAATGCATCCGTACAGCACGGTATGCGGGTGCGCGTCGGCATAGCGCCAGGCGCGACGGCCCACCCCGGTGAAAAATCCAATGGTCGCATCCTGAAAACTCTTGGACGAGACATGGTCCCCGGCTTCACGCTCGGCTGCGCGCTCATCCGCATGCGCCCGCTCGGGCTCCTGCTCAATCACGGCGCGAGGGCCGCGACCGGTACTCTTGCTATCGCTCACCGTTAAACCTCCCTGGTCACGGTAGTGGTCTTACTGGGAAGAAAGCGCACGCGCACCGATGCCGCGGGCGTTCCCAACATGGTTTCAAGCGCTGCCTCAACGCGCTGGCGCATGCGCTGGGCCACATCGTCCAAACCCGTCTCCGTCAAGGCGATGGCATCGATGGCCACGCGGACGCCAGAGGAGTCCCTCCCCGTAATGCGGCCGTGCACCTCCTCGACCAGCACATCCTCCTCGCGCGCGGCGGCGCGCGCCACGGACTCGATGGCGGTCAACGTCACCTGAACCTCCCCCGCGGCATCGATGCGCACGCAATCGGGCTCAGGGCGCTCAATAATCACGCGCAACAGCACCCACAGAGCCTGCAGCGCGCAGATAACCAGGCATACGGCCAGCACGATGCTAAAGGCGGGCTTATCAAGCAACGCCTCCACACGGCCGGTTGCGGGGCCAAACAGCGAAGCGGCGAAGGTGCCCAGCGCGACAACGCAGGAAAGCAGGTACACCACGGCACAGAGCTTTTTAAACCTACCCATACCGCCTCCCCTCATATGGACGAGTAAAACTATCGAATGCGCGTTGCGGACAAAGACCGGCACCGCGCGCAGATTAGTACCTTGTACCCCGCTATGCCGTGGACGATGCATCCGCATGGCGGCGCACGGCAGACGGGCACGCTTTTCCCGTCCAGTCGGCGAAGATTGATTTGCCGTCGGAAAGTTTGACGGAGAGTTTGACGGAGAAATTATCCCCGTCTCTGGTGACAGTGAGCATTCCGTAGGAGACTGTTGCCGAAGAGATGTCGTCTCCATTGCTTACCGTAATTCTTTCAAACGAGTGTACGATGTCGAACTCTGTTTCACCGATTGCCCCGACGGAGAGGTATGGTCTGAGAGGCCCGGTTTGGGTAACGGGTTCTGTGAGGTCGATAGTTTTGCCTATCAGGGATTCAGAAACTTCTATATCGACACCGTAGTCGGACATTGTAAACGGTAATGTTGAAAAATACTCTCTGAATAGAATGAGGTCGTATGAGGTTTCCCATTGCTCGTCGGCTTTTTCTTCCACATAGAAAGCGCTTTTGACCTCGCAGATCTGACCATTGACGGTGATCGTCTGCATGGTGGTTACTTTTTCGTCCTTGCAGGACGTCGTGGCCAGTGCGAGTGCGCCGGTCAGACAGAACATGAAGATTTTTCGCATAAATTGAACTTGGGTTAGTTGGAGTATCTCCAAAAGTAGTGATAAAAAACGAATCCGGCGACAAAAAGGGCGAAATAATGAATCGCTTCCGGAACAATATGCCCGCTTGCGGCGCGATTTTTACCGCGTTGCTTTCAAATCTCATTCTCTTTTCATACCTTTGCAAGGTTATAGATACCTATTGAACATTTATGGATAAACTGATCGAAACGATCGTCAGCGCGATTGAAGATAAAAAAGGTAAGAATATTGTATCGTTGGACCTCTCGGGATTCGATGGAGCGATCTGTTCGCATTTCGTGGTCTGCAACGCCGATTCCACGACGCAGGTGTGCGCCATAGCCGCCGAAATCGAGGAGAAGGTGTTCGAGAAATTGGGCGAGAAGGTGTGGCGCATCGAAGGCCAGCAGAACGGCGTGTGGGTCGCCATGGACTATGTGGACGTCGTGGTGCACATTTTCCAGACCGAGCTTCGGAGCTTCTACAAGCTCGAGGAGCTGTGGGCCGACGCACCGCTGGTGAAATATGAATACGAAGAGTAATCCGGATTATGGCACAGAAAAGCAAGAACAACAATAAATTGAATATGAACATGCCGCGGCCTTCGATGCTGTGGATCTACGGCCTGATCGGTTTGTTCATCATCGGCTGGTATCTGTTCGACGGCAGCAATGAAGCGCCGCTGCCCAGCGACTGGACCACCGTGCAGGAGATGGTTGAGAAGGGCGACGTGGAGAAGATCCGGGTCGTGAACCGCGACCAGGCGCAGGTGTTCCTGAAAAAGGAGGCCGGCGAGAAGTACCGTAACGACTCGGTGGACAAGCGTTTCCGCCGCCTGCCCGAGTCGGGCGTGCAGCTGACTTTCACCATCGGTTCGGTAGATTCGTTTCGCGAGGATTTGAAGGCCGCCGAGGAGAAGTCGGGGCAGACCGTTCCGGTGATCTATGAAAACAAGGCCAACGACTGGACCTCGATTCTGATCAACCTGCTGCCGTGGGTGGTGATCATCGGAGCGTGGTTCTTCATCATGCGCTCCATGTCGCGCGGCGCGGGCGCCGGAGGCGGCGGTGGCATTATGAACGTCGGCAAAGCCAAGGCGCAGGTCTTCGACAAGGACAACTCCAAGCGCGTGACGTTCAAGGATGTGGCCGGCCTGGAGGAGGCGAAGGTCGAGATCATGGAGATCGTCGATTTCCTCAAGAAGGCCGACAAATACAAGGAGCTGGGCGCCAAGATTCCGAAGGGCGCGCTGCTCGTAGGCCCTCCGGGAACGGGCAAGACCCTGCTGGCCAAGGCCGTCGCAGGGGAGGCCAACGTGCCGTTCCTCTCGATTTCGGGTTCCGATTTCGTCGAGATGTTCGTCGGCGTGGGCGCCTCGCGTGTCCGCGACCTGTTCGAGCAGGCCAAGCAGAAGGCTCCCTGCATCGTCTTCATCGACGAGATCGACGCCATCGGCCGCGCCCGCGGCAAGAACGCCGGATTCTCGGGCAACGACGAGCGCGAAAATACGCTGAACCAGCTTCTGACGGAGATGGACGGCTTCCAGACCAATACGGGCGTCATCGTTTTGGCCGCCACCAACCGGGCCGACATCCTCGACAAGGCACTGATGCGCGCCGGGCGTTTCGACCGCCAGATCGAGGTGGGACTTCCCGACGTGAAGGAGCGCGAGGAGATTTTCAACGTCCACCTGCGTCCGCTGAAGCTCGATCCGCAGTTGGACCGTTCGTTCCTGGCGCGCCAGACCCCCGGTTTCTCGGGCGCCGACATCGCCAACGTCTGCAACGAGGCCGCGCTGATCGCCGCGCGCCACAACAAGAAATTCATTTCGAAAGAGGACTTCCTCGCCGCCATCGACCGCATCGTGGGCGGCCTGGAGCGCAAGAACAAGATCATCACCGACGAGGAGAAGCGCGTGATCGCCTTCCACGAGGCGGGACACGCCACGGTGAGCTGGATTCTCGAAAACGCCAGCCCGCTGATCAAGGTGACGATCATCCCGCGCGGCAAGGCGCTGGGCGCCGCCTGGTATCTGCCCGAGGAACGTCAGATCACCACGCGCGAGCAGATGATGGACGAGCTGGCCGCTACGCTCGGAGGCCGCGTTTCCGAGCAGCTGACCTTCGGCGAGATTTCGACCGGGGCGCTCAACGATCTGGAGCGCGTCACCAAGCAGGCTTATGCTATGGTGGCCTACTACGGCATGAGCGAGAACGTCGGCACGCTCTCCTTCTACGACTCCACGGGCCAGAGCGACATGGCCTTCACGAAGCCCTATTCGGAACTGACGGCCCAGCAGATCGACGCCGAAGCCAAGCAGGTGATCGAGAAGGCCTACAAGATGGCCGAGAAGGTGCTCCGCGAACATGCCGACGGTCTGAAAGAGCTGGCCGAACTGCTGCTCTCCCGCGAGGTGGTCTTCACCGAGGACGTCGAGCGCATCTTCGGCCGCCGCAAGAAGGACATCGAACGCGAACGCCGCGAGGCCGAGGGCGGCAAACCCGCCGGAGAGGAGCCGCAGGCCGGCAAGCAGGCCGCCGCGGTCGCCGATCCTTCGGTCAAATCGGATAAGTCCGAAACGGCCGAACCGGCTCCCGTAGCTCCGGCCGTTGCCGCGCCCGAAACCGAATGACCCCGTTGAAACCCAACTACACCCTTAAAAAACAATGAGTGAAAAAATGAAGAACCTCTGGGTGCGCACTGTGAGCGGGGCCGTCCTCGCCGTGGTGATGCTGGGGGCTATCGCATGGTCGCAATGGAGTTTCGGCCTGCTGCTGGCGGCGTTGCTGGTCGTCGGCATGACGGAGTTCTATTCCCTGGCCGAGGAGCAGGGCAGCAATCCCCAGCGGATCGTCGGACTGGCTGCGGGACTCGTGCTTTTCGCCCTGAATTTCGCATTCGTGTCGGACGACATCCAGATACTCGGCAGCGCCCGGCAGGCTTTCGCCTGCGGAATGGCCCTTCTGCTGTTGCTGCTGCCCGCCATGTTCATCTGCGAACTTTACCGCCGTCGGGAGAATCCCGCCGCCAATATCGGCATCACTTTCATGGGCGTCGTCTACGTGGCGCTGCCGTTCTCGCTGATGTGTTACATTCCGATCATCGGCAGCGAGGCGTGGAGTCCGTGGATGATGATTTTCTACGTTTTCATCATCTGGGCCAACGACGTTTTCGCCTATCTGGTGGGCATGTCCGTCGGCAGACACCGCCTGTGCGAACGCCTTTCGCCCAAGAAGTCGTGGGAAGGGTTCTTCGGCGGCATCGCCGGAGCTGTGGCAATGGGGCTGGTAGCCGCCCGCGTGATGGACGGCAGCTGTTGGGTGTGGGCCGGGCTGGCGCTCGTCGCGGCCGCTACGGGGGTTCTGGGCGACCTGGTGGAGTCGATGTTCAAGCGCGCCGCCGGGGTCAAGGATTCGGGAACGTTGATTCCCGGTCACGGCGGAGTGCTGGACCGCTTCGACGCCATGCTGCTCTCGGCGCCGTTCGTCTTCGTCTATATGCTTTTTGTGATGTAACTGCAAACTTAACCGTATTATGAGAATCAATAAGGAAGGATACAAAATCATCGGCATCTCGGGCGCTGTCTGCCTGCTTCTGTGGTGGCTGTTTTACCATTTGCTGGTCCACGATGCGAACGTCTCGCTGCTGTGGTTCAGCACCCTCGTGCTGCTGCTGTTCTGGTTCTTCATCGTAGCCTTCTTCCGCGAACCCCGCCGGGTGCGCATCCACGATACCGATCTGGTCTTCGCTCCCTGCGACGGCCGCGTGGTCGTGACGGAGGTCGTCTCCGAGGACGAGTACCTCAAGGAGGAGATGTTGCAGATTTCGATCTTCATGTCCATTACGAACGTCCACATGAACTGGGTTCCCGTGGGCGGCGAGGTGGAGTATTTCAAATACCATCCGGGGCGTTTCCTGGTGGCCTGGCACCCCAAATCCTCGACCGAGAACGAACGCACGACGACCGTGGTGCGGATGCCCTCGGGCCAAAAGGTGCTCTTCCGCCAGATCGCGGGACTGATCGCCCGGCGCATCATCTCGTATATGACCGTCGGTCATCAGGTCGAGCAGAACAGCGTCTGCGGATTCATCAAGTTCGGCTCGCGCGTCGACGTGCTCGTCCCCAAGGACACGCGTCGGTTGTCCGTTATGTCGCAGGATTGCAGCACCATGACCGCCAGCCCGAT
>OHAS01001861.1_pt1 | contig 16069 bp, 16 predicted proteins | sample 1577131 | NCBI WGS metagenome assembly OHAS01 (sample SAMEA3541566, study PRJEB24748) | human gut metagenome | biome: human gut; feature: human-associated habitat; material: faeces | place: China | collected 2012 | reverse complement strand
GTCAAGAGGTCAGGGGTTCGATCCCCCTCGTCTCCACCCGAGCATTGAATGAGGCTCCAACGCAAGTTGGGGCCTTTTTTCATATTGGCACACAAGGTCAAAGGCGGCACCATGATCCTCCTGGTCGACAAGATCGAAAAAAGCTTCGGCGCACGCGTCCTCTTTAGCGGCGCGTCCTTCCAGATCAACCCCGGCTAGCGCTTCGCGCTCGTGGGCCCCAACGGCGCCGGCAAAACCACCATGCTTAAGATCATCATGGGCATCGACAGTCCCGACTCTGGCCAGGTCCAGTACGCCAAGGACTGCCAGGTGGGCTACCTAGAGCAGGAAACTAATCTGGAGCACAAGGACACCACCATCCTTGCCGAGGTCATGGCCGCCGCCAAGGAAATCCGCCGCATGGGCGAGCGCGCCAACGAACTGCAGGCCCAGATCACCGAGCTCTCCGAGCAGGGCAAGGACGTCGACGCACTCCTTAACGAGTACGGCCAGGTCCAGGACCGCTTTGAGCACCTGGGCGGCTACGAGCTCGAGAGCAACGCCCGAAAGATCTTATCCGGCCTCGGCTTCAAAGTCACCGACTTCGAGCGCCCGTGCTCCGAGTTCTCGGGCGGCTGGCAGATGCGCATCGCGCTTGCCAAGCTCTTCCTGCGTCACCCCGACCTGCTGCTTCTGGACGAGCCCACCAACCACCTGGACCTCGAGAGCGTCCAGTGGCTGCGCGGCTTTATCGCCAACTATGACGGCGCCGTGCTCATCGTCAGCCACGACCGCGCGTTTATGGACGCCTGCGTCGACCACGTCGCCGCGCTCGAGAACCGCCGCGTAACCACCTACACCGGCAACTACAGCAGCTACCTCAAGCAGCGCGAGGACAACCTGGAGCAGATGCGCGCAAAGCGTGCCGCGCAGGAGCGCGACATCGCCCATATGCAGGTCTTCGTCGACAAGTTCCGTTACAAGCCCACCAAGGCCGCCCAAGCGCAGGAGCGCATCCGCAAGATTGAGCAGATCAAAAAGGAGCTCGTCATCCTGCCCGAGGGCCACAAGCACATCGACTTTAAGTTCCCCGACCCGCCGCGCTCCGGCGACATGGTCGTGGGCCTGGAGGGCGTCTCCAAGTCCTACGGCAACAAGCACATCTACAGCGACATCGACCTCAAGCTCTACCGCGGCGAGCACGTGGCGCTCGTCGGCCCCAACGGCGCTGGCAAGTCCACGCTCATGAAGATCCTCGCCGGCCTGGAGCCGCCCACCACCGGCACCCGGGACCTGGGCACCAACGTGGGCGTGGCCTACTACGCCCAGCACGCACTCGAGGGCATGACCGAGTCCAATACCGTCCTGCAAGAGATCGACACCGTCACGCCCAAGTGGACCGTGCCACAGCAGCGCAGCCTACTTGGCGCCTTCCTGTTTAGCGACAACGATTCCATCGAGAAGCAGGTTCGCGTCCTCTCCGGCGGCGAAAAAGCGCGTCTGGCCCTGGCCAAGATGCTCGTGGCCCCCGAGGCGCTCCTGTGCCTGGACGAGCCCACCAACCACCTAGACATCGACTCGGTGGACATGCTCGAGAACGCCCTGCAAAACTTCCCCGGCACCATCGTGCTGATCAGCCACGACGAACACCTGGTGCGCGCCGTGGCCAACCGCGTCATCGACATCCGCGACGGACAAGTCACGGTCTACGACGGCGACTACGACTACTACCTCTACAAGCGCGAGGACCTCGCAGCCCGCGCCGCCGCCGAGGCGTCCACGGAGAGCGCGCCGGCCACGACCAAGTCCGCCAAGGCCAGCGCTGCCCAGGCCGACACCCCCGTCGCCGCCCCCAAGCCTGCCGAGGGCAAAAAGACCAAGGAGCAAAAGCGCGCCGAGGCCCAAGCCCGCGCTGCGCTCAACAAAAAGCTCAAGGGCGTGCGTAACCAGCTCAAGAAGATCGAGACGGAGCTCGACAAAAAGCGCGCCCGCTATGACGAGCTTATGGAATTGATGGCAAGCGAAGAGCTTTATGCCGATCAAGACAAGTTCAACGCCGCGCTGGGGGAATATAACGGCCTTAAGCAAGAGCTGCCCAAGCTCGAGGACGAATGGCTGGAGCTTTCCACCCAGATCGAAGAGGAGACCGCGCGTGAACTCTCGTAAGGCCGCTGCCGTGGCGATGAGCATCATCGCCATCGCCTGTCGCATCTGCGGCATTTTTATGAGTGCGATGACCGTGCTGCTGTGTTTTAGCGGCCTCACCGCCAAGCTGCAGATCGTGGGCTTTGTCGTTGAGCTTTCGCGCGCGCTGCCGAGCGCCATCGCCGGCTACGGCGTCATCACGTCGCCCTTTGGCGGTGTGTTCCGCTTGGATTACGCCATCGTGGCCGTCATCCTGTTTGTAGCCGACTACCTGCTCACGCGCGCCTCGTGTCGCGTCCGCTAGGGGAGCGCCATGTCCAGCAGCTACATCATGAATCTGCTCGCCAGCGCCGTCGCCGTTATCATAGGTATCGTGATCCACGAGAGCGCACACGCCGCGGCGGCCTGGGCACTCGGCGATAAGACGGCGCGTTCGCGCGGACGCGTCTCGCTCAACCCGCTCAACCATATCGACCCGTTTGGCACTATCATCCTGCCGCTGCTCATGCTCGCCGCCGGAGGACCGGTGTTCGCCTTTGCCAAGCCCGTGCCCGTGTACCTCAACAACCTCAAGCACCCCAAGCGCGACGAGGTCCTGGTGAGCGTAGCCGGCCCCGCATCGAACATCTCGCTCGCGTGCCTCGCTGCCGCCCTCATGCACGCGGCATATGGCAGCCTCTATACCAACATGTCCTTTGCCCTGGCGTCACAGATCATGAACTTCGGCGCCACGTTTATCATAGTCAACCTGTCGCTCGCGTTCTTCAACCTCATCCCGATCCCGCCGCTCGATGGCTCGTCGATCATCGTGCCGTTCCTCAAAGGCAAGGCGCTCAACAACTACTACCACCTGCAGCAATACGCCATGCCCATCCTCATCATCGTGCTGTATCTGCTGCCCATGTGGACTGGCATTGATGTGATCGGCCGCTATTTCGACGTTACCGTGTATCCGCTTGCTGAGCAGCTGCTCAACTTCGCAATCGCCGGCATCTAAGGTAAACTTACAGGTCGACCGTGCAAAACGGTCGTAATATGCACCCAAACCGCGCCGCGAAGGCGCCGTCAAAGGAGGTCGAAGATGTCGTATCGCGTGTCGACGCAGGTCTACAGCGGACCGTTCGACCTGCTGCTGCAGCTGGTAACCCGCCAAAAAGTAGATATCGGCGCTATCTCCATCAGCGAGGTGGCCGAGCAGTACCTTGCCGAGGCCGAACGCATCGAGGCGCTGGACCTGGACGTGGCGAGCGACTTTTTGCTAGTCGCGGCAACCCTTTTGGACATCAAGGCTGCCTCGCTGGTGCCGCAGGAGGCCCCGCGCAAAGTAGATGACGACGATGACGAGTTCGACGAAGACCTCGAGGAACTCAGCGCGCTCGACGGCGATGCCCTGCGCGAGGTCCTGATTCAGCGCCTGATCGCTTACAAGCAGTTTAAGGGCGCGGCTGCGGCCCTCGGTGCCCGCATGCAGGCCGAAAGCCGCATGCATCCGCGTGTGGCCGGCCCCGACCCCGAGTTCCTGGGGCTCATGCCCGACTACCTGGCTGGCATCACCCTGCGCGGCCTGGCCGTCATCTGTGCCGACCTGGACGGCAAGCGCCAGACCTTCCTGCTGGAGGCCGAGCACGTGGCACCGCATCGCGTGCCGCTCGACCTGACCGTGGCCTCAGTCGACCGCTTTACCATGGCGCACCAGACCTGCACCTTCCGCGAGCTCTTGGACGGCGACGCCACCACCGAGCAGCTCGTCGTCACCTTCCTGGCCATGCTCGAGCTCGCCAAGCGCGGCTCGCTCACGCTGAGCCAGGACGAGATCTTCGGAACCATCTGCATCAACCGAGTCGAGGGCGCCGAGGCCTACGTGCCCGGCGAGGGCCCCGAGCTCACCGAATAGGAGCCGCAACCATGTCAACCCTTTCCACGCTGGAGGCAAACAGCCTCAAAGGCGCCCTCGAGGCGCTGCTGCTGGTGTCGAGCGACCCGGTGAGTGCGCCCGCGCTCGCCGGCGCACTGGATATCGCCCCCGGCGAGTGCGCATCGCTGCTCGCCGAGCTCAAGGGTGTCGATGATCTCAAATTCATGCTCATTTCCCTCATCGTCGATCAGCGTAATCAGTTGCGCGAGGTCGCCGGCGGCTGGCGCCTGTTTACGCATCCCGCCTACCACGACGTGGTCGAGGCCTATGTGCTGAGCTGGGACACGCAAAAGCTGTCGCAGGCGGCGCTCGAAACCCTGGCCGTCATCGCATACCACCAGCCCGTGACGCGCGAGGTGGTCAAAGGCATCCGCGGCGTCAACTCCGACGGCGTCATCGCGTCGCTCGTCGACAAGGGTCTGGTGCGCGAGCTCGGCCGCGACCCCCAGCGCGGTCAAGCCATCATCTACGGCACGACCAACGCCTTCTTGGAAAAGTTCGGTCTGCGTTCCACCCGCGACCTGCCCGACCTGGAGCAGTTTGCCCCCGACGAGCAGTCGCGTCAGTTTATCCGCGAGCGCCTGAGCGGCCGCAGCATTCAGTCCACGCTCGAGGAGCAGGCCGATGACCTGGACGAAGAGCGCGAACTGCTCGATACCGATGTTGAAGATGTTGAGGCAGTCGAGGACTTGGAAACCGTGGTCGTCGACGAGACCTCGGAGGATTTGCATGACGAGGACTAACGAAGTAGGGGAGACGCGCGCCATGGGCAACGCAATACCCGCCACCGACGCCCAACCCGTCTATCCGCACACCATGCGCCTGCAGCGCTTTTTGGCGCGCGCGGGCGTGGCGAGCCGCCGTGGCTCGGAGGACCTAATGACCGCCGGCCGCGTGACCGTCAACGGCGAGGTCGCAACTGAGCTGGGCACCAAGGTTGACGTTGACCGCGACCATATCGAGCTTGACGGCATGCCCGTCAAGCTCAACCAGGGCGCCGTGTACCTGATGCTCTACAAGCCGACCGGCTATCTCACCACCATGAGCGATCCGCAAGAGCGCCCTTGCGTGGCAGACCTGGTCCCGCGCGACCGCTATCCGGGGCTCTTCCCGGTGGGTCGCCTGGACCGCGACACCACAGGCCTTTTGCTCTTTACCACCGACGGCGACCTGTCGCAGGACCTGCTGCACCCCAGCAAGCATGTCTATAAGACCTACCAAGCACTCGTGGACGGGCAGCTGACCGACCGCGATCTCACGCCGCTCCGCCGCGGCATCGAGCTCGATGACGGCCTGTGCCAGCCGGCGATCTGCCGCGTCATTAACGCGCGCGAGGCCGAGGCCGTAGCTCCGCAAGGCGTTAAGCCCGGCACCACCGCCGTGGAGGTCATCATCCGCGAAGGCCGCAAGAACCAGGTCAAGCGCATGCTGAGCAAGATTCACCACCCGGTGATCCGCCTGCACCGCTGCAACTTTGCCGGCCTGGAGCTCAAGGATGTGGCCAAGGGCTCGTGGCGCGAGCTCACCGACCGCGAGGTGCAGATCCTCAAAGACGGCGGTATCCCGCCCAAGCAGGCCAGCTCCAAGCGCAGCGCCGCGCCGGCGACCAACACCGCGAGTCGCACGCGTCACCACGGTAGCCACGGCTCCGCGCCCAAGCGCAACACCTACCGCGAGCGCTACACGAGCTAGGCAATCGCAAAGCCCCAGCGCCCGCGTCCCATACCAGCACGTCAACCACCGAAAGGAAGCATTGCATGATCGTCGCCATCGACGGCCCCGCCGGTTCCGGCAAGTCCACCATCGCCAAGGAGATTGCCCGCCAGCTGGGCTTTAACAAGCTCGACACGGGCGCCATGTATCGCGCCGTCACCTTCGCCGCGCTCGACCGCGGCATCGACCTGGACGACGAGGCGGCCATTGACACCCTCGCCGAGCAAATCGAGATCCGCTTTACCAACGGCACCGGCGAGGACACGCGCCTGACCATCGACGGCAAGGACGCATCGGCCGCCATTCGCACCCCGCAGGTCGACGCCAACGTGTCCAAGGTCTCGGCCTACCCGGGCGTGCGCGCCGCCATGCTCATCCACCAGCGCCGCGCCGCCGAGGACCGCGATATCGTCGCCGAGGGTCGCGACATCGGAACCGTCGTGTTCCCCAACGCACAGGTCAAGGTCTTCCTGACCGCCGACCCGCGCGAGCGTGCCCGTCGCCGTGTGCTGCAGCGCCACCAAAACGACGCCCAGCCGCTCACCGAAGAGCAGCTTGAGGCCGAGGTCGACGAGACCCTCGACGCCCTCAAGCAGCGCGATAAGCTCGACAGCAGCCGCGAGGTCGCGCCGCTCGTTCCCGCCGAGGACGCGGTACATGTCGACTCCACCGCCCACACCATCGACGAGGTCGTCTCGATCATCGAGGACCTCATCAACCAAAGGAGGTAGCCCATGCGCCTGTTTAAGCAGACGCCCGAGGATTACTACAACGCCCCCTACGCCGAGTTCCCGGCGCTCATCCGCGGCACCGTCGCCGTGGTCATGGGCATCCTGTGGGTCTTCTCCAAGCTCATGTGGCGTTGGAAGGTCGAGGACAGCGACCTGCTGTTTGAGCGCCAGGAAGGCCGCGGCAGCGTGGTCATCTGCAACCACACATCGATGGCCGAGCTCCTAGCTGTGGAGACGGCGCTGTTCTTTGGCGGCCGCCGCATTCGCCCCATTTTTAAGTCCGAGTTTGCGAAGAGCAAGATCGTGCGCTGGGCCTTTAGCCGCGTGGGCGGCATTCCCGTCGAGCGCGGCACCGCCGACATGAAGTGCCTGCGTGCCGCCCAGCATGCGCTGCAGCGCGGTGAGGACGTCCTGATCTTCCCCGAGGGTACGCGCATCCGCTCGCGCGAGATCAAGCCCGAAGTCCACGGCGGCTTTGCGCTCATCGCCCAGATGGGTAAGGCACCCGTCAACCCGCTCGCCATCTGCGGCTGGTCCGATATTACGCCTGCGGGCAAAAAGATCATGCGCCCCAAAAAGTGCTGGATCCGCGCCGGCAAGTTAATTTCGCTTTCCGACGCGCCTGTCGAGCTCAAGCGCAAGGAGCGCCTAGCCTGGTTTGAGTCCGAAGCCATGAGTCGCGTCTACGCCATGCGTGATGACCTGTGCGCCGAGCACCCGGGCAGGTTCTAGCCATGGACGAGGAAGTCATGAACACCGCCGAGGCTGTGCCCGGCAAGGCAGACGCCCCCACTATCGAAATCGCTGCCCACGCCGGCACCTGCTACGGCGTACAGCGTGCGCTCGATATGGCGCTGGCCGCTGCGCCGCAGGCAGGGGAGTGCACTCAGGTCCATACCTTGGGTCCGCTCATCCATAACCCGATCGTGGTACGCGAGCTCGCCGAGGCAGGCGTCGGTCTGGCCGACACCTTGGACGACGCCACGTCGGGCACTGTGATCATCCGCGCCCACGGCGTGGTGCCGCAGGTCATTGATGCCGCTCGCGAGCGTGGCCTTAACGTCGTCGACGCCACCTGCCCCTACGTGAAGAAGGTCCACGTGGCGGCCGAGCGCCTGGTGCGCGAGGGCTACCGCGTGATCGTCGTGGGCGAGCCGGGCCACCCCGAAGTCGAGGGCATCCTGGGCCACGCCGGCGATGACGCGCAGGTCGTGAGCTGCGCTGCCGATGCGGACGCGCTGTCGCTCAAGGGTAAAGTGGGCTTGGTTGTGCAGACCACCCAGACTGCGCAGAACTTGGCCGAGGTCGTGGCTGCTATCACCCCGCGCGTGCAGGAGCTGCGCGTGATCAACACCATCTGCGCCGCCACGAGTGAGCGTCAACAGGCAGCAGCCACACTTGCCAACCGCTGCGACTGCATGGTCATCGTGGGCGGCAAGAACTCGGGCAACACCCGCCGCCTGGCGCAGATTTGCGCAGACGCCTGCGAGCGCACGTATCACATCGAGGAAGCTTCTGAGCTCCAAGCCGCGTGGTTTACCGACGCTCACCACATCGGCATCACCGCCGGAGCCTCCACCCCGCAAGAACACATCGAGCGCGCCGTCGAGCGCATCAAGGAGCTTTGCCGCTAACCATGGACCAGACCGTACCCGCATACGCCGCCGAGGTGGCCGATTACGGGCGCAGCCGCGACCCCGAGCCGGGTGAGGGCGCGCTCGTAAAGAACGTGCGTCCCGAATCGCCCGCGTGGGATGTGGGTATCGAGCCGGGCATGCGCGTGCTCACGGTCAACGGTGAGGCGCTCACCGACATGATCGTGTGGCTCTGGGAGGCCGACGATGATACCGTCGACCTCGAGGTTTTCGACCCGCGCGACGGCACCGTCACCCCCGTCGAGCTCGACCGCTTTCCCGGCGAGGATTGGGGTTTGGAGTTCGATGGCCCCATCTTCGACGGCATGCGTACCTGCGTCAACGCCTGCGTGTTCTGCTTTATGACCATGCTCCCCAAGGGCGGCCGCTCCACGCTCTATATTCGCGACGACGACTATCGCCTAAGCTTTTTGCAAGGCAACTTTGTCACGCTTACGAACCTCACCGACGAGGACGTGCAAAACGTCATCCAGCGCAACATGAGTCCCATGAACGTGTCGGTCCACGCTGTGAGCCCCGACGTCCGCCGTCGTATGATGGGCCGTAACGCCCAGCGAGGCATGGACGTACTCGAGACCATCATGGCCGCCGGCATCGAGATTCACGCGCAGATCGTGTTGTGCCCCGGCATGAACGACGGCGAGGAGCTGGAAAAGACCCTGCGCTTTTGCGAGGAGCACGAGCAAATCACAAGCCTGGGCATTGTGCCGCTCGGTTTTACCAAACACCAAAACCGCTTTAGCTGGTCATACAGCGACAAGCCCGAACTGGCGCGCGAGACCATTGCCATGATCCGACCGTTCCAGGACCGCGCCTATGAGCGCTTTGGCCGCCACACCTTCCAGATGAGCGACGAGTTCTATCTGGACGCCGGCATCGATCCTCCAGAGGCAGACTTTTACGACGGTTACCCGCAGTACTACGACGGCATCGGCATGATCCGCTCGTATCTAGACGAGACCGACGACGTGCTTGCCGCCTATACCGAGCGTCTGGCCCGCGTCCGCGAGGCCATCGCCGCCCGCAGCCAGCATCTGCTGTGCCTCTCGGGCGCCAGCGCACGCGACACGGTGGCCCGCTTTGTGGAGTCGCCCCAGGGACTCGCCGGCACTGTCACGGCCATCAAGAACCGCTACTTTGGCGGCAACGTGGACGTGACCGGCCTCATCGTCGCGTGTGACATTCTGGAGCAGCTGCCCCAAGACCTGTCGGGGGTTATGCTCTTTGTGCCTAAGCTCATGTTCAACGCTGACGGCATGACGCTTGACGAGTATCATCGTGACGATTTACTCGCAAGCCTTACCAGTCGCGGCGCCGAGGTTCATGTGGTGTCGACCATGCCGCATGAGCTGCTCGATACCCTGGAGCATATCCTTGGCATTGTGCCCGCAGACTCTACTAATTCCGCTGACCCTATCCATTAAAGGAGAGCAGATGAAACCTATCGTCGCCGTCGTCGGACGCCCCAACGTGGGCAAGTCCACGCTCGTTAACCGCCTGGCCCAAACCTCGGACGCCATCGTCCATGAGTCCCGCGGCGTCACGCGCGATCGCTCATACCACACGGCCGATTGGAACGGCCGCGAGTTCACCATTGTCGACACGGGCGGCATCGAGCCGCTCAAGAGCGATGACGTCTTTGCCACGTCCATCCGCGACCAGGCCCTCGCCGCCGCCGAGGAAGCCGCCGTCATCCTGTTTGTGGTCGATGGCCGCACCGGCGTCACCGAGGAGGACGAGTCGGTCGCCCGCATGCTCAAGCGCTGCGACAAGCCGGTCTTTCTGCTGGTGAACAAGCTCGACAACCCCGATCGCGAAAACGACAGCATCTGGGAGTTCTATTCGCTCGGCATCGGCGAGCCCACGCCGCTCTCGGCCCTGCATGGCCACGGCACGGGCGACCTGCTCGACGACATCGTGGCCCTGTTACCCGAGGAGGAGGACGAGGTCGCCGATGAGTTCCCCGACGCCCTGAACGTCGCCATCATCGGCCGCCCCAATGCCGGCAAGTCGTCGCTGTTCAACCGCATCCTGGGCGCCGACCGCTCTATCGTGTCCAACATTGCCGGCACGACGCGCGACGCCATCGACACCGTCGTGGAGCGCAACGGCAAGCATTACCGCATGGTCGACACCGCGGGTATTCGCAAGAAGAGCACCGTGTACGAGAACATCGAGTACTATTCGATGGTCCGCGGCCTGCGCGCCATCGATCGCGCCGACGTGGCACTGCTCGTCGTCGATTCCTCCGTGGGTGTTACCGAGCAGGACCAGAAGGTCATGGGCTTGGCCATCGAGCGCGGCTGCGCCATCGTCGTGCTGCTCAACAAGTGGGACCTGCTCGACGACGACCGCAAGCGCGAGGCCTGCATGGAGACCGTCGACCGCCGTCTGGGCGTCATGGCTCCCTGGGCCCAGTACCTGCGCATCTCTGCTCTCACCGGCCGTAGCGTCGAGAAGCTCTGGGCGATGGTCGACGCTGCCGAGAAGACGCGTTCGCAAAAGATCAGCACCTCGCGCCTCAACACCTTCCTCACCGACCTGCGCGAGTTCGGCCACACCGTGGTGGACGGCAAGCGCCGCCTGCGCATGCACTACGTGACTCAGACGGGCATCAACCCGCCGACGTTCACGTTCTTCGTCAACCACAGCGACCTGGTCAACGACACCTACCAGCGCTACGTGGAGAACCGCATGCGCTCGACTTTCGATTTTGCCGGCACGCCCATTCGACTCTTCTTTAGGAAGAAGGAACAAAAGGATGCATAATCCGATTCTGCTGACCGCCATCTGCGCCGTGGTCTCGTTCTTTATCGGGGCGATTCCGTTTGGCCTGATCTTGGGCCGTGTGTTTAACCACACGGACATTCGCAAGGCGGGCTCCGGCAACATCGGCACCACCAACGCGCTGCGCGTGGCCGGCCCCAAGGTGGCCGCACTCACGCTGCTGCTCGACTGCCTTAAGGGCGCCATCTGCGTCCTTATCGCCCGTCCGCTCATCGCCGACTTGGGCTATGGTTTTCCGCCGAACATCATGGCGCCTGGAGCCCCCGGCGACTGGATGCTCGGCGTCATTTGCCTGGCAGCTGTATGGGGCCATATCTTTTCGCCCTACCTCAACTTCCATGGCGGCAAGGGTATCGCCGTTGGTCTGGGCGTGATCCTTGCCTGGTACTGGCCCATTGGCCTGTCGCTGCTGGGCATGTTTATCGTGGCCGTCGCCATCACCAAGTACGTGTCGGTGGGCTCGCTTGCCGCCGCCATCGGTCTTCCCATCGCTGCCTGCGCGGTCTTTCCGTACAGCAGCCTGGGTCTCAAGTTTTGCATGGCGATGATCGGCATCACCGTGGTGTGGGCCCATCGCTCGAATATCCAAAAGCTCATGGCCGGTAAGGAGTCCAAGCTCTCGTTTACCAAGCGCGTCACCGAGCCCGACGATAAGTAGGAGAGAGTCATGAATGTTGCGCTGATTGGCTCAGGCTCCTGGGGAACCGCCGTCGCCGGCCTTGCCGCCGCGCGCACCGAGCGCGTGACCATGTGGGCCCACAGCGAGCAGACGGCCGCCGGCATTAACGGCGAGCACCGCAACCCCCGCTACCTTGTGGGCTACGAGCTGCCCGGCAACGTCGTCGCCACGACCGAGCTCGTGCAGGCGCTCGACGGCGCCGAGGCCATCATCTTTGCCGTTCCTTCGACGCACCTTCGCAGCGTGTGCCACCAGGCCGCGCCCTTTATCGCCGCCGATACCCCGGTGCTCTGCCTCACCAAGGGCATTGAGCCCGAGTCCGGCCTGCTCATGAGCGAGGTCATCGCCAGCGAGATCGGCAACGAGGCGCGCGTGGCGACCCTCTCGGGCCCCAACCATGCCGAGGAGATTTGCCGCGGCGGACTTTCTGCCGCCGTCATCGCCAGCGAAGACCCACAGGTAGGGGAGACCTTTAAGGACCTGCTCCTATCCACGGCCTTCCGCATCTACCTGTCGCAGGACATGACCGGCGTCGAGGTTTGCGGCGCCATGAAAAACGTCATCGCCATCGTGTGCGGCATTTCCGCCGGTACCGGCGCGGGCGACAACACGCTCGCCCTTATCATGACGCGCGGCCTGGCCGAGATCAGCCGTCTGGTGCACGCCCGCGGCGGTCAAGCCATGACCTGCATGGGTCTTGCCGGCATGGGTGACCTCATTGCCACCTGCACCTCCGAGCATTCGCGCAACCGCACCTTTGGCTACGAGTTTGCCCACGGCGTCTCGCTCGACGAGTACCAGGCACGTACGCATATGGTGGTCGAGGGCGCCGTCGCGGCCCGCAGCGTCAGTGAGCTTGCCCGTTCACTGGGCGTAGACATTCCGCTCACCTTTGCCGTGGAGCAAACGCTCTACAACGGTGTTACTTTGGATAGGGCACTCGAGATTCTTACCGATCGCGTCCCTTCTCAAGAGTTCTACGGACTCACCGACTAGCGCAGAAAGGCTTCTACCATGGGTTCCATCAAAATCGCTCCGTCTGTCCTTTCGGCCGACATGGCCAACCTCAAGGGCGAACTCGACAAGATCGCCGGTGCCGACTACGTGCACTTCGACGTTATGGACGGTCACTTTACCGGCAACCTCACCTTTGGCGTTGACATCCTTAAGGCCGTCAAGCGCTCCACCGATGTACCGGTCGACGCGCACCTCATGGTGACGAACCCCGACGAGACGGTCGATTGGTACGCCGACGCCGGTGCCGACATGATCACCGTGCACTACGAGGCTTCCACGCACCTGCACCGCACGCTCACGCATCTGCAGCAGCGCGGCGTCAAGGCCGGCGTGGTGCTCAACCCCGCCACCCCCGTGTGCGTGCTCGAGAGCATCATCGACGTCGTCGATATGGTGCTGCTCATGAGTGTGAACCCGGGCTTTGGCGGCCAGAGCTTTATCCCGGGCACCATCGCAAAGCTTCACGAGCTCAAGGCCATGTGCGAGCGCCACGGCGTGTCGCCCCTGATCGAGGTCGACGGCGGTATCTCTTCCAAGAACATCGCCGAGGTCGTCAAGGCCGGCGCCAACGTGCTCGTGGCCGGCTCCGCCGTATTTAAGTCCGAAGATCCCGCTGCCGAGGTTGCGCTGCTGCAGAAGCTGGGCAACGAGGCCGCACAGGAGGCATAAACCCTTATGACCGCAGGTCAAAACCGCATACCCGTGAATCTTGACTATGCCGCCTCGACGCCAATGCGCGCCGAGGCGCTCCTTGCGCAGCGCAAGTACGACGACAGCGAGCTTGCCGGCGTCAACCCCAACTCGCTGCATTCGCTCGGCCGCAAGGCTGCCGCGCGTCTGGAGGTTGCACGTCGCGAGATCGCCCGCAGCTTTGGCGCGCACGTCCGCCCGTCCGAGATTGTACTGACCAACGGCGGCACCGAAGCCAACCAGCTGGCGCTGCTCGGTCTTGCCGAGGGCGCTCGTCAGCGCGATCGCAAGCGCAATCGTGTAATCGTTTCGGCCATCGAGCACGATTCGATTCTGGACAACCTGCCGTTGCTGCGTGCCGCCGGCTTTACCGTCGACCTGGTGAAGCCCTGCCGCATGGGCTACATTGAGCCTGCCACGCTTGTCGAGCTGCTAGGCGACGACGTGGCGCTCGTGAGCATCATGGTTGCCAACAACGAGACCGGCGTGGTGCAGCCCATCCGCGAGCTTGCCGCGGCCACGCATACCGTTGGCGCCCTGTTCCACACCGATGCCATCCAGGGGTATCTGCATATTCCGCTCGATGTCACCGAGCTGGGCGTCGACGCCATGTCCGTCGCAGCCCACAAGATTGGCGGTCCCGTGGCATCTGGCGCACTCTACCTTAAGAGCCGCACGCCGCTGCGCCCGCGCATCTTTGGCGGCGGACAGGAGGCCGGTCGTCGTGCCGGCACGCAAGACCTGCGAACGCAGCTCGCCTTTGCCGCTGCCGCCTCATCTCTGACGCCCCATGTGGCTCAGGAGCGCGCGAAGCTGCAAGCCCTTTCCGACAAGCTCTACGCCACGCTTACGGCTCATCCGCGTATTCATGCCACCATGGGCGACTACGCACAGGCCGATCGCCTGCCGGGCATGGTGTCGATCTACGTTGATGGCATGGACTCCGAGGAGCTCATCGTCAAGCTCGATGCCGCCGGCTTTGAGGTTTCGGCCGGCTCGGCGTGCTCGAGCGGCAGCATGGACCCGAGCCATGTGCTCAGCGCCATGGGCATTGGTCGCGAGCAGGCACTAGGTGCACTGCGCATTTCCTTTGACGACCGCGTGAATCCGGACGATCTGGACGAGTTTGCCCAGACGCTGCTCTCGATCGCAGGTGCCGCATGATCGTCGCCGAGCTCGAGCGCGCGCTACTGGCACGCTATCCCAAGACGGACACCGAGCCCTGGGACCACGTAGGACTCTCCGTTGGCGATCCGGCCGCGGAGATCACCGGCGTTGCCTGCGCACTCGATGCGACTGAGGCTAATGTTCGCCGCGCCCAAGAAGCAAGCGCCAACGTGCTGCTGACGCATCATCCCATATACATCAAGGCACCCGAGGCCTTTTGTCCGGCGGATGCCACACGACCCCAGTGCAGTGCGGCCCTCTACGAGGCTGCCCGCTGCGGGGTGAGCATTATCTCGCTCCACACCAACCTGGACCGCTCGCACGAAGCCCGTGTCTGCCTGAGCAAGCTGCTGGGTGCCGCACCCGTGAGCTCACTGGAGCACGTGGACGACCCCGAGGCCACCGGCCTGGGCGCACTTGCAACGCTCAACGACCCGTGCACGCTGCGCGATCTTGCCACCCGTGCTGCCACGGCCTTTGGCAGCGACCCGCGTGTGTGGGGCAAAGCTGATCGCCCGTGCCGCACCGTCGCCATTTTGGGCGGCTCCCTGGGCGACTTCGGAGAGCTCGCCATCGCCGCGGGCGCAGATGTTGTCGTGACGGGCGAGGCGGGCTACCACGTGGCGCAAGACCTTGCCTTGCGCGGGCTGCCGGTGATCTTGCTCGGCCACGACCGCTCCGAGGAGCCGTTCGTTGATATATTGATGAACTCTGCAGTTGACGCCGGGGCCGACCCCCGTCATGCGATTAAAATACTGAACCCTTGCCAATGGTGGACTGTGACAAAAGGAGAGAACTTATGAGCGCCGGCGCTACGCTACTCAAGCTGCAACAGATCGATTTGGAGCTCGCCCGCAACAAGAGCGAACTTGCCAATATGCCGGAGCTCAAGGAGCTCGCTTCCAAGCGCAAGACCTACGTTAAGCTCAAGGCCGAAATGACCAGGCTCTACGCCCAACGCAAGGACCTGGATATTGAGCTCGACGATCTCAACACCACCGAGATCCAGACCAATAACGCCATCGAGGCCGCCAAGAAGCGCCATGTCGACGGCTCTGACTATCGCGAGGTTCAGGACCTGGAGAACGAGCTCGCCACCCTGGCCAAGCGTCTGGACAAGATTGAGCACACCCGCAAGGACGTCGTTGTCGCCCACAAAGAGGCGCTCGACCGCGAGACCCGCGCGCAGGCAATCATCGCCAAGTTCGAAGAGGGCGTGAAGGCCGATACCAAGGCCGCCCGCGCCAAGGCTGCCGACCTGCAGGCTCAGATCGAAGCCGCCGCTAAGGAGCGCACCGCGCTGGCCGCCACGCTGCCGGCCGACGTGCTCACCGACTACGAGCGTCTGCTCAAGCAGTTCCGCGGCTTGGCCGTCGAGACCATCCAGGGCAACATCCCCACGGTCTGCCACACCGCGCTGCAGGCATCGTCCATGAGCGACCTCAACCACGACGGTAGCGAGATAACGCACTGTCCGTACTGCCACCGCCTCCTGGTGCTCCCGAGCAAGGAAGCCTAGCTATGACGGCGGCACCCAACAATTCAATGCAACTTGAGGGAAAAACGATCCTGCTGGGCATTACCGGCGGGG
>OHAS01001824.1_pt1 | contig 16304 bp, 17 predicted proteins | sample 1577131 | NCBI WGS metagenome assembly OHAS01 (sample SAMEA3541566, study PRJEB24748) | human gut metagenome | biome: human gut; feature: human-associated habitat; material: faeces | place: China | collected 2012 | reverse complement strand
CTGGGCGTTCAGCCGCCCACACCGTCCTGGGGGCATCGGTGGTTCAAATCCACTCAGCCCAGGATTCAAATAATTACTTTTATTGGGCTGTCGCCAAGTGGTAAGGCAATGGATTCTGACTCCATCATGCGCAGGTTCAAATCCTGCCAGCCTAGTTAAGCACCCGCTTCACATTATGCGGAGCGGGTAATTTTATCAAAGTTTATGCGGTCTAAGCAGTTGTGGCGGAATTGGCATACGCGCTAGACTAAGGATCTAGTCCGGGTAAACTGGGTAGGGGTTCAAGTCCCCTCAACTGCATATATTTTGTTATTAATTTCGGGGTGTAGCGTAGTTTGGTTAGCGCGCCTGGTTAGGGACCAGGAGGTCGCAAGTTCAAGTCTTGTCACCCCGATTTTTTCATGAAAAAAAGTAAGAGGTACGCAAAATGCGTACCTCTTTATTGTTTACAGCAAGTCCAAAGGATTAATGTAATCGCCATTATTTATAATGCCAAATGCAAGACAGTATCCTGTAACAGAACCCGTTTTTCCTATTGTGGCTATGGTATCTCCTTGATTTACTGTATCATTTACATTGACATTAAGTTCCTGGCAGTGAGAATAGAAGGTTTTATATCCATTCCCATGATTTATTATAATGTAGTTGCCGTTTATGGTATCATAGCCTGCTTCTTCAATGATTCCGCTGGCTGATGCAAATACTGCTGAACCTTCTGCATTATCTCCGCTTATATCTATATGATTATGAAATGTTTTATTTAATTCATTTTCACCATATTTGCCTGTAACCACTTTACAGCTCCCAGCAGGCCAAATAAAAGCTGGTTCTGTTTCTATGAGAATCCCATTTTTAAGTTCATGAGCTGATATAATAACTGGAGAAAATATAACCGCATTTGCAGCAACTATAACAAAAGCCAAAGTCTTTGAAATTTTACTTTTCTTTTTTGCTTTCATAATTTTGACTATCCTTTCTTTTACTATGTTTGTATTGAAACAGCTATGTAAGGAAACGCTTTTGTCAGCCTTAATCTCTTCCATTTTTATCAAAGCTAAGGCGTACTCCTTGCTTCTTTCAATACCAAATTTTTTTATAACAGCTTCGTCGCATGAGATTTCCAAATCTCGGTTAGCAAATATAAAAAATATCCATACCATAGGATTAAACCAGTGCAGGCATAAGGCTGATATTATCAAAAGCTTTGTCAAAGAGTCAAATCTTTTAATATGTATATACTCGTGACAGACTACATATCTGAGGGTGTTTAAATCACTTATGTCCATATTATCAGGTATAAATATTTTTGGATATATCGTACCATAAGTTAACGGTGATGATAGATTACTGCATTTGTAAACTTTTACTTTTCTAACAGTATTAAATCTGTCACTTACTTTTACTAAGTCTGTAATCTCAATTCCGGCCTTAAATTTTAGACTCCATCTTATGTATATAAAGAGGAAATAGGCTGAAAAAAATAATACTCCGGTTAACCATATATATTTCATTGGCAAAAATAGATTAGACACAGCCTCTGTATTCGGTACAATCATATTGATTACTCTTGGAGAACCTGTTAATAAGGGTTCTAAGGCATCTGATTGCACAAACGAATAAAGAATTTTGTCTGCAGGTAAGCTTAAATTTACTGTAAACTTAAATGGAATAAGCAGCCGTAATATAACCATATACCATATTAATACATACGAAAACCATGGAATACGATTTTTAATTAATGTTCTGATTAATAAAGCAGAAAAAATCATTAAGGATGCAGTTAGGCTCATTTCTATCAAGCTCACGTTAATCACCGTCCAGATCATTTACAATACGCTTGAGATTATCAATTTCTTCTTTTGAAAGAGTACTGCTACCAAGCAACGATGCAAAAAGCTTTTCTGCGGAGCCGTCAAAGACTTTTTCAACAAGTTCAGATACAGCTTCCTTTTGTACATCATCCCTGCTAATAAGAGGACGGCACATAAAATTGGGTTCTGTACGTGCTACAGCTCCTTTTTTAATACAACGCTTTATAAGTGTATAGGTAGTATTGATGTTCCAGCCATATTTTTGGTTTATTATATCAGATATATGCTTTGCTGTTGCTTCACCTTCCTTCCAAATAACGTCCATAACCTTAAGTTCTGAGTCTACAAGCTTTGTTTTCATTTGTTCACCTCTTTATAAGACAATAGTAGTATAAAGTAATAGTAGCATTGTTTAATTTATATGTCAATACTACAGTTGTCTTATAATTGATGAATTAAAAAGTACCGGTTTATCCGGTACTTTCTATCATTCAACTATTGACTTAAGCTCTGAAATTAATCTATCATTTTCATCGGGAGACAGGATGCAAAATCTTATATATCCTTCATCGAGAAAAGTAAATGACGCCGCATCTCTTATTACCATTTTTCTGCGCACCATATAGTCAAAAATCTGTGCCGCTGTTACCCTGTCAGTCAGAAGCCTGGCAAGGATAAAATTAGACGATGATTTATACACTTTAATATTTTTCCAGGTTCTGAGTTCCTCGTAAATTTTCTTTCTTTCGGAAGATATCAGCTTTTTAGTTTTTTCGATAAATTGTTTATCGCTGAATATAAGCTCTCCGGCATAGCTTGCCAGTATATTCACAGACCAGGGATCCTGGTTTTCAGCTAAAAGCTGATGGAATTTCTTGCTGGAGGTTATGCCGTATCCAAGCCTCAGCCCTGGTGCTGCAAAAAACTTAGATATTCCCCTTATTACAAACAGATTGTCAAATTCATCTGCAAGAGGAATTGAACATATTTTATCAAGGTCATCGCTAAACTCAATATAGGTTTCATCAATCATCACACTTATTCCGTGTTTTTTACAGTGAGTAAGTATTTTTCTCATTTCGCTTACTGTTATGGCTGTTCCTGTTGGATTATTTGGATTACACGCGATAAAGAGGCCGACATCCTCATTTAGAACTGAGATTAGCCTGTCCGCATTTGGAACAAAATTTTCGTCCTCACGCAGTTCAAAGTATTCGTATTCGCTACCTATTATCTTAACAGCATTTTCATATTCAGAATAGGCGGGCCCCATAATTACTGATTTTTTAGCTCCGACGGATTTGATGAATGTAGATATAAGCTCGGTCGAACCGTTGCCGACAACAATATTTTGAGACTTTGCGCCTGTATAAGCACCAATACTTTCTCTAAGTGCCAGATACTTCTTGTCTGGATAGTTGCAAACAATAGATATATTTTGAGCCAATTTTTCAGCGGCGGCTTTTGGAAAGCCAAGCGGATTGATGTTGCCGCTGAAATCTGATATTTCGTTTTTGGGTATTCCATAGACCCTTTCAATAGCGTCAAGGTCGCCGCCATGCATATGTGTAAGTGCTTCCATTTTACTGCCTCTTTTCATATGTTAATCGTAAGAATACAATTGATGTTCTTCTTCCGTGATTTCCGTGCTCTGCTCAGTTATTCTCGGATATAAAATTTGTCCGCAGCCCTCGTGTGCCTGTGCAAACAAAAGCTCTATTTCTCTTCCTCCTTCGACTGAAATAAGTATAACGTTGTTTTCATCAGATATTAAATCTGACAGTAATGCCGATGACTCATTAGCCGCAGTGCCGGCGCCAAATGGGATATAGTGTGTGGCTTTTCTGCCATGTTTAACGTTTAACTTGTATTTTAATTCAGGAGAAAGCATAAACATCATCATTATTTGCTCCGCGGCCGTATTTACAGGGGTAGCGCTTTCAATCTCAATTTTCTTCCACAAAGCTTTATTCCTATCCAATATTGCTTTAAACTTATAAATTGTTTTATATTCCCCGCTGAGCATATCTGTTCCAAATCGAATTTCTCTCATCTGGCTGTCACGTACGAGGGACTCGTTTATTTTGTCTAAAGGAATGGGAGGATATTTTTTGTCAATCTCTTTATGGAAAAACAGTTTGCCAAGCGGAGTGTGGATATAAGATGTACAGGGCATAAATATTTCCAGTTCTCTTTCTCCGTCTATTGCTATTGCTGTAAAAAGAGAATTTATTATCTCTCTGAAATCAACGGGATAGGAATACAGCGGCCTGATAAGCCGCAGATAATAACCGAAAACATAAATAAACGTTCTGTCTAAAAGCACTCCAAGATAGAATATAGACGAAAGCAATGCCGAATCGGTTTCATTTAGCTCGCTTTTTTCGGCACGATTCCATATATCTTCTATATTAGTACCTGACTTTCCATATAGGCTAATAAAAATATCGTCTATTGGAATTGGATTTTCCAAAAAGCTTCTTATATCCTCAAAATCAATTTCGCATAGGTCAAACGGAAATTCGGAATAAAGTACTTTTGAGCAGATGCCGCATGATGTATCCACAATCAGATTGAATTTTTTTTCATTACTTAGGCTATAAAAAATACAGTCAGGATTTGGCTGAATACATTTATCAAACAGAGAAGTCATCTGCTTATATAAGCCAAGCTTATCAGCCAGTACAAAAAGATAAATTGAATAATATCTGTCTGATATTGATAACTTTTTCTGCAGCGCTCTTATGTCCTTTTCCTTCATTGTAAAATTCTCATTAATGTAAAGAACCGGGGTAATATAGTCAATGAATATTTCTAGATCCTTATATATCGGATGGTCTTTCAATGAATAGAAGTTACGTTTATAAGAAAAGTCCAGCGCTTCTCCGGTTATGTTTTTAAAATGAATACATGTACTGTAAAAGCCAACATCGGCAGCAATGTTTTCCTTCTGGCTTTCGATAATCGTTGAGGGAGACAGTATCGTCTCAGGAAAAAGCGCGCTGTAATACCAGCGCACAAAAAGAGTCGGCGCCAAATAGGCTATTTCCTTCCTCTGTCTGCCGGTCATGTACATATATGTAGTATTAAAGTCCATTGAAAAATGGTCAAATATTTTTTGTATGTCAGGCTTCATATTTGCCTCCCAAAATTTATTACGTTCTATTATATCAGATTTTTTAGATATTTAAAATATGTATTGAGGTTTTAATAGTTTAATAAAAAACGGTAAAAGAATATCCACAGCATTTGACTTAGAAAATTTTGATATAATTTATTACATTTTTCATACGGTTACTTAAAATGAATTGACTTATGGCGTGTATTATCGTAGTTTACAAATATAGCTAAACTAAATGAATGAGGAGAAATTACCAAATGATAAGAGTGAAAAAAATTAAAATAGCTTTGATTTTGGCAACGGTTGCTTTTTTATTTTTATCAATGCTGTCGTTATATAAGTTTCATGTTTTAAATCCGTTTAATAGCATAATTGGACTAGCAAAAATTTATTTAACTGACACAGAGATTGCAATAATACAAGAAGACCCTCAAATTGTGCTGTCTAAACCGTATAAATCATGGGACTTGTTCTTAGAAATGCTGGAAAATGAAGGCTATAATTATATAGAGGACAAGCGTATGGGAAGTATGCATTATGCAGTAAAGGATGATATTGCGTATAATATTGTTTATAAGGTCAACGGTTATTATTCTCTGTGGGAATTTAATGAAAACTGATCAGACCTGCTATTATGAAAAGGAAACTCTGGCATGAAAGAATATTAAATATTGTACTGGCCACTAATGGGTTCTTGGCATGTCTTTTTGACATGCCTTTTTTGTCGGATAATTTTTACTTATATCTTAATTTTGAATTTAACAATTGCCTGTAAGCCGGAAAAATTATATAATCATTATACGGTCTGACGTAAATGCAATGAAAGGATTTTATTTATGAAAAAAGGCGTAATATTTGATTTGGACGGAACACTTATAAATTCCATGAAGGTCTGGGAAAACGCAGATTTCACACTAGCTGAAAAATATGGTTTCAGGCCTGACAAGGAATATTGGAATACAGTTACTTCATGCTCTTTTTTAGAGGGAGCTTCCTATATAACTAAACGCTTTAATCTGGGCAAAAGCTCTAGGGAGATAGCTGACGAGCTCTATTCGATTGCTCTTAACGACTACAGACATAATATCAAACTGAAGCCTGGGGCAAAGCTGCTTCTGGAAAGGCTTAACAGGGACGGAATAAAAATGGCCATAGCCACATCTAATGTTGAAGAAATGACGCATGCTGTATTGAAGAAAAATGGAGTATTTGGCTATTTTAAAGCATTTGCCTACTGTGACTGTGTTGGTAAAAATAAGGCCTATCCCGATGTGTATAATGAGGCGGCTAAGGCAATCGGCCTTAAAGCCAATGAATGCTATGTGTTTGAGGATGTTCCATATGCCTTGGAAGGGGCTAAAAAGGCCGGGGCAGAGGTAATAGGCGTCTATGATGAGTATTCAGCTGATAAAGAGAGCGAAATGAGGCAAAAGGCTGACAGATATATTATGCGGCTGGATGAGTTTAACTACTGAAAGTTGCCAAACTATTATTAATATGCTATATTCCTTACATTGGATACAAATGTATATTATGTATGAACAGGAGAAGCGATATGAAAGAGACAAAGAATTTTTATATCATTGATAAAAGCGTGCTGCCGGAAGTATTTATTAAAGTAATGGAGGTTAAAAATCTTCTTGAAAGCGGCCGAGAAAAAACGGTTCAGGATGCCGTAAATAAAGTTGGTATCAGCAGAAGTGCTTTTTATAAATACAGAGATGCTATATTTCCTCTTTATGAGCATTCCAGAGGAAAAAATGTTACTTTGGCGGCTAACATGGACAACAGAGCCGGGCTTCTTTCTGCTGTTCTTAACGCAATTGCTCAGGGAGGGGCAAATATACTTACAATTAACCAGACTATACCTATTAACGGTATAGCCAATGTTACAATAACTATCGAAACACAGGATATAAAAACCGAAATCGGAGAATTCATAGAAAAAATAAGCACAATTGAAGGAGTTAGATCACTTAATATAATTGCGCGTGAATAAAATAACATGGGGGATATAAAATGTTACATATTAAAGTACCGGCTACCTCGGCAAACATGGGTCCGGGATTTGACTGCGCCGGGATTGCACTGCAGATGTACAATGAGCTGTGGGTGGAGGAAATAGAAAACGGAGTAGAAATTATCTCAAAAAATAATAAAATCATTCCCAAAGACGACAAAAATTTAATATATAGTACTATAAAGGGATTTTATGAGGAAGAGGGCATAGCTATGCCCGGACTGAGGCTTATCCAGAAGGATGATATTCCTATGACCAGGGGGCTTGGCAGCTCCGCAGCATGTATAGCCGGAGGTCTGCTTGCTGCTAATGTCTTAAGCGGAAGAAATTACAGTCTTGAAGAAATAGCGCAGAGGGCGGCTAAGCTTGAAGGCCATCCGGATAACTCAAATCCGGCGCTTATGGGCGGAATGATTATAAGTGCAATGTATGATGAGGGCATGAAATGCGTAAAGCTCAGTGTACCTCAAAATATTACGTTTGCCGTTATGATACCTGACTTTGCTCTGTCTACATCTGAGTCAAGGGCTGTTCTTCCTAAGGAGTACACGAGAAGCCAGTCTGTCTTTAATTCATCACGCACAGGCCTTATGGTAGCTTCTATGATGACAGGAAATTTGGATAATCTGCGTGTGGCTATGGATGACGCTATTCATCAGCCCTATAGGAAAACGCTTATAAGGGGATATGACGAAATATTTGCCGCAGCAGAGGCAAACGGCTCAAAGGCTGAATATTTAAGCGGCGCAGGCCCTACTCTTATGGCTGTTATTACTGATGAAACGGCGGAGATGTTTGAAAGGGAGATGAAAAAAGTCCTTGATGCTCTTCCCGATAAATGGGAGCTTAGACTGCTTAAGCCAGATATGGCAGGAGCGGTTATAGAGAGAGAATAATCCAATCTGGAGGGGTTTTGTTTGCTTATAGTACAAAAATACGGCGGCTCGTCTGTCGCCGATAAAGACAGGATTCTTAACGCTGCGGGCCGTATTGCCGAGGATTACCGCAATGGCTGTGAAATGGTGGTCGTTGTGTCTGCACAGGGCGATACTACAGATGAGCTTTTAAAATCAGCGCTGGATATGAACCCTGACGCTTCTAAAAGGGAGCTTGACATGCTGATTTCGACAGGAGAACAGCAATCAGCGGCGCTTATGGCTATGGCCTTAAATTCAATGGGGCTGCCGGCTATCAGTCTTAACGCTTGGCAAATGGGAATTTTTACAACAGATAACTACGGCAACGCCAAAATTGAGACGATGTCATGTGATAGAATTAAGGATGAGCTTACTAAAGGAAATATTGTAATAGCCGCGGGCTTTCAGGGGATAAATAGGTTCGGCGATATTACAACTCTTGGAAGAGGCGGCTCAGATACGACGGCTGTTGCTTTGGCCGCCGCTCTTAACGCCGACAGATGTGAAATCTATACCGACGTTGAGGGAGTGTTTACAGCTGACCCAAGGGTAGTGCCTGAGGCTGAAAAGCTACCGGTGATAAGCTATGATGAAATGCTTGACTATACAACTATGGGGGCTAAGGTACTTCACAACCGTTCCGTTGAGCTCGCTAAAAGGTACTGCGTACCGCTGAGTGTTCGGTCCTCCTTTGTCAAGGAAGAAGGAACGTCAGTTTGTGGGGAGAAAGGCAAAAGGGTTGTAAGCGGAATTGCGTCTGACAAAAATACTGCGCTTGTGACGGTTACAGGAATTGCGAACAGGCCTGGAGCTGCTTTTTATATTTTCAGACTTTTGGCTGAAAAAAATATTAGCGTTGATATAATTCTTGGTTCAAAAAACGGTGAAATTGATTTTACTGTAAGTACAAAGGATTTAAAAACAGTCATAGATACTCTTAACATAAACGGCAGGCTTATAGATGCGAAGGCGATTGCGGCCAATGACGGCTTCTCAAAAATATCAGTAATAGGAGCTGGGCTGGAGACTAATCCAGGAGTAGTAGCCTCACTGTTGGACGCTGTTATGGATGCAGGTATAAATATAGAACTGATAACGACTTCTGAAATAAAAATAAGCATGCTTGTCGCAGAGGCCGATACAGAAAAAGCAGTTAGGGCGCTTCATAAAAAATTTATTGAATAAACGGTTATTAGGAAAACTCATGGGTAAATTAGGGGATTACTTCGTTTTGTTTTTTTGCCGTTTGGAGAGACGGTGTTGTTTTGGAGAAGAAGAGGAAAAATCTATTTAATGCAGTGTTCCTCGCCGTTATTTTTGTGCTTACAGTATGGAGCGTATTTAAGGGCGAGGATATATCGGACGTACTTTTGTATATCAGAGGTGCAAATCCGATATATCTGGTTATGTGTATAATATGCGTAATCTTTTTCGTATGCGGGGAATCGGTAATAATTCACTACATGATGAAAAATCTGGGGCAGAATACCAAGTTTTCTCATTGCTGCCTGTACTCTTTTGTTGGATTTTTTTTCAGCTGTATTACCCCGTCAGCCAGCGGAGGCCAGCCAGCGCAGCTTCTTTATATGAAAAAGGATAAGCTTCCGGTATCCTTGTCAACGTTGGTGCTGATGGTTGTGACCATCATGTATAAATCAGTGCTTATAATAATCGGACTGGCTGTTTTAATATTTCGGCCAGCAAAGATTATGGTGTATCTGGATCCCATAATGCCTTGGTGCATACTGGGTATAGTTTTAAACGTATTGTGTGTGGGAGCAATGCTTTTGCTTGTTTTCAGACCAGGTATAGTTAAATTTGTCCTTGGGAAGGGACTTAAACTGATAAAGAAAATAAAACCTGCTATAGACGAGAAGGCTTATGAGAAGAAGCTTGAAAGCTACATGATAAGCTACAGCGAGGCCGCTAAATATATAAAGGGCCACAGAAAAATGGCCGGAGAAATTCTCGTTATTTCTTTTATACAGCGTATTTTTTTATTTTTTGTAACGTTTCTTACTTATAAGGCGTTTGGATTAAAGGGGATAGGGGCCTTTACAATTACTGTATGTCAGGCAATGATTAGCGTTGCCGTTGATATGCTGCCTCTGCCTGGAGGAATGGGTATATCAGAACATCTTTATCTGGATGTTTTTGTTCCTATTTTTGGGGGAACACTTACACTTCCGTCCATGCTTGTAAGCCGTGGAATCAGCTACTATTTTCTGCTTATTTTAAGCGCTGTACTTACATTTGCCGCACATTTCATAATTAGCGGCAGACAATATTCGAGAAAAACTCTGGAGGTTAAGAAATGATAGGATTTTTTGATTACACAGTGGTTCTGACATATATGAGCCTAGGCTTTACTATATTTGGAATGACACAATCTATACATATGAGATTTAAGACCGCAATATTTTGTCTTGCTCTTTCAGGCCTGTGCGATATGTTCGACGGTAAAATTGCCAGAACAAAGAAGGACAGGAGCGACGACCAAAAGAACTTTGGAATTCAAATAGACTCACTTTGCGACGTTATATGCTTTGGAGCGTTTCCGGCTATTATATGCTATCTGCTTGGAGTAAGGGGCTTTGTAGGTGTTGGAATAGTTATATTCTACTGCATTGCGGCTGTTATACGCCTTGGATATTTCAATGTGCTTGAGGGAAACAGGCAGAAAACTGAGGGCGGGGTAAATAAATATTATCACGGGCTTCCAGTAACATCTATAGCGGTAATTCTTCCCCTTACGTTTATGATGGAATTTTTTGTAACTGAGAAAACCTTTATACTTATACTTCATGCTGTGCTCCTTTGTGTCGGTATACTTTTTATTGTTGATTTTAAGGTTAAAAAGCCAACGAATAAGGAGCTTGCAATGCTTGTTGCCGTTGTCGGTATTGCGGTTGCGGTAATTATTATTTTTACTAGATTTAAGCTTCCGCCTGCCAACAGAAACTTTACCAAGCTTCCCCTTATGGAGGAGATTGGAGGAAGTATAGATGAAGAATTGGGGGATTTAGGATGCAGTATTGCAGACGGGACGGGAAATTAAATAAAGGAAACGCTGTACAGGACCGTGTGCTGAGCTTCATATATTCCCATGCACTTTGCAGGCTATTAATACGTCCGCTAATAATTCCTAAGGTATCGGAAATAATGGGACATTTTATGGACAGCAGGCTTTCGGCTTTTCTGGTAAAACCAGCGGTTAAATTACATAGTATAGATTTAAGCCAGTATCGAAACAGCTCATATAATTCCTATAATGACTTCTTTACCAGACAAATCAGGCCGGAGCTGAGGCCGATTTCAGATGATAAAAGCGTATTTATAAGTCCGTGTGACGCTAAGCTGACGGTTTATCCTATAGATTATGACGGAACGGTAAGCATTAAAAACACGGAGTATACCTTTATGAGCCTTTTTAGGGACAGAAGGCTTATGGACGAGTTCAGAGGCGGAAGTCTGCTAGTATTCAGGCTGACTGTTGATGATTATCACAGATACTGTTACGTCGACAGCGGCACTAAAACGGGAAACAGGATTATAAAGGGCGTACTTCACACGGTCAATCCGGCTGCAAACGATGCAGTTCCCATATATAAGGAAAATACCAGAGAGTATTCAATGCTGCATTCGGATAATTTTGGAAAGATACTAATGATGGAGGTTGGCGCCATGATGGTGGGAAGAATAGTAAACTATCATGGAAGAGGACATGTTAAAAGAGGGCAGGAAAAAGGCAGGTTTGAGTTTGGAGGCTCAACGGTAGTACTTTGTGTTCAGCGTAATAAGGTTCGGTTTGACAAGGACATTATTGAAAATACATCAAATGGAATTGAAACTATCGTTAAGATGGGCGAGAGAATAGGAAAGGCCGAAAGTGCCTTTTAAAGGGAGGTAGGACAGGCATGAAAATAGCACAGCTGCAGCTTCCGGTTTTTGAGGATAAATCGGATACATTGGAATATGTGGAGAAAAATATACAAAAGGTTTCAGACGCTGATTTTGTGACGCTGCCTGAGATGTTCTGCTGCCCATATGAGGCAAAGAACTTCCCGGCTTATGCAGAATATGAAAAGGGTGAGGTTTGGCAGGCCTGCTCATTAATGGCTAAAAAATACGGCGTATATTTATCTGCCGGGACAATGCCGGAAAGAGACAGTGATGGGAAAATATTTAATACAGCCTATGTGTTTGACAGAAATGGCAGTCAAATTGCAAAATATCGTAAATCACATTTGTTTGATATTGACGTTAAGGGTGGACAGAGCTTTCATGAATCTGATACACTTACAGCCGGTGACAGTATAGCTGTGTTTGATACTGAGTTTGGGACCTTTGGCATCTGTATATGCTATGATTTTCGTTTTCCTGAACTGGGGCGTCTTATGGCGCTCAAGGGAGCTCAGGCAATTTTTGTGCCTGCCGCGTTTAATATGACTACTGGTCCTGCCCATTGGGAGCTTACTTTCCGTTCACAGGCTGTATTTAACCAGGTTTTTGCTATAGGTACCGCTCCGGCAAGAGATTTAAACGCCTCTTACACTTCATGGGGACACAGCATAATAACAGACCCTTGGGGCGAGGTTATAAGCCATATGGATGAGAAAGAAAACATAAGGATAACTGAAATTGATTTGTCCCGTGTGAGAGAGATAAGGGAACAGCTTCCTCTTATGCGCCATCGCAGAACTGATATGTACACTCTGAAGGAAATATAAAAAAGGGCTGAAACTTTTGTTTCAGCCCTTTTTAACTATTCAGGCTTTATAATTTGTATTCCGATACCATTGGGGTCGGTTACAAAGAAACATTCCATATGTCCGCCAAGTATAACAGGGCCGGATAAAAGTATTTTTCTGTCCTTTGCTTCATTTAATAAGCTGTCGTAATCCATTACAGATATTCCTATAGAAATATTACCTGACGAAGAGACTGCCTTTGCTTTCTTATTATAAATCAACTCAATTTTCATTCCATTATCAGCTGTGAAAAAAGCGATGGTAGTTGCCTCATCCGGTGAAAATTCCTGTTCGGCATTCAGCTTAAGGTAATTACCGTAAAAATCCTTGGATTTTTCAAGGTCAATAACTTTTATTGTTACCCAGTTTATATTCATATGAAACCTCCTTATTTTTTGTAGTCCTTAATTATTTCCTGCAGCTTTTCAAGGTTATCGGCCGAAACACTGAGAGGTCTGCCGCCGGAGCATTCTATAAGGTTAAGCACGCGCGCCGTTGTTTCAAGCACAGCAGCAACCATAAAGGCCTCATCCATATCGCCGCCGACACATACAGCGCCGTGACATGTTAGCAGACAGGCGTTTGTACTCTCACCCAGAGCCTCAAGACAATTTTTAGCGAGCGCCGTACTCCCAGGAAGGGCGTATTTGGCGCATCTGACTGTACCTCCAAGTGTCTGGGCTGCCTCATCAAGAATAATCGGTATATCTCTGCCCTGCGCGGCATACACAAGAGAATAGACAGGATGTGTGTGTATTACAGCGTTTACATCCGGACGGTTCTGATAGATTGTTATATGAAGCCACATTTCGACAGTTGGTTTGCGTTTGCCCTCTATAATACGGCCAAAGGCATCGCAGACAACTATGTCATCTTCAGTAAGGTCGCTGTATTTCATTCCGCTGGGCGTCAAGAAAATGTAGCCGGTTTTGCTGTCCCTTACGCTTAGGTTACCCCATGTCTCATCCGTGAGCCGTGAACTGTCAATTTTTTTTGCACTTTCAATTACAAGCCTCTTGAAATATCCCATAGCTAACACTTCTCTCCTTTATTGCCTTTTATATCAAATATTTCTTTAAATGACCTAGTATATGGCGGTCTTGCTATTCCATATTCGGTTATAATACCGCTTATAAGGTCGTTGTCTGTCACATCAAAGGCAGGATTAAATACCTTTATTTCCTCAGGTGCCATTCTTTTTGAATACCACATTTCAGTTACCTCATAGTCAGGACGCTGTTCTATCTTTATATCCGCTCCGGTTGGTGTATTCATGTCTATAGTTGAGGTGGGAGCGCATATGTAAAACGGAATATTGTATCTTTTAGCTGCCAATGACACCATTGACGTTCCGATTTTATTAGCGGTATCGCCATTGGCTGCCACACGGTCACAGCCTACAAATACAGCGTTCACCCACCCATTTCTCATAACTGTAGCTGACATGTTATCGCATATAAGAGTAACGTCAAGGCCGGATTGGCTAAGTTCAAAGCTTGTCAGCCTTGCGCCCTGAAGAAGGGGACGCGTCTCGTCAGCGAATATTTTAAAGTTATAGCCTCGTTCATACCCAAGGTACATGGGTGCTGTAGCCGTTCCGTATTTAACTGTTGCCAGCTTGCCGGCGTTGCAATGCGTAAGAAGTCCGTCTCCGGGCTTTACAAGGGATAGTCCATACTCCCCAATGGCCTTGCAGACGCGTATATCTTCGTCACGTATTTCAATGGCTTCCTGGTGAAGCGCCTCAACTATTTCGTTAATTGGCTTTTCTTTATTTTTTACGACAACATTTTCCATACGTCTTAAAGCCCATGAGAGGTTAACAGCGGTCGGACGTGACGAGTCAAGGTAATCCTTGGCTTCTTTAAATTTAAGGTAGAATTCTTCAAAGTTATCAGCTTTAATCTCTTCAGAGGCAAGGTAAATACCGATAGCGGCGGCAACACCGATAGCGGGAGCACCCCTTACCTGAAGCATATAAATTGCGTTCCATATATCTTTCAGGGATGTAAGGTATAATATCTCCGTACTATATGGAAGCTTGGTCTGGTCAATTATAACAAGGGCTTTTTTCTCCTCGTCAAGGGCGACTGTGTCATAATCCATTATAGTTTTCATATTTAATCACTCCTCAAAGGGCAAAATTTTTAACGGCCCTGTCAATAGATAAGAGATAATCCTCTCCGCACTTAAATTTATCTCTGTTCATAATACAGTCCTTGGCAAATACTACGGCAATTCTTTCGGCACGCGTACGTTTATCACTGTCTTTTATTTCGGTAATATCCTTCACGTTAGCCATCCCGTTAATACGCCTTATTGTTTCAATGCCGGCTGTACCAGCAGTATCGGAAAGGATTGAGTTAATATACCATTGTTTAAAGCCGCGGGTTTTAGCCATTAGCTCGGTTACATACTCATCATAAACGGTATTAAATTTTATTATAAACAAATCAACAATATCCCTTATTGTATTAAGGCACCAGGAGCAGAATTCATTTCTCTTATCAGCATTGGATATTTCAGCGTCTCCATTCAGCCAGGCGAAAAATATATTAGCGATAACATTTCCTATGTCATATCCCATTGGGCCGTAAAAGGCAAACTCGGGGTCAAAGAAATATGTATGCTCTCTATTTATGAAAACAGAGCCTGTATGCAGGTCTCCATGAATGAGTGCCTGAGCGTTGTTCATAAATTCAAATTTAAGCTTTGCGGCCTCAAGACGGAGAGCTTCATCCTCATAAAGCTCTTTTTCTATAAATTCAGAATTTGGAGAAAAAACATGATTTCTTTTAAAGCAGTCAGTGTAAGGCTCCATAAATACCAGGTCCTCGGTAATTCCGCACATATCAGGGTTAATAAAATCCTGAACCAGTCGTTTCTTTTCCTTGTGGTTCATTACAATGTCAGACGTCCTTACAAGGCAGTTAGCCATGAATGTTGTCACATGGTCTGCAAAATTAGGATAGATTTCATGCCTCAGAAGACCGGTTCTCATCATTGTATGGCCAACCATATCCTGCATAACCATAGCGCACATTATAGGGTCATATAAATATACCTCAGGCACAAGCCCCGGGGCATATGAATTTTGTATTGTTAAAATTTCATACTCTATTCTTCCTCTATCGGTTGATATACCCAAGTCGGGCTTAATTCTAGTCTCTAGCCCTGCCTGCTTTACGATTATGCTTTTGCCGGAGGACTCATCGCAGACTCTGAAAACATAGTTAATATTCCCATCTCCTATCTCATTACATACAAGATTTGAATTATTGGGGAAATATGAAAGCTTGCTTTGTACATAATTTGGTACGTCATCTGGCTTCATCAAAAAATATGTTGTGTAATCTGACATTTTTATCCCTCCGTTTCTATGTTTTTATAATAACATTTAATAATACAACTTACAAGAACTAAGTCTGTATGTAAAACTGTGTGAGATAAGAAAAATTTTCGTATTTCAAAAATAAAGTTCCGGCATTCACATATAAATATATAAACTGATTTTGGGAGGGCGGAAGCAAAGGTGAAAATTCGGCATTATTCAAATTTTGTTGTGGATTTTTAGATTGGAGAAAAGGGGAGATTAATTTATGGCAGATTCAACAGCAAAAGGCGCTGGCTGGGCAACAGCTTTCAGCGTTGCGTCGGTTTGGTTCGGTACTCATGTAGGCGGCG
>OHAS01001821.1_pt1 | contig 16332 bp, 17 predicted proteins | sample 1577131 | NCBI WGS metagenome assembly OHAS01 (sample SAMEA3541566, study PRJEB24748) | human gut metagenome | biome: human gut; feature: human-associated habitat; material: faeces | place: China | collected 2012 | reverse complement strand
GCGTCTTTGCACTCTCTCCGAACACCACCATAGACAGTATAGAAAGACCTGCTTAGGGAAAAAGCTTTAAGCGCTGAGTGATATTTTTTAAAGCATCATTTTGCTGAGGCAGCAGCGAGGTCAGCGACGCTTCATAACGAGATAAAAACGAAGTCGGTGCCGAATAAGCAGCATAGTGACAAGGCGGCAGATAAACATTGGCAAGATTGCTTTCTGCAATCATTCTGGCTGTGCTGTCATCCTTCAAATCCTGCAGTCTGAGCGTTTTTTTCATCCTCATGAGACACAAAAATTGATCCTCGCGTTCACTGCCCAGTTCATAATCGATAGCACAGTAAATCTGTTCCAGTAAATTCATACATTTCCTCCTGTCTCCCATTATATAGAGCTGATGTTCAATAACGGAATTTCCGCTTTGATGTTACATATTCAGCTGGCTTAAATACAATTTTCGCATTTTAAAGCTGTATATTTGCAGAAGAATCATAGATTTATTTTGCCCTGTCCTTTAATCTGTTTCACTATAAATAGGGTTGGGTTGGAGATGCAAATGAAAATATGGCTAAGAAAGAGTAATAAAATCAGTGAAAATAATATTATAATCTATTATAACCAGCAAAATGACCGCAGCTTAAAACAAATTGTAAAGATTATTGATTTATATGGATTAAGATTAAAAGCTTATGATGATCAGCATAATATGTTTCTAATTCCATTACCCTTGATCTATTACATAGAATGTATTGATAACAAGGTATTTATCTACACAAAAGACGAAATGTTTCGCTCCCATGAACGGTTTACTAAGCTGAAAAATAGTTATTCGTCTGAAGGCCTGATTCAAATTAACAAGAACACGCTGGTGAATAAGGTTCATATCCAGTCCGTGCAGATTGAAAAGGAATGCAGACGGAAATTATATTTGAGCAACGATGAATCATTGATCGTAAATCGCAAGTACAGCAAACAATTCAGCTTATAAAGCACTGAGTATGATCTAACAAAACCCCAAACCCTCATCACCTCAGTGAGCTTTACTGAACAAATAAAATGACAGCGTGCTGTCATTTTATTTACTCTGATCTAAATTGATCCTGCCATTATGCTCAATCTTCAATATTTTATCAGTGACCATTGCACCATCCCAGCCAACATAGAAATATTGCTGATGTCCCTGTTCCATATAAGGGATGAATGTATGAACCGCCAATGTACCGTTAGCATTAAAGTGATAATATTTGCCATCGATCCACCGATTACAGTCTTTCAGCATCCCATTATGCTCATAAAAATACCAGCAGTGAGTTTCTTCATCCTTGTGCCAGCCATCTTTTAATTCAAAATATGTAAACTTCATGTCAAAGGTATTCATGATCTCTGTCTCATTCAAATGATACACCAACCTTGGATCAATGGCATTAGGCAAGGTACCCGGATGAAAATTATTATCTGAAAAATGAGTCCAGCCAGCTGCATTGATCAACGGTGATGCCGGTGTAATATTCAGTTTTCCGCGGCCTGCTTCAATATGGGTATGTGAACCGCTGCCGATACCGGAACAGCCCATCGACTGAAAAGCTTCTCCCTGTTTAACTTCCATCCCCAAATACAGAGAGGATATATCATTGTCATGCCAGATATCCAGTACTAAATAATCGACAATCCCATCGGCAAACCGTACAGGTGAGAGAGACTGCCATACGACCTCATTGCCGTTGCCGAGGTGGTATTTCCCCATACACCGCATGCTTACCGGGGCATATAAGTGCTGATCGTTTGGATCAGCATTATCCAAAGCCCATGTTCCTTCATGACTTAACCATTGATGAATACCGTCCTCACCGCATCCCTGTGTCAGATTTATGACTGTCTGCGGCCATAGTATAACCTCATTCTGACCGCATTTTAAAGATTGATGCTTACGCATATCAATCACCTCCAGAGATACTATAAACAAACTCTGAGCATTAGACGTTTAAAATCCCTTTAATTGCATTCTGAAGATAACTTCATGCGAAAGATAATGCTGCTGATTTGTAGCAAACGGCTGTTTTTTCATTTTTAAACAGCTTAGCTGATAAAGTAAAAGCGGCAGAAGCCATAGGAGGTTTTAATTATGGAATATAAAGATTGTATTGAGTTTTGGAAATGCGCGAAGATGTTTGAGCATCTACATGCTCAAAGTCTAGGTCAGCAGACTGTCTATCTGAAAGGAAGTGATCATGATTATTGGATGAAAAATTTTTACCCCGCTTATGTCAAGACAGGGTTAATCAGCGATACCAAATTTTATTGTGAAAATGCTGATTCTCATCTTGGCGTTGGTAATGATGCAGCTTATGTAAATCATGAATATTGTAACATCCTCTATCAGCTGTATAAGCATCTAGCTAAATTTAACATTGAAAATGTATTGCGTTCAATACCTGAAGAAATCGATCTAAACTTCATTGAAGGCTGGCCGAAATTCTTAATCGATGAGTTGAACAGCACAAAAGATTTAAAAGATCCGGTAAAGCTTTTATACACGCTGCTTACGCAGGCTGAATGGCCGGCTGATCCGCTTCTAACCGGGGCTTTACAGGGCATTCTGCTGCTTAAAGGGTACGTCAAGCAGTATAAGTATGATCCTGCCCAGCATCGGGCTGCCAGAAGCATGTCTGAATCCTTTGAATTAAATGCTGAAGAAAAAGATAACTGGATTAGTGTTGAACCAGTGATGCAGTTCATTATCAACATGGATGCTACGACTAACGAAGCATTCCTGATTAAGCAGCAGGATAAGATCAATGGATCAAAATTATTATATACCTTAAGTAAATTATATAAATATGCTGCTGCAGCTATCGCGGCACAGCCATTAAATGGAGGTTTCCTTCATGACTAATATCCATTACCTGCCATTTATTAATAATAACGATGCCATAGTTTGGCGTCAAAGCCTTGAACAAAGCTTTATTAATGCCCATCAAGATGACTATAACCGCTTGAATGCCGCAAGGTCTAATGGAACAGCTGAGGATGATCTCAATGACATTAAACGTGAATTGCAGTGTAAATGGTTTATGCAGCTGAATAAAGAAATCTATGAAAAGCTGGACGCTAAGCTGCAAAATCTGCCGGTAAATGAAACCGTGATTGCGGCATTGCCGGAATTCTTCTGGCGCAATATCAACGATAATAAAAAGCATGAACGGGATATAGCTAATTATGGCAAATCTTTCTCTTATGAAGTAAAACAAATCTGGGAGAACAGCAAGCCAAGCGATGAGTACAGTTTCCAGAACTTGACAGCGAAATATCCTAATTTGATTCTCTTTGCCGGTACGATCTGGCGCAAAAAAGACAATGTAATACGCAATTCCTTACCTATTTTTGCTAATGGAAACTTTTTTGGTCAATGGCCGAAAAGAAATCTATCAGGCATCGATGGGCTAGGTGATAACATACCGCTGTCGCCAACCTTTGACATGAATAAGGTAGATAAAGTAACAGTTCACTGGACAAAACCGGATTTTGATCCGACTGACTTAACGATGCCGATGATTACCTTTAATAACTTGACAATCGGTTTAGATATTTGTCTTGACTTCATTGTACCTGGTTCTCGCTCTGCTGACCTTCTCTTTCCAACAGTGCCGGATATCCACTTGCTGATTGCCGGTGGTATGCCAGTCGACAATAACAATGCTGCTAACATTAATGCCTCCAGACTCTTTCTGCGATGCGATGCGATGGAATATTGGACAAATGCAAGCTATCAGAACATCAGCCTTGGCGGCCCTATGACGGCGGTATTGGCACCGGCTGCCGGTGAACTCTTTGCCTCTATCAGCCTTATAATTTAACCTTATTTTTCTTTAAACATGGATTAATTCCTGAAAATGACGATTTTATTATTAAATTCAACCAGCTGACTCTCCACAGAGTGAAAAGAAAATGCTATAATGGATATCGTACAGAAAGGAAGGATATCCATGATAAAAAAAGTAATCGGCGGTTCCCTGCTCTTCTTTTGCGGAATCATATTAGTACTTAGCGGGCTGTCTGATATGCCGCTGAATTTTGGTACTTTCGCTGGTCTTGTACCTGCTTTTATCATCTCAGTGGTTCTGCTTGCTTCTCCGGATAAGCCTTCCACCAAGAACGCCGGTAAAAATCACCGTCTTGATGAACAGGTAAAAGCATATTTTGCGAATACTGATACACTTTCCATCAGTGACAGAATAACCTTGAAAAAACCGGTCAATGAAGGACTTACCTTTAATAATCTCGTTGTTTTATACAATGATGAAGTGATCGGCAAAATGATTGAGTTTAACCAATATTTCCCCGAAGCATATAAAACCTTGTCCAATCGGACTAATACGGCTACCTTTGTCAAACCGGAGGTAAAGAAAACCCAGCCGCAGCCTGCGCCAGCACCGGAAGCAAAAACTGAACAGACACCGTCATATATTGATCTAATCAACGATTATAATACGACGATTACTGATGAAAAGCTGTCCGAAGCATTGTACAGCACAACCGCGATGCTCAAGCACCTAGAAATTCTGCAAGCTAAATATCCTAAGAACAACCATAAACTGGATAAGCTGTATCAGCATTATCTGCCAATTTTGCTTGAAATTCTTAAAAATTATGTTGCCGTTGAAAGCGCTCATGCCGGTTCAGCCGAAGCTGCCGCTGTTCAGCAGAAGCTGATGAAAACAATTATTCTGATCAATGAAGCGATTAAGAATATAACCTCATCTCTGTTCGATGAAGAAATGATGAATCTATCGGCCGATATGACCGTATTGGAAAACATTTTAAAACAGGACGGACTGGTACAGGACGACATGGATATTAATTCCCTGAATCAGATATTGAAGCAGCAGGAGGAAGCCTATGTCAAAGAAGAAAAATGATCTGTTTGATTCCATCGACGATCTGTTTAATACATTAAACAGTGAAGAAACGGCTAAGGCAATTACCGATACAGTAAGCAATGTAGGCAGCGAAATCAAACACTCAATCAATGAGTCATTGAAAAAAAACGGTTATGATAATTTTGGTGAATATATTAATGCCAATTTCAGCAGTTCTAAGGAAAGCCGCCGTCCCCAGGCTCGCCGCGCATATCAAACACGCCGCAATTTCGACAGCCGGTATGAATATTTCATGGATGCGCTGATGAGTGTGCATTATGATTTAAAGTACCGCGGTTATTTTAAAGAAGGTCATCAGGAAGCGATTCATACATATCTAGTATTAGCAGAGAATTATAAAACAAATCTTGATGCGCTGAATCTTCGGCTGCGCAATGAAATTAAAGATTTGAAAGCTGTCATGCGCAAGCAGAAAAAGGATGCTTGGAATGAGGGTTATCTGAATGGTCTTGAATATATTGGCCGTTCATTAAAAAATTCTAAAGTTTATATGATGAATAAGATTCAAATGGAATTAAGTATGCATTAAAAGGATTGAACCGAAGTTCAATCCTTTCTTTTGGTGATTGCGCATTGATAAAGCCGCAGTGCTGATTCACTGATGAAGGCAAGATTATCAGCCGCCGATGCCATTGCTTCAGCTAAAGTCATCGGTTTAAGTGCGGCATCAAAAATGGCGGTTACACCGCTCGCATATAATTCCCGGCAATCGGCACTAACCGCACCGGACAGACAAAGCAGGGGGACACCGTGCTTTTTAGCCATGGCAGCGATACCGCTGACGGCTTTGCCATAAACTGTCTGCCCATCTGTTTTGCCTTCACCGGTGATGATTAAATCTGCTTGCTTGACTTGTTCTTCAAAGTTGATCATAGTCAGTATTAAGTTGATTCCCGAGTAGATTTGTGCCTGTGTGAAAGCCATCAGCCCAAAGCCAAGACCGCCGGCTGCCCCCGCACCGGGCAGGCTGCCGTAATCCTCCCCATACTTTTCAATCACCAGCTGATTCAGATGCTTTAATGCCGAATCAAGCAAGGCTTGACTAGCAGCGTCAGCCCCTTTTTGAGCGCCAAACATTAAGCTGGCTCCGGATTCACCGCATAAGCTATTAAATACATCACTTGCTGCCTGAATCGAACAGCTTTTCAATCTTGGATCAGCCTGTTCATCATCAATGCGGCAAAGCTCGCCGGCTTTGGACATATCATGAATAAATAGCCTGCCAGCAGCATCATAAAAGCGATAACCTAAAGCCTGCGCCATTCCCAAACCGCCATCATTGGTAGCACTGCCGCCGATCCCAATCAGAATCTGTTCGCAGCCTAAGTCCAAAGCGGCACGAAGCATCTCGCCAGTACCGAAGGTAGATGCCTGAAGCGGATTTAATTCTTCCTTTTTCAACAGTGTCAAGCCGCTGGCAGCAGCCATTTCAATCACTGCCAAACGGCTTTTTTCGACATAGAGAAAGGAAGCGGCTAAGGGCCGCATCAGCGGGTCATGAACTTGTACACTGACTAGCTCACCGCCGATATATTCAGCAATCGCTTCAATACAGCCTTCACCGCCATCAGCAATTGACCGTTTAATAATTTTCGCTGACGGTACCGCTCTTAATACGCCTTTTTCAATAGCCGCTGCCGCTTCTTTTGATGTCAGATTATGCTTAAAGGAATCCGGTGCTATTAAAATTCGCATAGAACCCCTCTTTCCATCTTTACAGATATTTTTTCAGCTGTTCACACCCAAGCTTTGGACTTGAGAAAACCGGCACGCCTAAATTTTGACACTCAGGTTCAAGCACAGCCATTGAGCCCTGCGCAAATACGATCACATCATTCTCGGCCGCTGCCTTATATACCGTATCAATAACCATTTGATTATGACGCTTTTGATCACCAGTTTCACTCAGTACCTTTAACGCACCGTCTGCTAAATACGGTGTTACAGTTACTGACAATCCCTGATCTTGCGCGCTGTGTTCCAGCAGTCTTTTGCTTGGTGCTACCGTTGATGTGACCGTCGCAATTAACGCGATACGCTGACCATGCTTCACCGCTTCAGCCGCCATCGGCTGGTCGATTTTCACATAGGGTACTTTAAGCATCGGTGCAATCACATCCACCGCTTCACCAACGGATGAACATGTATTCAAAATAACCTCTGCCCCGGCTTGCTGAGCGATTAACGCGTACTGTGCCAGACGCTCCACAACCTCAATCGGCATCCCCTTAGCTTCTATCGTATCATTTAATAATGAATCATCAACAAGATTCATGATTTCAGCCTCTGGATACAGCTCATGCACCAGCTTTTTCAAAGGTGCAACGGTTACACAGCCCGTATGGAGCATCGCTATTTTCTTGAATCCCATCTTATTTCACTCCAAACTTATTTGAATATTTATTCCATGCCTTTTCTTTAAAAGCCGCATCAAATGGGATCGGCTTCCCCATCGTATTGATCAGGAATAAAGAGTAACATGTTTTTTCAACGATTTCACACGCGGTAACGGCAGTGCCCATATCTTTACCCACACAGGTCGAACCGTGATTCTGCATCAGTACAGCCGCTTTCTTTCCCAGATAATCCGATGTATAAGCCGCTAATTCATCACTGCCGGGCACCGCGAATGGACAGCGGTCTACATCGCCGCCCAAATAATTGATTGATTCAATATCAATTGAAGGCATCACGGTAATTCCCTCAATAGAAGCATATGCTGTTGCATACGTTGAATGAACATGAACCACGGCATTTACATCCGGCCGTTTCAGATAAATCAAACGATGAAGGTTATGTTCAATTGACGGTGCGTATTTGCCTGCAATAATTTTTCCCTCCATATCGATCACCACTAAATCCTCTTCCGTTAAGATTGCATAATCCATCGTTGTCGGAGTTATGACAAATAATTCTTCACCTGCCACACGGGCGCTGATATTACCTGCCGTTCCCACCGTAAATGCTTTTTCTATCGTTAATCTGCAGCCCTTCAGCACTTCCTGCTTTGCTGCCTCTAAATTATTCATTGACTTCCTCCATTCTTTCCATTTCATACACTTTTTTAAATAAATTGTGCTAAACTATACTTAAGCTTATATGAAATCGTTCGTCCGCCAGACACCTTTTTATATAAGCCCTTTTTATTCATTCTCTGCTTTTTCTTCAGCTTCTAAACGAGCAGTCTCTTTTTTCAGATAACGGCTGTAGAAAACCCAGCATGCAGTCCAGCCGCCGGCAACGATCAGCGGTACAAAATCGCCGGTCAATGCTTTAAACATCTGTCCAAAACCGTAAGTAAATACCGGTGCATTGATACATGAATTAGAAATCAACTCATTAACACCCAATTCGATAGCGCCGGTAGCTCTTGCCAATTCGCTCATATAAGGAGCAATCGCTGTACCAACCCACAGGAAGACAGGGGCGCCAATCAAACATAAGATAAACATCCTCGGCAGATTGCCTCTGGTAACTAACAGTGCCGGAATAGCCAGTGAGAAATTAATGATGCCTGCAAACGGCAGCATATTGTTGCCCGGCAGAATCAGCGCGTCAATAAAAATCATCGGAATAATAAAGATAATCGCAATCCACAATTCATTAATACCGCCCATAAACGGCCAGTCCAGTCCGACATATAATTCTCGGCCAGCAAATTTTTTCTGCATAAACTCTGAAACAGCGTCTGAAATTGGTGCCAAAGACTGCATAAACAGCTTGGAAACCATTGGGAACAGCATTAATGCACAAGCGCATTTAATACCTAAATTCAAAATACCGCCGACATCATACCCGGCTATGACGCCAAAGATACAGCCAAGAATAAATCCCAGTACATGATTCTCCGCGAAGATACCGATTTTATCGCGCAGTGTTTCAATATTGATCGGCTTGTTCAATGCGGGAATTTTCTTAAGCAGGCAGTCAAACGGATACAGAATGCAGCCAAAGAATAAAGTACGATGCGTACATGTAACGCCTGGAATACCGGTCATTGACTGAATCGTTTTCTGATGCAGGTCGCCGGAGCGCAGCTCCAGAATAATCTGCAGAGAAGCAATAGCTAAAGCGATCCAGATATTATTCGTTAAAGAAATAACGATTACGGCGATAAAAATCTTACCCCAGACATTCCACAGATCGGCGTTGAATGTCTTTGTTTTATTAAAAATCAGCATTAAAACATTGATCCCAATCTGCAATGGGAAAATAGCAAATGCATAAGGCCATGACCAAGAAATCGTAGCCATTGTTGTCCAGCCGCCGTCAACAATATCCAGCTGAAGGCCTGTTGAATTCAGCATACCGGTCGCTACCGGTGTAATAGCATCCTTCATGAAGCCAACAACAAGGTTCATGCCGACAAAAGCAACACCGAGTGTAATACCGGCAGAAATCGCGTCTTTTAATTTCATTTTTACGCATAAACCGGCAATAATCATAATAATCGGTACGAATACCGCTGCCCCTAAATCTAGAAAATACTGAAAAATTGTACTTAACAGTTCCATAATTCTATCCTTTCTGCTATTTCAGCACTTCAATTATTTTATCTAATTCTTTATCCATACCCATTCCGGTCAGGAATGCGATACCGTTAAACACCGGTACCGGATATTCCTTATAAGGCTTGGTAATGGCAATGTAACCCACGATATCCTTATCCTTCAGCGTACGGTCTAAGGATTTCATATCCACAGCTTCAATCACACCATTGACCTTTCTTTCCTTCAGCAGCTTAATGACCTTACTGGCTACCGTCTGTGAAGTGGCAACACCGCTTCCGCATGCTACTACGATCTTTTTCATATAATTTTCCTCCTTTCCTTTATATTGCCATCTTGCTTTCCACAAGATGTAAGCAATCTTCCTGAGTCCCGACATATAATAATTCATTACTGAAATCATCCTTCATAAACAGATCCATCAGTTTCTGAAGCAATTGCACATGATAATCATCATGCTTAAAGCCAAGCAGGAAGACGACCTTAACCTCTCCCTCATCCTCACTCGCCATCAGCTTCCAGACCGCACTGTGCTTTAAACGCGCAACAGCAATAAAGGGCTGTTCGATAAATTCCGGATCTGTATGCGGAATGGCAATGCCATAAGGCTGAGTGGGCAAAGCCGTCGGATATTTTGCTTCACGCTGCTTGATTGCCTTTAAAAATCCCTCATTCACAAAGCCTTTTTGAAGCAGAATGCCGTTCATCGTTTCAAAAAACTCATCAGCGTTTCTGACATCAAGATCAAGTAAAATCAAATCCTCATAAAACATCTGTTCTCTCATAAACTGATTACTCCTCTTCCCATTTGATACATTCTAAAATTTCCATTTTGGTTTTAGCCAGTTTAAATTGCTTAAAACGCTCATCAAGCATATCATTCAGTTGAGCTAATGCCTTTAAATGGCGCTGAACATTAGGGGTCGCCAGCACAATGATGACATCAGCTTCCAGATAATTGTTGATCTTTATACGGCGATCCATTTTAAGCATGCTCATACACACTTCACGGACACCCTGATCAACACCGGCATGAGCAACGATGACACCATCCGCAATCATAATATAAGGCTGACTGGTTTTAATTGAAGTGATAATTGTTTCCACATAGCGCTGTTCAATCATCTGTTCGGCAACTAATACCTCCGCGCAGTCACGAATCGCCTTTTCCCATTCAAGCTCAACATCCGCCACCAGAATATGATGAGGCGGCAGCAGCTCCGTCAGACAGGGCTGATACGCATTCGCATCCATACTCTCAATGGAAGGCTGATCCGGAAACAAATAACGTTTAAGATCACGCATTAATTTCATGCGGTCAGTAATCTTCGCATAACGTTCCACAATTTCCAGCACATCATCCATCTGAATCGTATTCACTGAAAAACCAATCAATTCATTGTTTACTTTCTGAATGAATTTCTTGCGCTCATATTCATTGATAAATGGTTCCACAAGAAAAAGCTGTTTATCTGTTTTAATATAAGTAGTAGAAAAAATGATGTCATATTCCTCTTCACAATTCATGTAATCACGAATTGAATAGCAATTCAGAAAATGAATATAAGGCAGCATATTTTTCAGATCCATAAATAGGAAGTTAGAAACTGTGACACCATTGCTGCAGACCACGATTGCCCGCTTTCCCTTTTCAAAAGATAAGATCTGTCCTTCTTTACGCAGCCAGCCGCCAATCAAAATCGTAATATAACCCAGTTCCATATCCGGAATCAGTTTATTTAAACTATTCTCAAAAGGATAAATGACCTTTTTGATTAAATCATGCAGATACTGATACTTGGTTTCAATGATATCCTTCATCGGATTATCCATATGGAAATTATACTTAATGCGGTAATAAGCTGGCTTCCAATGCTGAAATAAATATTTCGCAAGCTGTTCCTTATCCTTAAATTTAATACAGCTTAAGATTTCAAAATTATCAATTACATCCTTTACCGATTGATAAATCACTTGATCAATATCAGTTTCTTCAATATCTAAATAAAAGAAATTTGAAGTTAACAGCTGTAAAGTCATATATAAATGCTCCTGCTGAGAAAAATCAGGAATATCTTTCAATAGAATTTCTGACACTTGATATTCTCTTGTACCAACGAAGCTTTGATAAGTCAGCGGCAGCTTGCCGATATCCTTGTGCTGTCTGATTCTCAGCAGTATCATTGATACAATATAAGGCAGCTCTTTGAATACCTCATCAGTAAAACGGATATCCAATTCTTTTTCAATCTGACTTAAGCGAAATTCATTGGTTTCAATCTCATAGCGAGTAACCTTTGTCAGCTCCATAAACCAGCGGCTGCCATTGCTCATCAATAAAATAGGATGTACGAGATCAATCAATAAACGGCGCTTATCCAGCTCACTGCCGATAAAACGATAGCCGTTTTCACGATCATACTGTATATCAATGCCATAATTGCGCGTATCCATCTGCGCTTTTTTCATATCATTCAGAATCGTATTTTTACTTACCTTAAGCATGGAAATAAAATGATACAGGCTTAAGCGTTCCGTCCTGCTCAGCAAAATAAATTCAATAAAGCGGATTCGTTCTTCTTCATTTAAAACATAATCACCGGCATCAATACTGATCATCTGATCGCCCATCTGTTCATAAAGCTGTTTGGGAACAATAAATGTTCCCGTTTTCTTCCGTTCGATCCGCGGATAACCTTCACTTTTCAATGCGTCATTGATTTTTTCTAATGTATAGCTCAGCTGTTTTCTGGTCAGACTGAACTTCTTCTCAATCTCACTGCCTTTTATCATCGGATCATTTAATATGGTATCAAAGACATTCTTGCTTCTTTCATCAAGATTCACGCTTTCAATCACTCCTCTCATTCTTTATCCCGCACCATCTCACCTACTTAAATTATACGTTATAAAAAATGAAGTTACGGTTTGAAAGAACCAATTTTTTGCGCTTCATTTAGTGCAACAAAGTACCGCGCTTAATACTGCTTCAGATAATTAATCGCATCAATCAAAAATGACTCATTGCCAAAGCTGCCTGATTTCAGGATCATCAGCAGTTTAGGTTCTCCAAGGGATAAGGAAGAACAGATACCGGTTTGAATTTCATCGACTAATTCACTGGCATGAATATTCAGCATTTCAATAATTCTTGCTGATGTGTCACCGCCGGCAATACAGATACGATGCTGATTGGAAGCTTGAATGAGCCGAAGGACCAGTTCAGCGAGTGCTGTTGATACTAATTTAGAGACTGACTTTTCATCATAACCCTTTGTACGCCCAACCGCCTTCATCTGCAAGACCGTTTCATTTTCACAATCAGGCTGAAGCAGCACGTGCTCGCCCTTAAGCAGATGTCTCAGCGCCTTTTGACAGCAGCTTTCAAGCATTCTCTCACTCGCCAGATGGTCATAAAGCATTAAGGGATCAAAGCGTATATGAATGACACCATGAGCAAGCGCATAGGCCGTCTGCTGCTTGCTTTGTTGGGTGATTGAACCGACAGCCAGCAGGATACCGCATTTTTTGTCCGGCAGCATGGCATGATTTTGAACCGTTTCCTGATGTTTATGAAAGACTGCCAGCTCCTCTGCAATTGCTGAAGAACCGCCGATCACTTTTTCATTTACGATTGCCGCCGCCAGGATTTTCAAATCCTGCTGCGTCTCACAGTCACAGATCAAATATCCGCCCGCTTTTTTAGCATCTTCAATTTGTTTACGCACCGCATTATTACCTTGATGAATGGTTTTCAGCAGCAAATGGTGGATTGGCCGCTTTGACTGCAAAGCAATAATGGCAGCCAAATCTGAGGAAGTCATCGGATTCATCGGATCATGACGAAACTGCGATGCTGCCAGCTCACAGCCATATACATAATGCCGGCCATCAACGGTAGTCCGGCCATTCTTAGGAAAAGCGGCGATTACGATCATCAATGATTCATTTAATGTATCCAGCATGGCATCAAATTCCGCGCCGATATTGCCTCTGAATACCGAGCATGTCTTTTTAAAATATTGCGCACAGCCAACTTGCCGCAGCGCCTTTACAGCCTTGGCAACCTTATCATAAGCCTGCTTCGCAGGATCAAAACGTGAATCAGTATCAATAATCAGCACATCTGCCTGATGCTTGAAAATCTCGTCAGGGTTAGATGCGGTAATGCTTTTTAAACCTTGTTTGGTGAAAAAAATGCCGATATCCTGACAGCCGGTAATATCGTCACCTACGACACCCGCTCTATATCGCTCACTCACAATATCCCTCCTCACAATTCTATTATAAAAAAACAAGCTGCCGCTTTCATAAGTATTCAGTCCAAATTTTAAACATCAAAACACTGATAATTTCACCAAAGAGTGTAAGTGAGCAATTAAAGCCGCTTATCTTATGCTCCGCCAGCAAGCCTATGCGCAAAGTGAAGGCCGCCCAGTCATGCTTCCGCATTTTTTGTGCTGAATTAATGTACAATTCATCACTGATTCTATATAATTGCAGGTGAAAGGATTCATATTAAATATGATATAGGTACAATACTATGAAAATTGCATGGATCGGAACCGGCGTTATGGGAAAAGCAATGCTGCTTCATTTAGTTGAAGGCGGGCATACAGTATCGGCATATAATCGAACGATTGAAAAAGCTTTAGATCTAAAAGAACAGGGAGTCAGAGTCTGCGCTTCACTGAGTGAATGTGTCGCGGATGCGGATTTGGTATTCACAATTGTCGGCTATCCAAAAGATGTAGAAGATGTCTATATGCGTGAGGACGGCATCTTCCATTCGGCAAAGGCAGGTGCGATATTAATCGATATGACAACCTCATCGCCGCAGTTAGCGGTTAAATTAGCAGAAGCAGCTAAGCAATATGATATGAAAGTTTTAGATGCTCCGGTATCCGGCGGTGACACTGGCGCTAAGGCAGGTACGCTGTCAATCATGGTCGGCGGTGATCGTGAAGCCTTCGACAAAGTAAAAGAGGTTCTGGCATTGATGGGCAAAGGCATTCATTATATGGGGGAAGCCGGCTGCGGTCAGCATACCAAAGCTGCCAACCAAATCGCGGTTGCCGGCGCGGTAAGTGCAATGAGCGAGGCGCTTTATTACGCAAAACAAAATGGCCTCGATATGCAGGCGATGCTGGATGCGATCAGCGGCGGTGCGGCCGGCAGCTGGCAGCTGAATAATACCGCGCCAAGAGTTTTAAAAGGCGATTTCCAACCAGGCTTCTTCATTAAGCATTTCATCAAGGATATGCACATTATTCAAGATGTGATGACTGAAAAGGGCGAACACTTAAAAATGCTTGATACCGTATGCTCACTCTATGAGGAACTGGCTGCCAATGGTCATGAAAATGAAGGCACACAAGCATTAATTAAAGTTTATGAAAAATAATCTGATCCTCGGGTAAGACTTCATGTATAAAAACAGCTTTAAACCTAAATTTAAAGCTGTTTTATTTTTGAATAAACACTGAAACACCTTCCGGAATCACTGTGATTGATCTTATTTCTTTGCATTCATTGGCCAGCTGAATCGCTTCATTTAATGTATGAGCGGGTATCATGTGCATCGCTTTAATCACTTTATCATCAAGATCGGAAATCATGATTATTTGATGATCGATAAGAATCCGAGCAAGTATTTGTGCCTGCCATTGATCACTGGCGGTCTGTGCAGCAGGAACGGAAAGAATCTTGTCGTAAAGCTTCTGTACTGTTTCACACTGTTCAAACATGTTGAAAAAAGCCTCACCGCCAATACCGTCTGCACATTGACAAGCCATGATAATTATCCCAGATTTACGGCATGTTTCAGCGGCTGTCGATAACCCCTTAACGCTTTGATAAAGATTTTGATCAAGCGGATAACCATTATTAGATGTAATAACAAGATCACTCATAATTGGCGGCAGTCCGCATCGTTTCGCGGCATACGCGCAGCCCTTTTCATGAGCCATAACTGCATCACCAGCAAAACTGGCTATAATCCTTTGCTGCTCATCAAGTACCACATTTACGATAAAAGCCAGATTTGCTTTGCGGGCAGCGGCCTTCATATCCAAATGAATGGGATTTCCTTTCAGCTGTCCAGCGCGTGAATACATTGAATTTATCATTGCTGCACAATGATTTTGCAGGACACAGTTTTTAGATGCGATACCCGGAAGCACACTTTTACGGCCGCCTGAATAACCGGCAAAGAAATGCGGTTCAATAAAGCCCTCCGCAAGCAGCAGATCAGCATCAACTGCCAGTTGGTTAATCAGACATGGCGCACCGCTGGGTAATAGGCCTAGATCAGCCATTTGATCCGATTCACTGTCATGAATGTGTATCGTCAAACGATGCATCAGCTCATCGCCAAATTTATTCCGTAATTCTTTTGCCGTAGTCGAACGATGACAGCCAGTCGCTATCAAAATACTGATTTGCGCTTGCGGACTGACCTTTTCAATCTCTGAAAGCATTGCCGGCAGAATGATTCGGCTATTCACCGGCCGTGTATGATCACTGGCAATGATTACGATATGCCGTTTGCCATAAGCTAATTCAGCCAATGTTTTAGAACCAATCGGCTGTTTCAGCGACTGCTCTACGATAGCGGCCTCACTTTCATAAACACAATTCTTTGATGAACATTGAAGACAGCCCTGAAGCTTTTGATCATCGATTTCTCCTTCCAATCTTCCCTTGCCGTAAGGCAATTGAATAAGCATATGATCACCCCTATCTAAAACTATGATACCACTTGCTTCTTCACCTTTCCTAAACTGTAAGTCCAGATTTTCTCCATTTAAAAGCACAAGAAAAGACAGCCGAAGCTGTCTTGGTTATCTGATGCGGAGAGAGGGACTTGAACCCTCACGACCTAAAGCGGTCAC
>OHAS01001817.1_pt1 | contig 16354 bp, 1 predicted proteins | sample 1577131 | NCBI WGS metagenome assembly OHAS01 (sample SAMEA3541566, study PRJEB24748) | human gut metagenome | biome: human gut; feature: human-associated habitat; material: faeces | place: China | collected 2012 | reverse complement strand
TAAATTCGGTCGTAATGTATGATTTGCCGTTTGGAACGACGTGACGAGCACTCATACTTTGACCCAGTCTAAATTCACCTGATGGATTAGCCTGAATGGCATTGACCAACTCAGCAAAATCATAGTAAACATTAGCTTGGCTAGGCTTAGGTTTCTCAATATAGTAGCTATACGTTTGAGCAAAATGATTTTGGCCATCACGTTGCACCAAATTGTCCGCTTCTGCAGTTACCTTATAAACCGCCTTACCATCAACTGTTGTCTCTTCGATGGCTTTCACTGCCAAGTAAGTGGTCTTCTGATCCGCAGAAGTCATCTTCAAGTAATAATTCGTGAGGTCTTGAGGTACAGCTGTCAGACGGGTCTCATCCACTTCTGTTTGATTGTCATACTTAATCAAATCCGTACGGGCAAAATCTTTAAGCTCAACCTTCTTGAGATCAAGTTGGATAGTTTGGTCTGCCAAAACCTGACTCTCCTCACCATTGCCACGATCATAGGTCATGGTTGTTGTGAGGGTATATGGCTTGTAATAGTCTAAGTTTGTTAGGTCAGCAGTCAAGGTCGTGGTAGGAATATCAAGCGTTTGAACAACCTGTCCGTCTTTCTTAAGCACCGCTTTAATAGTCATGATAGCTGCTGAACCTGGATTCGTCAAGTTGTAGCTAAGTTTAGCACTACGACCCAAATCATCCTTGTCAATCTGTGTCAGCGTAAGCACTGGTTTTTCAGATACCTTGGTCCCTTTGTGAACGATACGATCTTGAAGAGGAACTAGCACGGTTTCAGTAACAGTTGGTGCCTCAGACGTCTTATTCCCTTTATAGGTCTTATAGACTTTGGTGATTTTGTTTTGACCTTTTTGACCTTCTTGAACAACCTTTAGAGTGCCCTTTTCAAGACTATCATCTTCTTGGACAATCTCTTTAAATGGAAGCTCTACAATAGACTCTTCAGTCGTTGTTCCATCTAGAGGCTTGCTGCCACGACGAAGTTTTCTAGGTTGTGGCACCTCAATAACCTTACCTGATACAATAGTTGGCTCACCAACCTTGACACCATCAATGGTTTGGTAAATTTTCTGGATTTCTTGGCTACCTTTTTGACCTTCTTGCTCGACAACCTCTTCATCCACATACTTGCTATCATCAGTGATAACTTCGATAGGATAATCGATGGCTTGCGTTTCAGTCTCTGTGACACTTCCAACAACTGGAGTGTGGACAGGATTCTCGGGTTGGACAGCCGCCTCACCTTCGTGACCTAATTCTTGTGTACCCTTGGCTTCCAGTTTGCCTGTGTACTCTGGATTTGTAGGTTGAACAAGGGCTTCGCCTTCATGACCTGGTTCTTGTGTACCCTTGGCTTCCAGTTTGCCTGTGTACTCTGGATTAGCAGGTTGAACAGCTGCTTCGCCTTCATGGCCAACTTCTTGGGTACCGTTAGCACTGATCGGTCCAGTGTACTCTGGATTAGCTGGTTGGACCCATGCTTCACCCTCGTGCCCAACTTCTTGGGTACCGTTAGCACTGATTGGTCCAGTGTAATCTGGATTTGCCGGTTGGACCCATGCTTCACCCTCGTGACCAACTTCCTGCGTTCCATTAGCACTTGTAGTATCGCTACTGATTGAACCTGTGTACTCTGGATTAGCTGGTTGGACCCATGCTTCACCCTCGTGACCAACTTCTTGAGTACCATTCGCACTGATTGGACCGGTATACGCTGGATTGGCGGGCTGAACTAGAGCTTCGCCTTCGTGTCCAACTTCTTGGGTACCATTGGCACTGATAACACCGGTGTACTCTGGATTGGCGGGTTGAACGAGAGCCTCGCCTTCGTGACCGACTTCTTGAGTACCATTAGCACTGATAACATCAGTATATTCTGGATTGGCGGGTTGAACCAATGCTTCACCCTCATGGCCAACTTCTTGTGTGCCGTTAGCACTGATTGGGCCCGTATACTCTGGATTAGCAGGTTGAACAGCTGCTTCACCTTCGTGACCTGATTCTTGCGTACCTTTAGCGCTAATTGGTCCAGTGTTCTCTGGGGTAGCAGGTTGAACTAGAGCTTCGCCCTCATGACCTGACTCCTGAGTCCCTTTTTTCCAACTGATTCCCTTACTATCCTTATCAGCTGTCCCCTGACTAACTGTATTATCTTCTTTTATTGAAGACTCAAGTCCTTTGATAGTATTCTCCAAAGGTTGTTCAAGCTCTGGCTTAGCTGAGTAACGCAGATAACCGACATACTCATAACCATCAATTGTAATAACACCCTTGGCCAAATCTGCTTCATTTGAAACAGTAAGAGTCTGATTATAGGCCTGCAACTCCTTGTTTTGCAAGGCAAGAACCTCTATGGGAACAAGGAGACTTTGCCCTGCAGCCCCAATCAAGACCAAACCAATAATTTTTTTACGATGTTTTTTTGAAAATAGAAGGACAGCCATGGTCGCTGTTGCCAGTCCTAAACCTGTCGCTGCCCAGTCAGAACTTCCTGTCTGTGGAAGAGTAGCTTGACTGTCTCCTTTTCGTTTATAGACCAGATAAAAAGTATCATCATTTTGATATTCCTTAGGGATAGCATGGACCACTTGCTTCTGCTCTTCAGCTGTCAATTCATTTTCAGTGACATAGGCCATGTGTACCGACGCATCCGAAGTAACCTGGTCCGCCGAAACTGGTTTAGACACGAAAAGACCACCTGCTAACAAGAATGTCCCGATAGCAACTGGCCCTACACCTACTGACAACTTACGAATAGCGTACTTTGTCACTTTTTCAAAAACATGATTTGCTTGTTTCATTCAAAATCTTCCTATATGTTAATCCTTGTACCCCAAGGCACGTCAAAAAAACGAAGACGTTATTGAAAAAACACGCACTCTATACATTTATTAACCTTCTTCCGAAGTCTATCATATCCTTTTTTTAATCTTTAAGCAAGCATTTTCTCTAATTTTTAATCAATATAAAAAACGAGTTATGATGAGTAACTATGCTCCTATGAAAATCAATAAACCTTTTCATATAAGTATTTTCATGCATATCGCTATTTATAGGAATCTTTCCCTAAAATCTAAGTCACTAATGTCTTTTTGAAGTATCCCCCTCACCTTTCAATTTTTATCTAATTTTTTAATATAAATAAAAACAATCTCGAAACAGACACAAAAAAGACCCACCCCTATCGGGATGAGTCTCTTTTTTCGAAAACTGAAATAGTATAACTAACTATGTTGAGGGATTTAACCTATGAACTATCTTAGTCTTCTTTTTTGCGTTTTCCTGCCAAACCAAGTCCAGCCACTGTCATCAAACCGCCTAATAGAGTGGCCAATAATGATGTGTTTTCACCTGTCTCAGGCAAAGCTTGCTTAGTATCAGTTGCAGCTGGTGTTGCTTTTGAAGCGACATGAACTGTATCTGATGCAGGAGCAGGTTTATGCACTGTTGGTACTGGAGTTGCTTTAGTCTCTTGATTGTCAACCGTTGGTGTATTCTTATCTGCATCTGTGCGTGGATCTTTGACGATTACCTTAACTGGAACTTCATCTTTAGAACCATCTGGGTATGTGACGATGACTGTTGCGTCTTTTTCACCCTCAGTTGTAGTATCAACCGGTGTCTTATACTCGAATTTAGTACCTTCTGGAAGGTCGCCTACGTTGCCAATTGAATCCTTAGCGTTTGGTTGATCGCCTGGTTTAACCGTTTGATCCTTAGCTACAGGTGTATTCTTATCGGCGTCGGTACGTGGATCTTTAACGATTACCTTAACTGGAACTTCATCTTTAGAACCATCTGGGTATGTCACGACAACGGTAGCGTCTTTTTCACCCTCAGTTGTAGTATCAACTGGTGTCTTGTACTCGAACTTAGTACCACTTGGAAGATCACCTACGTTGCCAATTGAATCCTTAGCATTTGGTTGATCACCTGGTTTAACCGTTTGATCCTTAGCTACAGGTGTGTTCTTGTCTGCATCTGTGCGTGGATCTTTGACGATTACCTTAACTGGAACTTCATCTTTAGAACCATCTGGGTATGTCACGACAACGGTAGCGTCTTTTTCGCCTTCTGTGGTTGTATCAACCGGTGTCTTGTATTCGAACTTAGTACCCTCTGGAAGATCACCGACATTGCCGATAGAATCCTTAGCGTTTGGTTGATCGCCTGGTTTAACTGTTTGATCCTTAGCTACAGGTGTGTTCTTGTCTGCATCTGTGCGTGGATCTTTGACGATTACCTTAACTGGGACTTCATCTTTTGAACCGTCTGGGTATGTGACGATGACTGTTGCGTCTTTTTCACCCTCAGTTGTAGTATCAACTGGTGTCTTGTACTCGAACTTAGTACCACTTGGAAGATCACCTACGTTGCCAATTGAATCCTTAGCATTTGGTTGATCACCTGGTTTAACCGTTTGATCTTTCGCTACAGGTGTGTTCTTGTCTGCATCTGTGCTTGGATCTTTGACGATTACCTTAACTGGAACTTCATCTTTAGAACCATCTGGGTATGTCACGACAACGGTAGCGTCTTTTTCACCCTCAGTTGTTGTGTCAACTGGTGTCTTGTAATCGAATTTAGTGCCTTCTGGAAGGTCGCCGACGTTGCCAATTGAATCCTTAGCGTTTGGTTGATCACCTGGTTTAACTGTTTGATCTTTAGCTACAGGTGTGTTCTTATCCGCATCTGTGCGTGGGTCTTTGACGATTACCTTAACTGGGACTTCATCTTTTGAACCGTCTGGGTATGTGACGATGACTGTTGCGTCTTTTTCACCCTCAGTTGTAGTATCAACTGGTGTCTTGTACTCGAACTTAGTACCACTTGGAAGATCACCTACGTTGCCAATTGAATCCTTAGCATTTGGTTGATCACCTGGTTTAACCGTTTGATCTTTCGCTACAGGTGTGTTCTTGTCTGCATCTGTGCGTGGATCTTTAACGATTACCTTAACTGGAACTTCATCTTTAGAACCATCTGGGTATGTCACGACAACGGTAGCGTCTTTTTCACCCTCAGTTGTTGTGTCAACCGGTGTCTTGTACTCGAACTTAGTGCCTTCTGGAAGGTCACCTACGTTGCCAATTGAATCCTTAGCGTTTGGTTGATCACCTGGTTTAACCGTTTGATCTTTAGCTACAGGTGTGTTCTTATCCGCATCTGTGCGTGGGTCTTTAACGATGACCTTAACTGGAACTTCGTCTTTTGAACCGTCTGGGTATGTCACAACAACTGTTGCGTCTTTTTCACCCTCAGTTGTTGTGTCAACTGGTGTCTTGTACTCAAATTTAGTGCCTTCTGGAAGGTCGCCTACGTTGCCAATTGAATCCTTAGCGTTTGGTTGATCACCTGGTTTAATCGTTTGGTCTTTAGCAGTTGGATCGTTCTTATCCGCATCCGTACGTGGATCTTTGACGATTACCTTAACTGGAACTTCATCTTTAGAGCCATCTGGGTATGTGACTACGACTGTCGCATCTTTTTCACCCTCAGTTGTTGTGTCAACTGGTGTCTTGTACTCAAATTTAGTGCCTTCTGGAAGGTCGCCTACGTTGCCAATTGAATCCTTAGCGTTTGGTTGATCACCTGGTTTAATCGTTTGGTCTTTAGCAGTTGGATCGTTCTTATCCGCATCCGTGCGTGGATCTTTAACAGTCACCTTAACTGGGACTTCATCTTTAGAACCATCTGGGTAAGTGACAATGACTGTTGCGTCTTTGTCACCCTCAGTTGTTGTATCAACTGGTGTCTTGTACTCGAACTTAGTACCTTCTGGTAGATCACCGACGTTACCGATTGAACCTTTAGCGTCTGGTGTGTCTCCAATATTAACCGTTTGATCCTTAGCTACAGGAGTATTTACATCAGCTTGAGTTGGATTTGCGACTACAGTAACCTTAACTGGAACTTCATCTTTAGAGCCATCTGGGTAAGTCACAACTACTGTCGCATCCTTTTCACCTTCTGTAGTTGTATCTACTGGGGTCTTGAACTCGAAGGTTGTGCCACTTGGAAGATCTGAAACATTACCAATTGAGTTCTTGGCATCTGGTGTATCACCAACTTTAACTGTTTGATCTTTCGCAGTTGGGGTGTTCTTATCCGCATCGGTGCGTGGATCTTTAACTGTTACTTTAACTGGAACTTCATCCTTAGAACCATCTGGGTAAGTAACAACAACTGTTGCGTCTTTCTCACCTTCGGTTGTTGTATCAACCGGTGTCTTGTACTCGAAGGTAGTGCCTTCTGGAAGATCACCTACATTGCCAATTGAATCCTTAGCGTTTGGTTGATCGCCTGGTTTAACCGTTTGATCCTTAGCTACAGGAGTATTTACATCAGCTTGAGTTGGATTTGCGGCTACAGTAACCTTAACTGGTACTTCATCCTTAGAACCGTCTGGGTAAGTTACGACGACTGTTGCATCTTTTTCACCTTCTGTGGTTGTATCAACCGGTGTCTTGTATTCAAATGTAGTACCACTTGGAAGATCTGAAACGTTACCAATTGAACCTTTAGCGTCTGGTGTTTCTCCGATATTAACCGTTTGATCTTTAGCTGTTGGCGTGTTCTTATCCGCATCCGTACGTGGATCTTTAACGGTTACCTTAACTGGGACTTCGTCCTTAGAACCATCTGGGTAAGTCACGACAACAGTTGCGTCCTTCTCACCTGTAGTCGTTGTATCTACTGGTGTCTTGTATTCGAATGTAGTACCACTTGGAAGGTCTGAGACGTTACCAATTGAACCTTTAGCATCTGGTGTTTCGCCGACGTTAACGGTTTGATTTTTAGCTGTTGGTGTATTCTTATCTGCGTCTGTTCGTGGGTCTTTAACAGTTACCTTAACTGGAACCTCGTCCTTAGAACCATCTGGATAAGTTACAACAACTGTTGCATCCTTCTCACCTGCAGTTGTTGTGTCAACTGGTGTCTTGTATTCAAATGTAGTACCACTTGGAAGATCTGAAACGTTACCAATTGAACCTTTAGCGTCTGGTGTTTCTCCGATATTAACCGTTTGATCCTTAGCTGTTGGGGTGTTCTTATCCGCATCGGTACGTGGATCTTTAACGGTTACCTTAACTGGAACTTCATCTTTAGAGCCGTCTGGATAAGTGACAACAACAGTGGCATCTTTCTCACCTGCAGTTGTTGTATCAACTGGTGTCTTGTACTCGAAAGTTGTTCCACTTGGAAGATCTGAAACGTTGCCAATTGAACCTTTAGCGTCTGGAGTTTCTCCGATATTAACCGTTTGATCCTTAGCTGTTGGGGTGTTCTTGTCTGCATCTGTACGTGGATCTTTAACAGTTACCTTAACTGGTACTTCATCTTTAGATCCGTCTGGGTAAGTTACGACGACTGTTGCATCCTTCTCACCTGCAGTTGTTGTGTCAACTGGTGTCTTGTATTCAAATGTAGTACCACTTGGAAGATCTGAGACATTACCAATTGAGTTCTTGGCATCTGGTGTGTCGCCAATGTTAACAGTTTGATCTTTAGCAGTTGGCGTATTCTTATCGGCGTCTGTACGTGGGTCTTTGACAGTTACCTTAACTGGTACTTCATCCTTAGAACCATCTGGATAAGTTACAACTACTGTTGCATCCTTCTCACCAGCTGTTGTTGTATCAACCGGTGTCTTGTATTCAAATGTTGTACCACTTGGAAGATCTGAAACGTTACCAATTGAACCTTTAGCGTCTGGTGTTTCTCCGATATTAACCGTTTGATCTTTAGCTGTTGGCGTGTTCTTATCCGCATCCGTACGTGGATCTTTAACGGTTACCTTAACTGGTACTTCGTCTTTAGATCCGTCTGGGTAAGTTACAACTACTGTTGCATCCTTCTCACCAGCTGTTGTTGTATCAACCGGTGTCTTGTATTCAAATGTTGTACCACTTGGAAGATCTGAAACGTTACCAATTGAACCTTTAGCGTCTGGTGTTTCTCCGATATTAACCGTTTGATCCTTAGCTGTTGGGGTGTTCTTATCCGCATCGGTACGTGGATCTTTAACGGTTACCTTAACTGGAACTTCATCCTTAGATCCGTCTGGGTAAGTTACAACTACTGTTGCGTCTTTTTCACCAGCTGTTGTTGTATCAACTGGTGTCTTGTACTCAAACTTAGTACCACTTGGAAGATCTGAAACGTTGCCAATTGAACCTTTAGCGTCTGGTGTTTCTCCGATATTAACCGTTTGATCTTTAGCTGTTGGTTCATACTTATCAGCATCTGTTTGTTTAGCCTTGATTTCAATTGGAACATCAACTGTTTCAGTTGTTCCATCTGGATATGTCACAAGCATTGGCACATTTACCAAACCAGGAGTTGCATTTGCAGAAGTCTTACTTGTGATAGCCCCTGTATTTTCATCAACAGAAACAGACTCAATACCAGCTGGAAGCGTACCAGCTTTGAAAGTTGTACCAGAAGGTACAGACACTTCCTTACCTTCAACATCACGGATAAGCGGAATTTGTGGCTGAGTTGTGTCGCCAGCAGTTACCTCAGATTTGCTGTAAGTAACATCATAAGTTTGATTTTTAGGTGCATTAACAATCAAAAGATTAGTATCAAGGAAGGCATTGGCATATGACCCTTGATGAACCCCTTCGGTATTACCTTTCCAGCTACGTTGGATGGCACTCAAGTTTGGTTTAACACCACGTTCCATCCATTGTTCAAAGAGGAGCATGCCGTTATTTTTCTTGATTTCAGCATTCAATTTCTTAGCCAATTCGACTGAATCAACTGTATCTTTAATCTTGTAAGAAATTGTATATGAACCAAGTTGTCCTGAAGCTGTTCCAAGGATATTTTTGTCAATATAATTACGAACCTTATCAACATCACTTTGTGATGGATTAGATTTTGTCGCAATACTAATAGCATCTGTATTACGTGTATCAAGTTTCCCTGATGCATCCATGACGACCTTAGTTTTTTGAACACCACTTACAGCAGAGCCATCAGCATCTGACTTGTAAATATAAGTTTCGTTCAAATCAAGATATGGCAAGAGACTCTTAGGCAATTCTTGTTCAATATAAGGTACAGATTGGAAGGTATTTGAAGATAAGTTGATAACACCCATAGCCGCAGAAACTTTCATGGTATAAACCAATTCAATTGAATCTGCCTTTCCATCACTTGTAAAGCGTGGAAGCACTTTTAGAGTTGGTTGTGTATTAACACCAGTACCAGGAGTACCTGTGAAAGCATTTGTCAAACCATTATCTGATGCAGTCTTCTTATCATTGCCTGTGGCAATAAACCATGAGTTATCAATACTTTCACGAACAAGTTTATTAGGAATAACTTTACCGTAGTCCTTACCTGTAATCCATGCAGATGAGAATGACAAAGGCGTATTTGCAAGTCCAAGATCGTTTAGAGTTTTACCATTCTTCAAGGTAATTGTGATTGGGTGGTCATAAGCTGCCCCAATACCACCAGAAGCTACAGTATCATTTTGAATCGGAACTGACCAAACAGAACCATTTTCATAACTTGTAAATGTTTTCGCTTTACCTTGGTAAGTTGGTTTAATTGTGATTTTTTCAATATTTTCATAGAAGGTTGGATTTTGGAAGTTCAAAATCATATGAGCTCCGAGAGGGAAAGCCTTATCCTTAGCCCATCCACCCGCAAGGCGTGTCCATGATGTACCAGTAAGAGAGATGGTACCGTCATCATTGACTTTATTAAACTCAACACCAGCGTTCTTAACAACGTAAGGAGATTCCTTATCAGTTGTGATACCAGTAGTGTCAAATTTATTAGTAATTGTAAGTGATGAATCACTAGGTTTAATGACACCATTTACAGTAGTTGGTGATACAATCAACTGTTTCGTAGCGTTTTTACCAGACGCATCTGTAGCTGTTGCTACGACAGTACCACCTGCTGATGGACGTTTGAAGGTGTAAACACCATCTGCCCCGTTAATTGAAACTTCTTGACCATCTACCGTTACCTTAACAGTTGATGCTGCATCTGTACGAATTGTAACATATTCGTCACCAGCTTCAATCGAAGTTGATACATTCTTAGTAGATGCTTCTGTTGCAGATGTAGAAGCTGCAGCAGGAACCGCACGACGTGAACGAACGCGTGGTTTTTCCGCTTCAGAAGAATTAGTTGTTGATGCTGCCTCTGAAGTTGATGCTTGTGCAGTTTCAGAAGCAGGGGCAGGCGTTGTACTTGCTGGTGCTTCCGATGTCGATGCAGCTTGTGATGAAGCGCTCTCCGTAGTTGTTGCAGGCGCTGTTGATGTTGCAGGCGTCTCAACAGCAGCTGGTGCTGTAACACTTGTTGAAGCTGTGGCACTGGCAACAGGATTTGTCGCTGCAGGCGTTGTCTCTGCGACTGTTCTAGTCTCGACCAATGACGCCGTCGTTTCACCCGCTTCTGCTACTGGTGTAATCGGTGCAGCTGTTGTTTCAGTGTTTTCATCCGCTTGTGCAGTCCCACCAATCATAATAAGTGTTCCTAGCAATACCGAACAAACACCGATATTTAATTTGCGGAGAGAAAAACGACTTTTCTTCTCGTTGAATAAATCTTTACCCATAGTTCTCCATAACAATTGGATCTCTCACTATCCAATTGCCCTTCCTAAAAATTTATTCTAATCCCCTTTCCATTATCTTATCAAAAAAATGTAAATTTTCAATATAAAATGTCATAATTTTATTATTTTCTTTTTTTATAATCTTTTCTAATATAAACATCTACTCACTTAAGTTTAGCTATTACAATATTTTTATAACCTGTTATAAATACTATTTATACGATTTTCTGTGATCCTTTCAAAAGACTATAAGCTTACTCACACTTATTACTACAATTACTTTAATAATCAGATAAATATATTTGTCTGATTATTTTTAGACACAAAAGAGACCCACCCCTATCGGGGTGAGTCTCTTTTTCGAAAACTGAAATAGTCTAACTAACTATGTTGAGGGATTTAACCTATGAACTATCTTAGTCTTCTTTTTTGCGTTTTCCTGCCAAACCAAGTCCAGCTGCCGCAAGGATTCCTCCGAGAGCCATAGCTGCCATAGACGCATCATCACCTGTTTCAGGGAGTGCTGGTCCTTTAGGAGCTTCTGGTGTAGTTGGTGGTGTCACTGGTGGAACCACTGGAGTTGGAGGAGTCGGTGGTGTTGGTGGTGTTGGTGGTGTTGGTGGTGTTGGTGGTGTTGGAGGAGTCGGTGGTGTCACAATATTGTTGAACTCAGTATCTTCTGGCAATTGAGAAGTTACTGTCAAGACTTTACCGTCTTTAGTTACTGAGACAACGACTGTAGCAACCATCTTATCGTAGGTAACAGTTGCATCGTTACCTTGTACTTCTTCTACTGTGTAGACGTGAGTACCTTCTTCACCACGTTTGTACTCAAGAGCTGAGAACTTGATCTTACCGTTAGCATCATTGCTTACAGTTTCGATCACATTACCCTTGCTGTCTTTAAGTACGAAGCTAAACTCACCAGCTTTAAGTTCACGACCTTCAAGTTTCTTAGTGAATTCAAACTCAACCTTAGTTGGGATATTGACTACACGTTTTTCTGTTGGTTTTTCTGGTTTTTCAACAGATTTCTTAGTTGGGTCGTATTGGTGAACGATTTGTGACGCAGTATTTTCGATGTCTACACCATCTTTAGCAGTGCCTTTGATAGTTGCAGGAATATCGAACTTGTAGTAGCGTCCGAATGCCAATTTGGCAGTATCGATCACTTGTGTGTTTTCTGCATCGCCAAGTGACTTAGTAAGGTCAGCTTTAGATGTTGCAGTAATCACACCGTCAACGATTTGGATATCGAACTTAGCTGTCACATCTTCTCCTGTTACAGAGTCGTATGCTTTAATATCTTTAACGTTAACAGTCAAGTTTTCGCTGTCATATTTATCTGTAACACCTACAGATTGGATATTGTGAGCGTCAGTGAAGTTAGTTGTGTCGAGCCATACTTGGTAGACAAACTTATCACCTTTCTTGAGTGTCTTAGTATTGATATTTTCAGCTTCGTTGTTAGCTGTGCTGTCAGCGTAAGGATCCTTGTTAGTATCGCCTACTTTATCTTTCAACTCAGCATCATCGTCAACAAGTTTCATACCAGTGATATCGAATTTCTCTTTAGAAACAACGTATTTCTCTGGTTGGAACTTAGGTTTTTCTGGTGGACGAACAGTGTTGTTAAATTCTTTATCTGCTGGGTCGTTCACTTTAGTGATAAGAGCTTTCGCTTTACCATCATGTGAGACTTCAACAGTAACAAGAGCTTTCATTGAATCGTAAGAAACAGTTCCGTCAGTACCCTTAACTTCTTCTACAGTGTAGTTGTGAGTACCTTCTTGGCCTTTCTTGAATTCAAGAGCAGCAAATTTAACGTTACCTGCAGCGTCGTTCTTAACTGTTTGAAGGATGTTTCCATCTTTATCTTTAAGAACGAAGCTGAATTCATCCGCCTTAAGTTCACGGCCTTCAAGTTTCTTAGTGAAGTTAAATTCAACTTCAACTGGGATGTTTACGACACGTTTTTCTGTTGGTTTTTCAGGTTTCTTAACAGTCTTACTTTGTGGATCGTATTGGTGAACGATTTGTGAGGCTGTATTTTCGATGTCAACACCGCCCTTAGCAGATTGTTTAATTTCTGCTGGGATTTCAAACTTGTAGTAACGTCCGAAGGCGAACTTAGTTGTGTCGATAACTTGTGTATTTTCTGCATCGCCAAGTGACTTAGTAAGGTCAGCTTTAGATGTTGCAGTGATTACACCGTCAACGAGAGTGATATCGAACTTAGCTGTCACATCTTCTCCTGTTACAGAGTCGTATGCTTTAATATCTTTAACGTTAACAGTCAAGTTTTCGCTGTCATATTTATCTGTAACACCTACAGATTGGATATTGTGAGCTTCAGTGAATTTAGTTGTATCCAACCATACTTGGTAGTATACTTTATCACCTTTCTTGAGTGTCTTAGTATTGATATTTTGAGCTTCGTTGTTATCAGTCTTATCAGCGTAAGGATTTGCGTTAGTATCTGCAACCTTATCTTTCAATTCGCTATCATCGTCGAGAAGTTTAACTCCTGTAAGATCGAATTTAGATTCGTTAAGGATGTATTTCTCTGGGTTGAAGTCTGGAGTATCTGGAGGAGTTACTTTGTTGTTGAACTCTTTATCAGCTGCATCTGTCACGTTAGTGATAAGTGCTTTAGCTGTTCCATCATGTTTAACTTCAACTGTAACAACAGCTTTCATACCGTCGTATTGAACTGTGCCATCGGTACCTTTAACTTCTTCTACTGTGTACTTGTAAGTACCTTCTTGGCCTTTCTTGTACTCAATAGCTTTGAACTTAACGTTACCTGAAGCATCGTTCTTAACAGTTTCGATAACATTTCCTGCTTGATCCTTCAATTGGAAGCTGAATTCGTTAGCTTTAAGCTCACGACCTTCAAGTTTCTTAGTGAAGTTGAATTCAACTGAGATTGGAACGCTGTTTACACGTTTTTCAGTTGGTTTAGTAGGAATTTCTGTCTTCTTAGTTTGTGGGTTGTAGAAGTGAACTACTTGTCCAGCTGTATTTTCAATATCTACACCACCAGGAACAGAGTCTTTAACAGTGGTTGGGATATCGAATTTATAGTAACGGCCAAAGGCAAACTTAGTTGTGTCAATGATTTGAGTATTTGCATCGTCTCCAAGTGACTTAGTGAAGCCATCTTTAAGGTTAGCAGTAATCATGCCATTTTCAACTTTGATGTCGAATTTAGCTGTTACATCTTCGCCTGTTACTGAATCGTAAGCTTTAATAGCTGAAGCATCAAGCTCCAATTTAGTTTCATCGTAGTCATCAGAGATACCAACTGTTTGGATGTAATCCTTGTTGTTAGCGTCGAATTTAGTTGTATCGAGCCATACTTGGTAAACAAGTTTTTCACCACGTTTAACAGACTTAGTATTCATGTTTTCTTTTTCATTGTTTGATGCATCATCAGCATATGGGTTCGCATTTGTATCTGCGTACTTGTCTGCCAATTCTTTATCATCGTCAACGAGTGAGTTACCCTTGATGTCAAATTTCTCTTTGTTCACAACATATTTCTCTGGTTGGAACTTAGGTGTTTCTGGTGGAACCACCTTGTTGTTGAACTCTTTATCGTTAGCGCTTGAAGCGAATCCGCCTGTTGAAGCGTGGTTAACGACAGTTGTGAGAACTTTGCCTTCCTTAGTAACTTCCACTGTTACAGTTGCTTTCATAGCATCGTAAGTGATTGAAGTATCTTTACCAGCTACTTCTTCAACTGTGTAAGTGAATGTCTTACCAAGATCTGCTTTGCTGAACAAGAGTTTTTCAAACTTGATGTGACCATCTTTATCGTTGGTTACTGTTTGAAGAACCTTGTCGTCTTTGTCTTTCAATACGAAGCTGAACTCACCTGCAGTCAACTCACGTCCTTCAAGTCGTTTAGTGAAGTTGAACTCGAGTGGAACTGGAACGTTGTTTTCACGTGTTTGAGTTGGTTTTTCAGGAGTTGTAACTTTCTTATTGAATGGGTTGTATTGGTGAATTGTTTGGTTGGCTGTATTTTCAATATCTACACCGTCGTTAGAATCAATATCTTTAACAACAGCTGGGATATCAAATTTATAGTAACGGCCAAACTCAAATTTAGTTGTATCGATGACTGGAGTAGCATCTGTTGCACTAATAGCTTTAGTCAAGCTTGCTTTAGATGTACCGTAGAGAACACCGTTTTCAACTTTGATATCGAACTTGTCAGTAACATCAGCACCAGTGATACCATCGTAAACCTTGATATCAGCAGCGTTGATGTCAAGCTTATCTTCTTCGTAGTTATCTGTGATACCAACTGTTTGAAGATTGCTTTCTGCTGTGAAGTCACGAGTATCAAGCCATACTTGATAGTAGATCTTTTGACCACGTTTGAGGGTCTTACCATTCAAGTTCTGGATTTCAACTTTATCAGCTGAATCGTCGTCATCAGCAAGTTTGTTACCAATGATGTCGAAGCTTGGTTCTGAAACAACGTATTTCTCTGGTTTGAAGTTAGGAGTTACGTTGTTATCGAAGACACGATCGTCACCACCATAAGCATCTCCACCTACTGTAGCGTAAGAGATAACTGTTGACAATTGATCTCCTACTGAAGGTTGGATAACTTGAACAGTAACATTGACTTTCATGTTATCGTAAGTAACAGTTGTATCAGTTCCTTTAACTTCTTCTACCGTGTAGTTGAATGTCTTACCAAGATCTGCTTTACCGTAGTTGATAGTAGAGAATTTAACTTTACCTTCGGCATCATTCTTAACAGTTTCAAGAACATTACCTTTTTCATCTTTCAATTCAAAAGTAAATTCTTTGTCTTGCAACTTACGTCCGTTAAGTGTCTTACCAAAGATCAACTCGATAGCAGTTGGAACGTTGTTAACACGTTTTTCAGTTGGTTTGTTAGGTTTTTCAACAGTCTTAGTAGTTGGGTTGTAGTAGTTTACAACTTGAGCTGCTGTATTTTCAATTTCAGCACCATCGTAAGCACCGTCAGTAACCTTAGCTGGGATGACAAACTTGTAGTAACGTCCAAATTCGAACTTAGTAGTATCGATAATTTGAGTGTTTTCTGCATCGCCAAGTGACTTAGTGAAGCCAGGTTTAAGGTTAGCAGTAATCATACCGTTAGCGATAGAGATGTCAAACTTGTCAGTAACATCAGCACCAGTCTTACCATCGTAAGCCTTGATATCTGAAGCATTTACTTCCAATTTAGCTTCATCATAATCATCAGTGATACCAACAGTTTGGATGTTATCCTTGTTGTTTGCATCAAATTGATTTGTATCAAGCCATACTTGGTAGTTAATAGTGTCGCCACGTTTAACGGCTTTAGTATTGATGTTTTCTGCTTCGTTTTTACCTACGATTTCACCATTTGAAAGTTTCTTACCATCTGAAGAATCCGCATATGGGTTTGCATTTGTTTCTGCGTACTTATCTGTCAACTCAGCATCATCATCAAGAAGCTTAGTACCAGTGATATCAAACTTACCATTACCGTCGCTAAGAACGTATTTCTCTGGTTGGAACTTAGGTTCTTCTGGTGGTGTTACACGGTTGTTAAATTCTTTATCCGCAATTTCGCCTACAGTCGCGATAAGAACTTTAGCTGTTCCATCGTGTTTAACTGTAACTGTTACATTCGCTTTCATTGTGTCGTATGTAACGGTTGCGTCTGAGCCTTTAACTTCTTCTACTGTGTAGTTGTGTACGCCTTCTTGGCCTTTCTTGAATT
>OHAS01001803.1_pt1 | contig 16464 bp, 15 predicted proteins | sample 1577131 | NCBI WGS metagenome assembly OHAS01 (sample SAMEA3541566, study PRJEB24748) | human gut metagenome | biome: human gut; feature: human-associated habitat; material: faeces | place: China | collected 2012 | reverse complement strand
TTTTTGTACGCCGCCGCCCGCCATCGAGCAGAGTTTTACACCTAATTGGGGATAAAACAGCTCATGGCTGGCGGTGGCGTTGCTCTGGTGGGCATCACCCTGATTCCCCTGCTGAGCGGTCTGTTCGGCTAAGTGCCGCAGGCGGGTTTATCCCGCCTGTACATACGCAATCGCTCTATCTCTGCTGTGGATAACAGCCCTTTATCATAAGGAGCGCATTGCGGTACGAATCTCCACCCATCCATGAAAGGCGGTGCTATTATGCAGTTTTTGACCCACATTATTTTTCTTCTGAACCTTCTCAAGACCCTTATCAACCACTTCAGCTAAGGACGGTGACTGAATGGAAACCGTTCTTAAAGCCATTGCCGACTGGATCAAAGGCATCCTGACGGCAGGCATTATGTCCAATCTCAGCGGGCTGTTCGACGATGTGAACACGCAGGTCGGCAATATCGCCCAGCAGGTGGGCACCAAGCCCTCCAGCTTTGAGCCGAGAGTGTTCGCCATGATCGAAGCCCTCTCTCGCAATGTGGTGCTGCCCATTGCAGGCATCATCCTGACCTTCATTGCCTGTTATGAACTCATCGAGATGATCACCCAGCACAACAACATGGCGCAGTTTGAGCCTGCCCTTATCATGCGCTGGATCTTTAAGACCGCTGTTTCGGTATGGCTCATCTCCAACACCTTCGATATTGTGATGGCGGTGTTCGACGTCACCCAGAAAGTAGTGTCCGATTCCAGCAGCATCGTTGCCGGAAACACCCGTGTCAACGACATTGGGCTTTCCATGCTGCAATCCAGCCTGATGCAGATGGATGTCGGCCCCCTGTTCGGCTTGTTCCTGCAAAGTTTCTTCATCGGCATCACCATGCGGATATTGAGCATCGTGATTTTCGTCATCGTCTACGGGCGCATGATTGAAATTTACTGCATGGTGAGCCTTGCGCCCATCCCCATGGCGACCTTCGGCAACCACGAGCAGAGCCACATGGGGCAGAACTACCTGAAATGCCTGTTTGCACTGGGCTTTCAGGGCTTTCTCATCCTTATCTGCGTGGCGATTTACGCTGTGCTGATACAATCGGTAGCAATCTCCGGGGATGCCATCAACTCCATTTGGAGCATTGTGGGCTACACCGTTCTGCTCTGTTTCAGCCTGTTCAAGACCAGCTCCGTGACGAAATCCGTCCTCGGAGCGCACTAAAGGAGGTGTTCGATTGGCTGCGTATATTTCCGTTCCCCGTGATTTGACCAAGGTCAAATCCAAAGTGGCGTTCAACTTGACGAACCGGCAACTGCTTTGTTTCGGCACAGCGGCTCTCATTGGAGTGCCGCTGTTTTTTGTTCTCCGGGATTCCGGCGGCAACACCGCCGCCACCCTCGGCATGATGGCGGTGATGCTGCCGGCGTTCTTCCTTGGAATGTACGAAAAGAACGGTCAGCCCTTGGAAAAGCTGCTGTCGTACTATGTGCAGTCCCGGTTTGTCCGCCCGAAGATTCGCCCCTACAAGACCAACAACTACTATGCGATTTTGATGAAGGGAGGCGTGACTCATGATTCTGTTTTGGAAAAAGACCGATAAAAGCGGCAAGAAAAAGCCGCCGAAGCCTGCTGTTCCCCGTACCGCCCAGCAGTCCATCCCCATGCAGCGGATGTTTGAGGATGGCACCTGCCGGGTGAAGCCCAACTATTACACCCGCACCATCCAGTATCAGGACATCAATTATCAGCTTGCCCAGCAGGAGGACAAGACCGCTATTTTCGAGGAATGGTGCAGTTTTCTGAACTTCTTCGATTCCAGCATCAAATTTGAATTGTCCTTTGTGAACATGGCAACCGACAGCACTGAGTTTGAAAAGAGCATCCGCATTCCGTTCCAGAAGGACGGTTTCGATGATGTTCGTGCTGAGTACAGCCAGATGCTGCGCCAGCAGCTTGCCAAGGGCAATAATGGTCTGACCAAGACCAAGTTCATCACTTTTGGTGTGGAGGGCGAAAGCATGGCGCAGGTCAAGCCCCGGCTGGACCACATTCAGAACGATCTGCTGAACAACTTCCACCGGCTGGGGGTGCAGGCAAAGCCCCTGAATGGTGTCCAGCGGCTGAAACTCATGCACGATATGTTCAACATGGACGGCGCATCCAAGTTTCACTTTGACTGGAAAGACCTCGTAAAAAGTGGTCTGTCCGTGAAGGATGCTATTGCGCCCACCGCCTTTGCCTTCAAAAATTCCCGGACGTTCCAGATGGGCGGCATCTACTGCGCCGCCAGTTTTCTGAGCATCACGGCATCCGACATCAGCGACCAGCTGCTGAAAGACTTCCTCGATATGGATTCCAGCCAGATCGTCACCATGCACATCCAGTCCGTTGACCAGAACAAGGCCATCAAGACGGTCAAGCGCACCATCACGGAACTGGATCGCAGCAAAATCGAGGAGCAGAAAAAAGCCATCCGTGCCGGATATGATATTGACATCATTCCGTCGGATTTGGCAACCTACGGCAGAGATGCAAAAGCCCTGCTGAAGGAATTGCAGAGCCAGAACGAGCGGATGTTCCTTGTCACATTTCTGGTGCTGAACACCGGGCGCACGGAGCAGGAGCTGGAAAACAATGTTTTTCAGGCATCCAGTATTGCACAGAAGCACAACTGCAACCTGTGTCGGTTGGATTTTCAGCAGGAGCAGGGGTTGATGAGCAGCCTGCCGCTGGCAGACTGTCAGATTGAAATTCAGCGTGGTCTTACCACCAGCAGCACGGCAATTTTTATCCCGTTTACCACGCAGGAACTGTATCAGTCCGGCAAAGAAAGCCTGTACTATGGGCTGAATGCTCTGTCCAACAACCTTATCATGGTGGATCGCAAAAAGCTGAAAAATCCGAACGGTCTGATTCTCGGCACTCCCGGTTCCGGCAAAAGTTTCTCGGCAAAGCGTGAAATCACCAATGCGTTTCTGGTGACGGACGATGATATTATTGTGAACGATCCAGAAGGCGAATACTCGCCGCTGGTGAATCGGCTGAAAGGTCAGGTCATCAAAATCAGCCCCAACAGCACCCAATTTATCAACCCCATGGACATCAATGCCAACTACTCCGAGGAAGATAACCCGCTTTCCCTGAAAGCAGATTTTATCCTTTCCCTCTGTGAACTGGTGGTGGGCGGCAAGGAAGGTCTGCTGCCGGTGGAGAAAACCGTCATTGACCGCTGTGTGCATCTGATTTACCGCAAATATTTTGCGGACCCCTGCCCGGAGAATATGCCCATCCTTGAGGATCTGTACAACGCCCTGCTCCAACAGGACGAAAAAGAAGCCCACCATGTTGCTACGGCGTTGGAAATCTATGTGAAGGGCAGTCTGAACCTGTTCAACCACCGCACCAATGTGAACGTCAACAACCGCATCGTCTGCTATGACATCAAGGAACTGGGCAAGCAGATGAAGAAGCTCGGTATGCTCATCGTGCAGGATCAGGTCTGGGGGCGTGTCACGGCAAACCGCAGCAGCGGCAAGTCCACCCGATATTATATGGATGAGATGCACCTTCTCTTAAAAGAGGAGCAGACTGCGGCGTATTCCGTGGAGATCTGGAAGCGTTTCCGCAAGTGGGGCGGCATCCCGACTGGTTTAACGCAGAACGTGAAAGACCTTCTTTCTTCTCGTGAGGTCGAGAATATTTTTGAAAATTCAGACATGATCATCATGCTGAATCAGGCGGCAGGAGATCGGCAGATTCTCGCAAAGCAGCTCAACATCTCGCCCCATCAGCTTTCCTATGTCACCCACTCCGGTGAGGGCGAGGGACTGCTGTTTTTTGGCAATGTCATTCTTCCCTTCGTTGACCGTTTCCCCACCGATCTGGAACTCTACCGCATTATGACCACCAAGTTGGGTGAAGTTTCGGAGGGGCAGAAATGAGCAAGCCGAAACTGAACATCAAAGAGGAAACGTCTGCCAAAAAGACCCGTTCGCCCCCGAAAAAAGCCAAGGTGGAGCAGTCGGTGCCCAGAAAGAAGAAGCTGAAAACCGATGCAGATAAAGCTGCGGAAAAGGCACAGCATCTGCGGTTCGGCAAGGCAGAACTGACCCCGGACGAACTGAGCCGGTTGAGCAAGGCACAGAAGCGGGAAATGTACGCCGCCCATGCCGCCCGGTCTGCGGTACACAGGGAGGTTGACCAGTACGAAGATGACAATGTGGGCACGCAGGCTCTGAGCGAGGGCGAAAAAGCGGCAGGAGATGTCCGTGATATTTCCAAAAGCCGCTATGCCCGGAAGCTCAAGAAGAAAGCCAAGATGCAGGGCAAAAAAGGCACCAAAACCGCTAAATCTTCCGCATCGGAGCCAACTGCGGCACAAGATGCAGGTGCATCCGGCACCGGCGAGGGCGGCTCCAACTGGCTCTCCCGATGGCGGCAGAAACAGGACATCCGGCAGAGCTACTATGCCGCCGCCCGGTCGGGCACGGCGGCGCAGACCGCAGGCGGCAAAGCGGCATCCAACGGTGCATCTGCCGCCCGGTCCGGCATGGAACAGGCGGTGGAGAAAGGCAAAACTGCCGTCAGCACCGCTGTGAAAGGGCTGGCGAATGCCGCCAAGAGCAACGCACACGTTCTGGTGATTGTGGGCGTTTTTCTTTTGCTCATTCTCATGGTCATGTCCGGCTTTTCCTCCTGCGGCATCCTCTTTTCCGGCGGCACACAGGTGTCCGGGCAGACCATGTATTCTGCTGAGGACCGGGACATCCGGGGCGCAGAACAGGACTACAAGAAGCTGGAAAAGGAACTGGACAAAAAGATCAAGCGCACTCCCACCGACCACCCCGGCTACAACGAGTACCAGTACCACCTCGACCCCATCGAGCACGACCCGTGGCAGTTGACCTCTTTTCTCACGACTCTGTATGACGATTACACCCGGTCAGAGGTGCAGGGCAAGCTGAAGGAGACCTTCAAAAAGCAGTACCAGCTGACCACATGGGTGGAGGTGCAGATACGGTATAAGACCGTGTGGGTCATCAGTCCGGCAGGAATCCCAGTTCCCACACAGGTGCCTTATGAGTACCGCATTTTTCACACAAAGCTGGTGAACCGTGGCTTGGAAGTGGTCATTCGGGAAGAACTGAATAACGACCAATGGAGACGTTACGAGATTTTCCAAGATACCTTGGGCGGTAGACCTTATCTATTCAACGGCGGATTGCCGCCCGGTGGTTCTGACGGCTCCGGCGCACCGGGTATTGATTATCAGGTTCCGGCAGAAGCCCTGACCGACAGCGAATTTGCCGCCATCTACAAGGAAGCCCAAAAGTATGTGGGTACGCCCTACGTCTGGGGTGGCTCCACCCCGGAAACCGGTTTTGATTGCAGCGGTTATGTCTGCTGGGTCTACAACCAGAACGGCTACGATGTGGGGCGCACCACCGCCAACGGTTTGTGGAACAAGAGCCAGCACATCAGCGAGGCAGAGGCAAAGCCCGGTGATTTGGTCTTTTTCAAAGGCACCTACGACACCCCCGGCATGAGCCATACCGGAATCTATCTGGGCAACGGCATGATGGTCAGTGCCGGAGACCCCATCAAGTACGCAAACATTCACTCGTCCTACTGGGAGAAGCATCTCGCTGGGTTCGGACGGCTTTCAAAATGACTGGAGGAGTTTTATGAGCGAAAAATCGGATAAGCTGCGGGCGATGCTGAAAAAAGAGAAGGAGCGCCGCATCAAATTGAACAACCGCATCGAGATTCTGGAGCGGCGCATTCAGGAGGAGGATTCCGCCGAGGTCAACGAGATGGTACGGACTGCAAAGGTCACGCCGGAACAGCTTGCCGCCCTGCTGCGGCAGTCGGCAACCGCCACCCCGAACCCGGCTGCGCTGTCTGCCGTGGGTGCAACTTTTGAGAAGGAGGTCGATGCTGATGAAGATTAAGAAACTGGGTGCGCTGCTGGTATCGGCGGTGCTGTGCGCTGGCATGGCAGCTCCCGCTTTTGCCTTTGAGGGCGAAGCCACCCCGGTGGAGCAGCCTATCCTGCCGGAGGTGGTGGAGGATGTTGTCACCGTCACGGATGAAACTTCTGGTGCTCTGACCCCGGAGGGCAACCTGACGCTGGTGGACGATTACCACACCGACTATTCCGATGGCAGCGGACAGCAGTTTATCACGTTGGTCAGCAAGTCGGGCAATACGTTCTATCTGGTCATTGATAGGAACAGCAAAGGGGCGCAGACAGTCCACTTTATGAACCTTGTGGACGAAGCTGATCTTCTGGCTTTGATGGAGGAAGAAGATGCAGATGCTTATACCGCTGAAAAGGAAGCGGCAGCGCAGGCGGAACAGGATAGGCTGAAAGCCGAGAAAGAAGCCAAGAAAGCTGCGGAAGAAGCGGCGGCATCTGGCACGGAACAGCCCAAGGAAAACAAGGTCACCAAGATCGCATCCGGCTTTCTGGGCGTGGTGGTGCTGATTGCGTTGGCAGCAGGCGGCGGCTTCTATTTCTATCGCCAGCAGATGCAGAAGAAAAAAGCCGAAAAAGAAGCCCTTGACCCCGATGCAGATTACACCGAGGACAAGGGCGATTTTGAAATTCCGACCGATGTGCCGGACGAGGACGAAGCCCCGGACGAGCAGGACACCGAACCTATCTGATTTTAAGGCGGCGTTTGCCGCCGTACATATTCAAATGAAAACAGATTGGAGGGAACGCTTATTTCAATTCTAGTTGTAGCAGAAAAATCCTCGGTTGCTATGTCCTATGCAAAAGTCCTTGGCGCAACCAGCCGCAAAGACGGCTACCTTGAGGGCAACAGCTATCTCGTCAGCTGGTGCGTGGGTCATCTGGTGGAGCTGGCTCCACCCAATGTTTACGATGCTAAGTACGTCAAGTGGAGTATCGCTGATTTGCCCATTCTGCCGGAAAGGTGGCAGTATCTGGTGTCTGCCAGCACCAAAAAGCAGTTTGGCATTTTGAAAAAGCTCATGCACCGCCCGGATGTGGACAGCGTGATCTGCGCTACGGATGCAGGGTAGTGCGGTTAGGTGACTTAAAAGAAAAAAAGAGACCTCATCATGTCGAAAAGCAACTTACAAACAACTCATGCTGAAAGGGAAACTGGAAAACCACTTCTTTCAACCGTGACAATGGCAAACTTAAAATATCTGAAGTGGAACAAACAGCCCTCTACCTGCAGTCTTTGCAAATAGAGAGCTGTTTATTATTAGCTATTCGTTTTTCAGACACCGATTCATGGTGTCCTTGTATATTGGTTTTAGGCTATTCTATATTTTCTTGACTTTTTAGAAATTGTGTGTATTCTTCAAAAAAATCAATTACTGATGCTCTGTAGCGGGTAACTGCTTGCTCTTGATTGCTCTGCAATGACTCAGTTGAGACAAATTTAAGCAACACAATACAGTGTTGATCTTCCAGAACCATTTCGTATGTTTCTTGAATGTTTATGTCATCTTCCTTCTGAAAAGTAGCAACCGCCTCTGCTGGCAAGGAATCAATTGTCAGCATTCGCTTTCCTAGTTCTTCTTCAGAATATAAAAATGTCATACACGCAAGGATACCATTTGTTGAGTTTAAATAGATAGCTTTTCTGTTTTTTGGTTGTAGTGGATTACCATCATACAAATCATCTCGCTCCTCAAAGTATTCGTTTTCAGGAAATCCAGAGCTATAGATATCGGCTGTACTATTTAATATCTCAAATCCTTCTGGCTCGAATTTTTTTACAACTTTATCAACATATTGCGAATACAATGAATAGTTATCCGGAACCGATTCACTTTTATTTTTTGTATTAAAGCAAGATGTTAATGTAAAGCAAACTATTAAACAGAGCAGCACTGTCAGAGGCGGTTTTTTAAATGTTTGCATTGTACGACTCAGAGAAAATGTCCAAAGTATCACTGGGATACAAAGTAGAATTAACATCATAAGTAGCATACCTCTTACTTTGAGACGGGTTGCTCGTATTAGCCGTCCAAACAGTCCACATAATAAAAGATGCTTTTATCATTGGCATCAACATAGGCATGAAGAAAGGATATTTCGTTATCATACCCTTGTTCATAATCCCGTTCAAAGCCGTCCGGTACATAATGGTCGCTATATCCATTCGGAAGCTGTTCCAACGGCTCACCATCCATCTGATACGTCAGCTGCATCTCAATGGGCAGAAATTTTTGAATCATCGTATAGACTGCCCTGCGGAACTCTGCACTTACTGCAAGCGCGCCGAGAGTTAAAATTACCAGCGTCAGGACCGCAATAAGAACTCGTTTCAGCACAGGGCGGCGTTTATGCAACGCCGCTTGCAGGCGGGCATCCCATCGGGATGTGTCTGGGTAGCGTTCCTTAAGCTGGGCCGGACTTGGCAGCTCGTCCAGTTCTTTCTGTGCATCTGCACGGAGTGCCATCATCAACGCTGCATCAAAAGAAACTTCTGTCCGCTCACTCATGGCTGTTCAGCTCCTTCCACAATAGTTTTCTTCCACGGAAAAGCCGCATCCGAACCACTTCATCCGTCAGTTCAAGCGATTCGGCAATCTCCCGGTTGGTGTAGCCCATTGCCAAAAGGCGCAGTGGGTCACGGTACATCGGTTTCATCTGTCCGATCAGTTCTGTCAGGTGTTCGATGTTGTCGGCGCTGACTGCTGCATCATCCGGCACCGGGGTGCTATCTGGTGCGTCCGGGATTTCTTCCAGCGGTTCTTCTCGCTGCTTGCGAAGCATATCGTATGCACGGCTTCTACTACAACTAACGAGATAAGCAGCGAGTTCGTGACAGTTTTCTCGATGAATTTTAGAAAAATTTTTGGCAACGTACAAAAACACCTCTTGCAGTACATCTTCTGCCAGATACGAATCGCCCATAATTTTGTAAGCGGTATGGTAGACCAGCCGTTTGTAGGTATTATATACATCTATAAATTGTTCTTCACTGCTTTGATTGTCAAGAGCGGCTAAGTACAGAGAAAGCAACACAACCACCTCCAACTGATTCGCATGGATTGATTGTAGTGTACCACGAACCAACAAAAATGTCGAATATGCAAAACTTTATGAGGACGTATCAAAAGGACTTCTCCCGGAGAAACGTTTTCAAATGCTTGCAGATTGCTACGACACAGAACAGGCTGGACTGACCGAAAAGATTGAGCAGTACGAACGGGAAGGCCGTGCTGAACACGATCAGCTGGACAAGATTCTGGTATCCAAAGCGGAAAAGGTCGATGGCGAATACGTCCAGAAAATCCAGTTTTTCTACCGCCTGTTATACAATAAGCCGTCGGAGTATGCTCAGCTTGTGCTGGGTGGTGAGGTTGAACATTATCCCTCGCTTAGCTACGATAATAGTAAATTGGAAGACTGACTTTTTGTTAAACATTGCAAATAAAATAAGCACCTTAGACTTTTTTGAGAATCTAAGGTGCTTACGCTTTTTTAGTGAAAGATTACTCTATCAAAAAGCTGTCCAAAATAAGGCAATCTGCATTCCGGAATCAAAAAGTCAACCCTTAGGTTTACAAGCAGGCACCTTGGTCATCGCAGCTGAAATATTAGAAATTGCAGAAACAACGGACGAAATTGCGCTAATAATAGCTGTAGTCGTTGCAACATCAGAGCAGGGGTTAATTTGACTATCATCAGAACCACCAAAAGCAGCCAGCCGTTCAAGTTCAGCGCAGTCAATTTCTTCATGTTTTTCATTAGAATTCATAGCAGCATGTTCCTTTCATATGATTAACACAAAAAACAGCCAATTAAATCCGGAATGCAAATCAATATTATAGGTGCATTTTTCTAGTTGTCAAGGTTAAAACAGCACAAAAGACAAAGTACTTGATTGGGATTATTTGGTGATAATTTAATTGACAAGACGATACAGCGGTGCTTTAATTTGCAACGAAGGAACGCTCTATAATTGTCAAAAGCTGAGGCGATAAAAATGAAAGATGAATTTTTAAGTATCATAATGGAGTGTGCAGCATCGATTGTAAATGAAAAAAATTCTGAAAATTCGCTACTGAGAGATGAATGCGGAGAAACGCTATATGGGCAAGTACTAACTCAACTTACAAATGCTATTGCTAATCTATTATCAAGCATTTGGATTAAAGAATATTCTGAAGCTCGCAATAATCATATCATCAATGATTCGACTGTAGAATCACGATTTTCTCATTTTAGAAAGCTGTCAACAACGAAAAAATACAGGAAATACATTTTTGACAAGTATGAATTATTAGAAAATGATGTTGACCAGTATATAAATAATTACTATGATATGATTGGTGAAATCGTACAAAGCTATAAGAAAGATAAAGCCGATTTGGAAAATCATTTTAATTTTATATACGGAAAGATGATTGCAATACATAGTGGAATGGGCGATACACATAATGGTAAAAATGTGTGTGAAGTGGAATTTGAAAATGGCACACTGTTTTATAAGCCACGAGCATGTTTAACGGATCGTTTCTTTGAGGAGCTACTTACCATTGTTTCGCCACAAAGCATAGAGAATAATCAAACTGACTTTTGGGGCGATACAACACATTCATGGCATCGGCCAATAATATACCAGATGGCTAATAACATTAGTGCTGTTAAAAATTATTATTATCGAGCTGGGGTTTATCTCGCTGTTATGTATTTGTGTTCATCGACCGACATGCACTCAGAAAATGTCGTTTGTTGTATGGATTCGCCAAGAATTATTGATTGCGAAACGGTTGTTTCTGCTCAAAAACATAATTTTGAACAAAATCAAATAGGTAAGACACTGGAATCAAGTGTTTTGCAGAGTCGGATGCTTCCCGTTAATTTACCCACTGATGTATTCGATTACGACGTGAGTGGACTATTTGCAGAAACGATGAAGTCAAATAAAATCAAGGTTCCGATGATTGTTGACGATGTGGAACTAGACATTAAATATAAATATGTTCTAGTTAACGAAACGCCAAAACTTTCAGCATTACATTCAAAATTGGGCTGTGCACAAGAAAAAGATGTTATAGGGATGCTTCTTGCTGGATTCAACGCGGGATGCACCGAAATAATAAAAAGAAAAAATTCTGTGCTACAAGTTGTTTCTGACCCACAATATTCGAAGATGAAAGTTCGCCAATTATTAAGACCAACCTATACTTATTCAAAGTTTATTGATGAGTCACATAAACCATGTTGCGAAAGAACAAAAGAAAATCGGGAAGCTCTATTTGATATTTTACGTGAAAATTTCAAAAGTGATGCAAAATATGGTACGACGCGACTCGAATATGAAATTTCTGAAATGAAAAGAGGAAACATACCGATTTTCTATAGCGAATTCTGCAAGAATGATTTATTTGCAGACGGTAGAATTATTTGTCCGGGATATTACCAATTCTCTGCTAAAGAGACTATTTTGGAAAAGCTACTTCATCTTGACGAAACAACCATTAAATATCAAGAGCGTTTAATTGCAATGTCGATTTTTTTGCACTCTGCAAATTTGGATCCTTCAAATACAATCCATAATTTTGACAATATTTTTTATATTAACGGTTATGATAATTATACTACAGAGTATCTTGAAGCCTCAAAAGAATGGTGCGAAGAATTTCTAAAATATCTAAAAATCAGCGAGTGCCCTGTAGATTCCACTCACGCATCTATGATTATTCCAACAGCTATTGAAGATACACAAACTCCTGCATGCTTATCAACGATATGTCCGGATTTTTATGCTCAAGGAGGTATAATTTTCTATATTTTGGCATACGCAAAAGTGTTTTCCAAACTAGAGGATAAGCTATATGCAGACAGATTGTTGGAAAACGCAAAAGATGCTCTAAAGAACCCGTCAAAGATTGCTGAAAAAAATGCCTTTTCATTATATGGTTTTTGGGGAAGTTCATTATATATAAAATATAATGAGTATCTAATGTTTGATGACAAGACCGATTACGCATGCGTTTTCGATTTAATAAAAACAATCATAGACAAACTTTTGCAACAGCGATTTGAAAATGCAGAAAACGATTTTGATTTTATGCACGGATTTAGTGGGACAATATATCTTCTGGCAGAAATTTTGAGAAACGATAACAAAATATTCATTACATTCTTTGATGATTTCGATTACATTTCACGCAAATACATTGATGCGTTTTTTTACTCTTTCCTTAATGGTACTTTTAGCGAAATTGGTTTTGCCCATGGTATTTCCGGAAATATTGCAACTGTTGCAATGATATCAAAGTTAATTCCAATTGATTATAATAAGCTTGAACAATGTATAAAGGCTGATGATCATATGTTTAAAGAATCTTCTGAGCATTCATGTTTGCCCAGTTGGTGTAATGGCATTGCTGGACAAATACTGGCAAGAGTAATTGGATATACGGCCACCTTAAACAAATCTACCAAAGAGGTGTTTGAAAGTTCACTGAACAGCTATCTTGAAGAAAAATATCTAAATGTTTTACTGTCTTGCAAACAATTATGTCTTTGCCATGGTGTTTACGGAGTAGCTTCTGTTTTGAATTATCTTAAAGATAATTCAAAGCAGAAGAAATCTTTTCCTAATATATATTTAAATGTGAATCCCATGAGCATTCAGTGGGTAAACGGCATTTCCTATCCATACGAATCATTTATGACGGGCATTACCGGTGTTCTCTACGAGCATTTAAGATTGATAAATCACAATATTCCCAATACACTTGCAGCAGGCCTATATGGAGTAGAATTATAATTTTTCTTGACAAGCCATTCTACGTGTACTAAGGAGCATCCGTATAAAGCATATCAAATAAAAAAGGACTTGCAATACAAGAGCGAATTGTTTTTCCAAGAATAATTTTATAGGGTTTGGAGTTATAATGCGGCTACAGTTTTGTTTTATCAAACGGTGAAAGAAATGATTGTAAACATGAAAAAAATCCCAATGATTTATCAAACAACTACATCAGACTGTGGGCTTTGCTGCATTTCTATGCTAGCAAGTGCTTATTCATTCAATCAACCATTAGCCTTTTATAGAAAGCAGTTTAATATCGGTCGAGATGGAATCTCTATTGATGGGATTTGTGAGATATATAAGAGCATAAATATGGATACTAAAGTATTGAGAATTGATGATTTGATTGAATATCTGGATCATCAATACGAAGCTCCGTGTATATTATATTTAAATACTCAGCATTTTGTCGTGGCTCAAAAGAGAGGAAAGAAGTTAATTGTTTTTGATCCCGCAACAGGCAAAAGCACATACTCTCTAAACAAGAAAGACTCCATTCCATATGCATCTCAATTTGCCCATTACTTAATTATTCCAACGCCTTCAAAAAAGTTTTGTGTTCGAAAAGGTGACATTGGAACCTTACGACATATAAAACCATATTTATTTGAATTTAGAGGTACTCTCGTAAAAATTCTGTTTTTTTCACTTTTGGCATATTCAATTTCTCTTTTGGTTCCGATTTTATTACAGAACATCGTAGATACACTGGTGAAATCAAGAACTCCGGCTATAGTTCAGTTTGCCTTAATAGCTTTAGGATTAGTGGCTTTTTTTACCCTGTTTTCTTTCCTAAAAAATAATATAATAACACGATGCCAAGTCGATGTATATAATGCACTGTACGAGAACGCCATTCGACATTTATTTGAAATTCCATATTCATATTATGATAATAGATCGCAGGGAAATATACTGTTTCGCATAAATGTCCTTTCACAATTTCAGTCAATTATTAGTTCTGTGTTTCCTCAATTTGTTGTTTTGGGAACATCGACATTTGTTATCCTTGTATATTTGAGTGCCCATTATCCCATACTTATGCCACTTCTCGTTGCTACTTCATTATTAGCAATTCTTTATGTGGTAATTTCGAATAAAATACTCCTAAAGATGAGAAACGAACAGATTCACGAAAACGAGCAGTTAAGTGTTCTTAACACAGAAACTGTTCAAGATATGTTTCAAATTCGATCAATGCATCTTTCAAAAATGTTTTTGAACAGATCTTATGAATCGCTCCACAAGTTTAGCAAGGTTACCTTGAAAACAGATTCAGTTTCATTGAATCTCAACCAAATCGTCAGCTATTTTACAATGTTCGTTCCAGTTTTTGGAATACTATATCTGTTGATTATATTACCGGAAGATACTTTAAGCGTCGGCGAGCTTGTTGCTGTATATTCATTAATGGGAACCTACTATTCATCTGCAATCTCTTTTTTCACTCTTTTTCTTAATACATCTACATATAAGTCGTCTCTTGAATATTTAAACGATTTTCTTGATGAAGAAAGTCAAAAAAAAGACAAACACATCAATCCGAAAGAGTTCAAACTGCTTACATTTGAGGACGTTTCATTCTCTTATAATGCATCAACAAATTATATTTTAAAAAATGTTTCTTTCTCTGTAAAGCAGCATGAAAAGGTTGCCATAGTTGGAGCCTCTGGCAGTGGAAAAACCACAATATTAAAATTATTGTCAGGTCTATATCAGCCTGTAAAGGGTGATATAAAATTGAATGGTTATAAATTAGATTACATTGATGATTGTTACTTCTCTAAAAACATTGCATTTGTTCCGCAAAACGCATTTATCCTCAATGACACAATTCTAAATAATGTTACATTTGGAGACAAATCCATCACAGAAAGCGATGTGTTCAATGCTCTGGATATTGTTAATTTAAAAAATGATGTTTTATCTATGCCATTGGGTTTAAGGACAGTTATTTCTGCTTCATCATCTAACTTTTCGGGTGGACAGGTGCAGAGATTGGCGATTGCGCGTGCAATTATCCGACATCCTGAATTGCTGGTTTTCGATGAGTCTACATCATCGTTGGATTCAATAAATGAAGAAGATCTGTATCGTAAATTAGCACAATTAAATATCACAACAATAATTGTTTCGCATAAATTATCAACAATCAAAAACGCCGACAAAATACTTGTAATTGATGGTGGAAAAATTGTAGAATCTGGAACTCATGAAATGTTAATGAATAAAAAAGGAATCTATTATAATCTGTTTGTACACCAAACCTAAGTTAGTATGTTTTCCTCTTTGCGCTTTCCTACATAATAGATTTTTGGTGCGAGAGGTCATTGATGGATTATTTGCATAAGTCAAAGTGGATAGAGAATAAGCGATGAAAGTTTTTGTTTTTAACGGAAGTCGGCATAGAGCCAACTCTGTTTGTTGTATGTGGATTGATCAGTTCATGCAGTTGCTAAAAATGTCAGCTCCTGAGTCTATCGAATTCCTTTCGCATGGAATGGAGAACATTCAATTTTGTTCTGGTTGTCAGGAATGCTTTAAAACGGGAATGTATTTGTGCTCAGATTCTATGAATTTGATTAGAAGCGATATGCTTGCATCTGATGTTATTGTATTGGTATCACCAGTTTATAACAACTCAATAAGTGGAAGCACGAAAGTTTTCCTTGATAGAATTTCTTGTTGGACACACCTATTTAAACTCGCTGGAAAATATGCAATTTTAGTAACCGTGTCTGATCGAAAAAACATGAACGGCGCAATGGAATATCTAAAATATATATCCGACTTTCTTGGACTTTATGTTGTTGATTCGGTGGTTGTTGAAAAAGAAAATTTGATCAAGGATGAATTTGCCAGCATATGCAAAAAATCAGTAAACAAATTAATTCGAGTGCTTACAGCAGACGATGAACTTATCCATGTTTCTGAAAGACAAGAGCAATGCTTTCGCTCAATGAAAAAAAGCTATAAAGACTTTCAACTACCAACATACGAGAAAAATTATTGGGAAAAGCATCTAATGAGATATAATTCACTGTTGGATATGATATTAAGTAAAAGGCTTAAATTTAATAAGCACCTGTAGTACCTCTAGCCAAACAATCAGTGCGAATCAAGTCTGATTGTTTGGCTTTTTATTTTTCCCCAAAAGGAGCGTGATGCCATTGACCCAACCGAAAACCGACCTAGCCTATCTCCGCAACGAAAAAGCCAAAGCAGAGCAAAAGCTGCGCTCTTGCCAGAACCGAGAGAAGATCCTTGAACGCAGGATGTCAGAGTTGAACCGGAGAGAGCGTGTGCATCGTCTTTGCACCCGTGCCGGAATCTATAAACTGTTCTTCATTGCTTTGATCGTCAAGAACAGCTAAGTACAGAGAAAGCAACACAACCACCTCCAACTGATTCGCAACGATTGGATGTAGTGTACCACGAACCAACAAAAATGTCGAATGTCACTAATGTTGTAAAGGAGCGTGATGCCATGACCCAACCCAAAACCGCCCTTGCCTATCTCCGCAGCGAAAAAGCCAAAGCCGAGCAGCAGCTGCGCTACTACAAGTACCGCGAGAAAATTCTGGAGCATCAGATACCGGAGCTGACCCGCAAAGCCCGTGTGCATCGACTGTGTACCCGTGCCGGGATGCTGGAAAG
>OHAS01001791.1_pt1 | contig 16524 bp, 16 predicted proteins | sample 1577131 | NCBI WGS metagenome assembly OHAS01 (sample SAMEA3541566, study PRJEB24748) | human gut metagenome | biome: human gut; feature: human-associated habitat; material: faeces | place: China | collected 2012 | reverse complement strand
GATGTGATAAAATCTAGAGACTTAAGAGTAGTGCATGTTTAGTTTTGAGGGTGCTGAAGAAAGCACTTGATAGAATTTCCGGTGGTGATGCGCTTGCGGGAAACACCCGTACCCATGCCGAACACGACGGTTAAGACGCAAGCGGCTGATGATACTTGGCTGGAGACGGCCCGGGAAAGTAAGTGGCTGCCGGAATTTAATAAAAAGTAAAAAGGTAAGATAAAACCTTAGATAAGATCATTAAAACAAGTTTTAATGATAGCGTGTACACACGCAATAGTCCTCGATAGCTCAGCGGTAGAGCATCCGGCTGTTAACCGGAGGGTCGTTGGTTCGAATCCTACTCGGGGAGCTTTTAAACATGGCCCGATGGTCAAGCGGTTAAGACACGGCCCTTTCACGGCTGTAACCCGGGTTCGATTCCCGGTCGGGTCATAAATTCTACTTGCTTTTATTTGAAATATATGTTATAATAAAATAGATATGGCGCAGTAGCCAAGTGGTAAGGCACCGGTCTGCAACACCGTTATCCACCGGTTCAAATCCGGTCTGCGCCTTGTTTATACACCTCAAACACATTAAATGTTTGAGGTGTTTTTTTATGTACAAATTTGGTTAAATCCTGTACAATCTATTTTATAGAGTGACTTTTAATTAAATATAAAGAAGGGTGGATTTATATGAATAATATGCCGGAATTGAAAATTGGAGTTGTAGCAGTAAGTAGGGATTGTTTTCCTGAAAGTCTGTCAGTTGCAAGAAGAGAAGCATTGATAAAGGCATACAGAAAAAAATATGGAGATGACTGTATTTATGAATGTCCAATCTGTATTGTTGAAAGTGAAAAACATATGGTGCAGGCATTAGAGGATATTAAAAATAATGGGTGCAATGCATTGGTTGTTTACCTTGGCAATTTTGGTCCGGAAATTGCAGAAACCTTGCTTGCAAAACATTTTGATGGGCCTAAAATGTTTATTGCCGCAGCTGAGGAAAGCGGAAGAAACCTTATACAAGGAAGGGGCGATGCATATTGCGGTATGCTTAATGCAAGCTATAATTTAAAGCTTCGCAATGTTAAGGCCTATATACCAGAATATCCTGTTGGAACTGCAGAAGAATGTGCTGATATGATTGCGGAATTTAAGCCTATAGCAAGAGCCGTTATTGGACTTAGCGGTCTGAAAATCATAAGCTTTGGGCCAAGACCGTTGAATTTTCTTGCCTGTAATGCGCCAATTCAACAGCTTTATAATTTAGGCGTAGAGATAGAGGAAAACTCAGAGCTCGACTTGTTTGAAGCCTTTAATAAACATGCTGGAGACAAAAGAATACCGCTAGTTGTTAAGGAGATGTCTGAGGAGCTGGGCTCTGGAAACAAAAAACCGGAAATACTTGAAAAATTAGCTCAATATGAAATTACGCTTAAAGACTGGGTTGAGGAGCATAAGGGCTACAGGAAATACGTTGCGATAGCAGGAAAGTGCTGGCCGGCGTTTCAGACACAGTTTGGGTTTGTTCCATGCTATGTAAACAGCCGTCTGACAGCACAGGGGATTCCGGTTTCATGCGAGGTTGATATTTACGGTGCGCTGAGTGAATTTATAGGAACCGTTGTCAGTCAGGATACGGTAACACTGCTTGATATTAACAATAATGTTCCGGATGATATGTATAAGGAAGATATTGAGGGAAAGTTTAATTATACTCACAGGGATACATTTATGGGCTTCCACTGCGGAAATACTGCGTCCAGTAAGCTGTCGTTCTGTGAAATGAAGCATCAGCTTATAATGGCCAGAACGCTTCCTGAAGAGGTGACTCAAGGCACTCTTGAAGGTGATATTATTCCTGGAGATATAACATTTTTTAGACTTCAGAGTACTGCTGACTGCAAACTTAGGGCTTACATAGCACAGGGAGAGGTTCTTCCAGTAGCAAGTCGTTCCTTTGGCGCGATAGGCGTGTTTGCTATACCGGAAATGGGCAGGTTCTACCGTCATGTTTTAATCGAGGGCAATTTCCCTCATCATGGAGCAGTTGCATTTGGAAATTTCGGAAAATCGTTATTTGAGGTATTTAAGTATATCGGCGTTCCGGCAGAAGATATCGGCTATAATCGTCCGGCAGGTGTGCTTTATAATACCGAAAATCCATGGAAATGATTTGAAAAAACGTCTAATAAACTGTAATACAGTTGGGAGGAAGGAAAAGTGCTGTATATTGGAATTGACCTTGGCACTTCGGCAGTAAAGCTTTTGCTGATGGATGAGACAGGTAAAATATACAATATTGTTTCAAAGGAATATACGCTATATTTTCCAAAGCCGGGCTGGGCTGAGCAAAATCCGGAGGATTGGTTTATTCAGACCACTGAGGGAATAAAGGAGCTGACTGATAAGTTTGATAAGACAAAGATTAAGGGTATCAGCTTCTCAGGACAGATGCACGGCCTTGTTGTGCTGGATAGAGAGGACAAGGTAATAAGGCCGGCAATACTTTGGAATGACGGACGTACTGATAAAGAAACCGATTATTTGAATAATGTAATTGGATATGAGAATTTATCAAAGTATACAGCCAATATTGCGTTTGCGGGATTTACGGCTCCCAAAATTCTTTGGCTAAAGAAAAATGAGCCGGAAAACTTCAAGAAAATAAGTAAAATCATGCTTCCAAAGGACTATTTGGCATATCTTTTAAGCGGTGTTCACTGCACTGATTATTCAGATGCTTCTGGAACCTTGCTTTTAGACGTCAAAAACCGCCGCTGGTCTAAGGAAATGATGGAAATATGCGGAATAAGGGAAGAGCAGCTGCCAAAGCTGTTTGAAAGCTATGAGGTAGTTGGTGAACTTAAAAGCAGTGCCGCAAAACTTTTAGGATTTCCTGATACAGTGAAAATCATTGCGGGAGCCGGTGATAACGCTGCTGCGGCTGTAGGAACAGGTACAGTAGGGGATGGTAAGTGCAATATTTCTTTAGGCACATCTGGAACCGTTTTTATTTCTGAAAATGTATTCAGGGTGGACAAAAATAATGCTCTTCATTCTTTTGCAAATGCCGATGGAGGTTATCATTTGATGGGCTGCATGCTAAGTGCGGCGTCATGCAACAGATGGTGGATGGACGAGATATTGAAGGTAAATGAGTATTCAGAAGAACAAAATAAGATAGAAAGCCTTGGGGAAAACAAGGTGTTTTATCTTCCTTATCTGATGGGTGAGCGCTCGCCACATAATGATTCTAAGGCAAGAGCGGCATTTATAGGGATGACAATGGATACAACAAGATATGAAATGACGCAGGCGGTGCTAGAAGGAGTAGCCTTTGGATTAAGAGACTCTTTAGAGGTGGCAAGGAGTCTTGGAATTCAAATTGAAAGAACAAAAATCTGCGGCGGCGGTGCAAAAAGTGATTTATGGAAAAGGATTATTGCGAATGTAATGAATATTAAAGTGGATATCCTGGAGAATGAAGAGGGGCCAAGCTATGGAAGCGCCATTTTAGCAGCAGTGGGCTGCGGTGAGTTTGCCAGTGTAGAGGAAGCTTCAAAAAAGCTGGTAAAGATAATAGATACCGTTGAACCTGAGGAGGAGCTGGCGCATAAATATGAAGAGAAATACCAGATATTCAGAAAATTTTATCCGGCTCTGAAAAACCTATATCCCATTATGTAAAAAAGAATGCCTGATTAATCAGGCATTCTTTTGTTTTATATAATTAAAATTCAACTAACCCTTTTGTTGTAAGCCTAATGGAAGGTATTACTGTAAGAGCCACAAAGCCTAATGTCATAAACGGGTCTATTTCAGGGTTAACTCCTAAATCCGCGGCAATTTTATGAAGCTCATCCATTATCGCTGAAACCTCCTCAATAGGCTTGTCGCACATCAGCCCGGCGAGCGGAAGCGCCAGCTGACCGACTATCTTGCCGTCAAGTGCTATAGCGAGGCCTCCATTATTTGATCTTACGCAATTTGCGGCTATAGCCATATCCTCGGCATTTGTGCCGGCAACAATAAGATTGTGGTTGTCATGGGATATGCTGGTTGCGATTGCTCCTTTTTTCAGGCCATAACCGGCTAAATAGCATTTTCCAATGTGCCCAGTACCCTTATGCCTTTCGCATACCGCAAGCATTGAGCAGCCGGATATATCTGATGTGACTATTTTTTCCGTTGTAATCTGCTTGTTCTGGAGACCTATTACAGTATAGGTCTCCTGCTTCTCAATTTCAAAATCAGCCGGAACAAGCTCTTTTATGTTAAATGTATGCTTAACTCTTAATAGAAGCTTTTTATCAATTTTAGGAGGTTCAAAGGAAATCAGGCCTTTTTCTTTGCTGAAAATTTCTTTTCCTTCCTTGTATACTGTTAGGATATTTAAAGCTCTAATGTCGTCAACAACTGAAAAATTGGCTTTGTATCCTATGCCTATTGCTCCGATGTCTTGTATTCTGAAATGCTTTGCCGTATTTATGGTTGCTGTTTTAATGGCAAGTATTGGATTGGCTCCTAAAGATACGGCTTTTTTAACAATATAGTCCATGTGACCTTGCTTTAAAATATCACCGGGGTGCTTATCGTCGCTGCACGTCATACAGCGAAAATGGTATTTTTCATCAAAAAGCTCAACAAGCGCTTCAAGGTTTTTAGCCGCAGTGCCTTCACGTATTGCTATCCACATACCTTTTCTGAGCTTTTCAAGCGCTTCTTCAAGAGTAGTGCATTCATGGTCAGAGGTTATACCCGCCGTTATGTATGCGTTTAAATCCCTGCCGATAACACCAGGCGCGTGGCCGTCTATTTTTTTGCCATAAGCTAATGTAGAGGTGATTTTTTCAAGCAGTTCAAAATCTTTATTGAGTACTCCGGGGCAGTTCATAACCTCGCCAAGTCCAAGAACTCTGTTCTCTCTAAGATATGGGACGAGTTCGTGATGTGAAAGCTCGGCTCCGTTTTCGTCGTCAGGAGTAGCAGGAACACAGGAAGGAAGCATAATAAATACATCAAGAGGCATTCCGGCGGTACTTTGGAGCATATAGTCAATACCATCGGTGCCAATTACATTTGCAATTTCATGCGGGTCAGCTACCACTGCTGTAGTTCCGTGGGGGATTGTTGCCTTCGCAAATTCATAGGGGGAAACTATCGACGACTCCAAGTGTATATGCGCGTCAATAAATGAGGGAATTACAGTTTTTCCATTCAAGTCAATTTCTTCATATCCTTCATAGTCACCTATGCCGACAAAGTAACCGTCCTTTATAGCTATATCACCGTCAAGCAGCTCGTTAGTAAAAACGTTAACATATTTAGCGTTTCTAAGTACGATATCAGACTTCTGGTATCCCAATGCGGAATCAATTCTGCTTTTCATTATATTACCTCCTTTTATTTATTTTTATTAACAGTATACTATAGGAGGAATTAAATTTCTATCTTAAATTTTGCTTATAAAAGTATAATAGCAATTGTAGGTTTTGACAAAGGGTACACAGAAAGGATATAATTGATTTATAAATTAATTGGAGGGCTATTATGGCGAAGGTAACATATTTGTATCACAGCGGATTTATGGTTGAGACAAACAATTATTGTCTTGTTTTCGACTACTATACTGCCGGAGGAAAGTTTAACAACATAGATTTGACTGCCTTTGAGGGGAAAAATGTATTCGTATTTGTTTCACATGCCCATCAGGACCACTATGATAAGGAAATATTTAAGTGGAAGGGAGAAAATATCCGCTATGTTTTGTCTAAGGACTGCAGATATGACAGCTCAATTGAGAATGTCACTGCTGTTTTACCAAATAAAGGATATATAATTGACGGACTTGCACTTGAGACGCTGAAATCGACTGATGAGGGAGTGGCGTTTGTTGTTCACGCCGATGGGCTGGCCATTTACCATGCCGGTGATTTGAACTGGTGGCATTGGAACGGTGAGAGTGATGCGTTTAATAGTATGATTAAAAAACAATATACGTCTGAGATAGACAAAATACGTGGCCTCAGTATTGATATTGGATTTGTTCCTGTAGATACAAGACTTGAGGATAAATATATTCTGGCTATTGATTATCTTATGGGAGCTGTGGATATTAAACATATTTTCCCAATGCATTTCTGGCAGGATTACAGAATTTTTAAGCTTATGGATGATGATGAGAGGACAGAGGCATACAGGGATAGGATAGTTAAAATTGACAATCCGGGACAGGTATTTAAATTATGATAAAGGACGAAATCAGAAAAAAACTGGAAGGCTTGAGCGATAAAAGCTATAAGGAATTTAATGAAAAACTGCAGTCTTCAAAATCAGACTCTCTCGGTGTGAGAATGGGAGACATAAGAAAACTTGCCAGAGAACTGGCGAAAGCGGACTGGAAAGCGTATGTGAACGGTTTAAATGAGAATGATCTGTTTGAGGAAAAGCTGATAGGAGGAATGAGTGTATTTTACTCAAGGGCTGATATCGGTGAAAAAATAGAATATTCTGAAAAAATAATTCCTTTAATTGACGGCTGGGCTGTATGCGACAGTATATACATGACTCCCAAAATCAAGAAAACAGAGAAAGAGGCGTTTTGGGATTATATTGTAAAATGCGCCTTTTCCCGTGATGAATTCAGGACAAGGGCAGGTCTTATTTCTATGCTTCATTCTTATATTGATGAAGAATATATAGACAGAATAATAGAGACCGTAGACAGCATAGAGTATGAGGGATACTATGATAAAATGGGTGCGGCGTGGCTTCTGGCAGACTGCATGGTTAAGCTTCCTGAAAGAACATTTGAATATATGAAAAATAACAGTCTGGATGACTGGGTATATAATAAGGCAATAACTAAAATGAGGGAGTCATTTAGAGTCAGCGATACGATGAAGTCTACGCTTAAAACAATGATGAGAAAAAATACCACCGCTTAAGGAGGTGACCTTACATGCTTGAATACGAGCTTAAAAGAATGGTTAATAACGACATAGAGTACTGTAAAAAGGAATGGGATAACTATTCCTTTGACTGGGAGCGTATGGGTAGGCTTTTTGAAAAAATGCTGCACAAGTACATTGGTGTCATAGACGGCTTTGATAAGGGCATGAAGGTGATTTCCGCCTATGAAAAAAAGAACAACAGCGGTGATACATACAGGGGAAATATGAGCCTGGTAATTGAACGCCTTGAGGCCTTCAGGGATAACGGATATAAAAATGAAGGGCTGCATAAGGAGCATAATAAAAACTTTAATATATTGTTTTTTGACAGAGAGGAATTTGATACTGTTAGGCTGGTAATCGACCGCTGTGAACAGTTGAGTTCCGCAGAAAAGGATGAGGTATCTGAAAAGCTTGACGAAATTGAGACTATATGCGCATCTCAAAAAGAGCCTACTGAAAAATGGGAAGAGCTAAGGCCATATGTAATGTGGATATGTGGTAAAAATTTGATTATAGCCTCCCAAATTTTACCGCTTCTTATGATGATTGAAAGCAATTAAAGCTTCAGGAGGAATTGAAATGCTAAAGCGCCGTATTGAGGAAGCTGAGCCTGATGAAAGATACGTGGAAAATGAAACCTTTGAATATAATTCTCTTGAAGAAGCTGATTTAACAAGAACAGATTTCAAATTTGTTCGGTTTATAGGATGCAGGTTCGAGAAATGCGATTTTTCAAAGGCTGGCTTTTATAATTGCAGCTTTGAGGATTGCGGCTTTATAGGCTGCATATTTGCGGACAGCTATTGGAAACAGTCCTCAATTACTGAGTGCAGGGGAGACGGAGGTGATTTCAGTCTTAGCCACTGGAAGGAAAGCAAGCTGAAGGACAGCTCATTTTGCTACGGCAACTTTTCAAAAACCTCGTGGGATAACTGCGAAATCAGGGACTGCGTGTTATGCGAGGGATTTTTTTCCGAGTCAAAATTTAAAAAATTTATCATTAGAAATACAAATCTCAAAGGTGTGGATTTTTTTAAGACTCCTCTCAAAGGGATTGATTTATCTGAATGTATGATAGAAAATATATCTGTTTCAGATAGCTTCTGGGAGTTAAAGGGTGTAAAAATTTCCCCGATACAGGCCATTGATTTGGTTCAGACCTTGGGAGTGGAATTTGTATAATATTAAGCCGCCAATTATTTAATAATGGCGGCTTATTTTTAGATATGTAAAAGACAGGCAGCAATAAAGTTTGGCATTACACTTAATACAGATTTTATATTTCGGCGGTGACGCATTTAACAACGCATCCTTATAATGTTTATTGTAACTTGGCCCGACAAAGGGGAGGTCATTATAATAAACATTTTAAATTAATGGAGGAGTTGGACAAATGAAACTTAGAAAAGGTATTGCGCTTATGTGCGCGGCTGCCATTGGTGTTTCAGCATTTGCGTTTGGTTCGGGAGTACAGCAGGCTGATGCGGCTACAGTTGTTAAAGAAAATGCAGTGTCTGCAAATACTGCTGCAACAAAGGTTCCTAAATATGTATTCTTATTTATTGGAGACGGTATGAGCTATCCTCAGATACAGCTCTCCAACTACTACTTAAGTGCGTTAAACGATACAAATAACAACAATAAGGTAGAGTCAAAGAACAATTTAAGCTTCTTGAATTTCCCGGTTGCGGGTTCAGCACAGACATACGACAGTTCGTCTTTCTGCCCTGACTCTGCATCTACTGCTACGAGCATTTCAACAGGACATAAAACCTACAGCGGAACAATCAACATGGATGAAACAAAGAGTGTTTCCTACGAAACAATTTCAGAAAAGCTTAAGGAACAGCTCGGCTATAAAATAGGCATCATCTCTACGGTTAACCTTAACCATGCAACGCCGGCTGCATTCTACGCTCATCAGGCATCAAGAAACGATTATTATGAAATAGGCGCTGAAATGATAGAAAGCGGCTTCGACTACTTTGCAGGCGGCGGGCTTCTTAAGCCTACAGGTAAAAACGGAGACCAGAAAGACCTCTACGAAATGGCTGGAGAGGCTGGCTATAGCGTAGTAAAAACAAAGGCTGACGCTGAGAAAATCAATGCATATTCAGGCAAAACAATTATAATTGACGAAACACTTGCCGATTCGGATGCTATGAGCTACGATATGGACCTTGAAAACGGAGAATGGGCACTTAAGGATTATGTAAAAAAGGGTATAGAGGTACTTGATAATGACACAGGCTTTTTCATGATGGTAGAAGGTGGAAAGATTGACTGGGCATGTCATGCAAATGACGCAGCTTCAACAATCAGCGATACTGTTGCTCTTGATGATGCAGTAAAAGAGGCTGTAAAGTTCTATAACGAGCATCCTGATGAAACTCTCATTCTTGTAACGGGAGACCATGAGACTGGCGGACTTACAATAGGCTTTGCCGGAACAGATTATGATACATTCCTTACAAATATCAAAAACCAGAAGATTTCATATGCTAAATATGATTCGGATTATGTTTCGAAATATAAAGAAAACAAAACAAGCTTTGAAGATGTACTTAAGGATGTACAGAACCTCTTCGGACTTGTAACAAGTTCAAATGCAGCGCAGGCAAAGGATGAAACGCTTGTACTTACTGATTACGAGTATAATAAATTAAAGGCCGCTTACGATAAGACAATGTCAGGCTCTGAAGAAGAGCTCAGCCAGGAAGAATATGTACTTTATGGTACATACGAGCCCTTAACAGTAACAATTACACACCTTCTTAACAACAAGTCAGGCGTAAGCTTCTCATCATATGCACATACAGGCCTTCCTGTAGAGGTGCTCGCAATGGGAGCAGGACAGGACCTTTTTGAGGGCTTCTATGACAATACAAATATTTACAGCAACCTTGCTAAATTAACTGGAGTAAAATAAATGAAAGCATTATCCAATAAACTGAATTTTTGGACTCAGCTTATTATAGGCTTTCTGCTTACAGCCATCCTCATAGCCATTCCAACAGGCTATGAGGGTGCTCTTATATATACAGAAAGCGTAAAATGTAAAGCAGAGGTAATAAGTACTGACGAGAGCAGCATTATAAGCACCGGACTTATACAGTCAGGAGAACAGCGGTGCGAGCTTAAGCTCCTTGATGGAATGTTTGAAGGGGAAACAGTACATGGAGTTAACTTCCTTTCCGGGTCTCTTGAAAATGATAAGATATATAAACCGGGAGAAGAGGCGCTGGTTGTAGTAAGCTATGCAGAAAACGGAATTACATCGGTAACGATGACTGACCATTACCGCATTGATAAGGAAGCAATACTGGCGCTGATGTTTATAGTACTGCTTATAATTTTTGCAGGAAAAAACGGAATGTTTGCGGTGCTTTCATTTGTTATAACAATACTGATGATATGGAAGGTGCTGATTCCGTGCTACCTTAAAGGAATGAATCCGGTTTGGGTAGGAATGGGAATTACAATTGTCCTAACCGCCGTAATTATATTTCTCGTTTACGGAGTTGACAAAAGGACAATGACTGCATTTATGGGCTCTATGCTTGGAACGGCCACAACATGCATAATAGGTATAATATTTACAGACTTATTTAAAATACATGGCGCAGTTATGTCGTATTCTGAAACGCTTTTATACAGCGGCTATCAGGATTTAAATCTTACTCAGATATTTACAAGCGGCATTTTTATTGGAGCTTCCGGAGCTATGATGGACCTGTCAGTGGATATTACGTCTGCTGTGCATGAGGTTATACAGAAAAAACCTGATATTTCATGGAGAGAGGCCGCCAAGTCGGGAATGAATGTCGGACGTGCCGCTATGGGAACAATGACGACAACACTGCTTTTGGCATATTCAGGCGGATACATAGCGCTTCTTATGACCTTTATGGCACAGGGAACGCCGATAACTAACATTTTAAACTATAAATATGTATCGTCAGAAATACTGGATACATTGGTAGGAAGCTTTGGGCTTGTAACCGTTGCGCCGTTTACAGCGCTTATGAGCGGACTTATGCTTACAAAACATTCGGAAAAAACGGAAGAAAATAGCTGAATAGTATTAAAAGATGGCTGCGGTTAAATAATTACCGCAGCCACTTATGTTTTGATCGCAGAACATGGACCGAATTAAGTTGTTTATATTATTTAATTGTGTTAAAATAACTAATTAGCGGAAATACTAACGACAGAAATATACATTGGACAGCGGAGGAGAACTGTATGATAAAGCTTATTGCTACGGACATGGATGGCACACTGCTTGACAGCCAGGGAAGCATGGACGATGAAATATACGATATAATTGAAAAATTGAAGGAAATGGGCATTAGGTTTGTAGCGGCCAGCGGAAGACAGCTTATGTCCCTTAAAAAAAGATTTGTGCCGGTCGATGATGATGTTATATATATCGCAGAAAACGGAGGATATGCCGTTTACAGGGACAGGGAACTTTATCTGAATGCTCTTGACAGAAATACAGTAAATGATATACTTGAAACTGCGGGAGAGGTAAAGGGAGCTTCCGTATTTTTGTGCGGAAAGACATATGCGTATACAGATAAACCTGAACTAGCCGAATTAATGAGAAAACCGATTTTCGGATATGAAATTAAATGTATTCAAAGCCTTATGGATATAGATGAGAATATATTTAAAATTGGACTGTTTGACACAACAGACCCAAGAGAAAGCTCTATGAAAATAATGCTTCCGAAATTCAAGGATAGAGTGCACATGACTCTTTCAGGATATAACAGCCTTGATTTTTTAAATATTGATGTAAATAAAGGCACTGCTTTAAAGCACATAAGAGAGCTGTATGGAATTGAAAAAGAGGAAACAATTGCCTTTGGAGATAACTACAATGACATTGAGATGTTCGACGAGGTTGGAATAAGCTTTGCCATGCTTAACGCGGATGAGTATGTAAGAAGCAGAGCAAAATATGTAATCGGAAGCAATGATGAGAATTCCGTTTTAAAAACACTGAAGAGCATTATTAAGGAGATACGTTAATGAAAAGGGTTGCAAGCCACGCGTTGGGGTGTAAGGTAAACCAATACGAGAGCGAAGCCATCGCCGAGCTGTTTGCAGAGAGAGGCTATGAAATTGTCGGCATAGATGAGCCTGCTGATATATATATAATAAACACCTGTACTGTAACAAATTTCGGCGATAAAAAGAGCAGGCAGCTTATAAGAAAGGTCAAAAGGCTGAATGACGGTGCAGTTGTGGCTGCTATAGGCTGTTATGCACAGACTGCTCCTGAGGAAATTAAAAATATAGATGGCGTTAATCTGATTATAGGTACTAAGGGACGAAAGGATATTGTTGACCTTGTTGAAAGCTATATTCCTGAAATGGGAGTTTTATGCACAGTCGGTGAAATATCCAAGGAAAGAGAATTTGAGCATCTTTCTATAAATAAGCTGGCTGACAGAACAAGGGCGTATCTAAAAATACAGGACGGCTGTTCGCAGTTTTGCTCCTACTGCATTATACCGTATGCGAGAGGCCCCATTAGAAGCCGTGACCCGAAGGATATAATGGACGAGGTACATACTCTTGCGGAAAACGGTTTTAAAGAAATAATTTTAACAGGTATACATGTGGCTTCCTATGGAAAAGATTTAAAAGGAACAACTCTGCTGGACGTAATAAGGCAGGTTCAGTCTACAGAGGGAATAGAAAGAATACGTTTCAGTTCAGTAGAACCGAATTTAATAACAAGAGATTTTGCGGCTCAGCTGTCTCAGATGAACAAGGTGTGCAGTCATTTCCATTTGTCCTTACAAAGCGGGTGCAACAGAACACTTAAAAGAATGAACAGAAAGTATGATACGGCTGCATATGCTGAAGCCGTTGGCATATTAAGAGAGTATTTTCCGGATGTTGCATTAACAACGGATATAATAGCGGGATTTCCGGGAGAGACTGACGAGGACTTTGAAGAAAGCATTGAATTTGCGGAAAGAATCGGTTTTTCAAAGATACATGCTTTTCCTTATTCTCCTAAGAAGGGAACTCCGGCTGCTGTAATGCAGGATCAGATTCAAAATTCAGTTAAAAATGAAAGAACAGGACGCCTTATAGCCTTAAGCGATGCTATGGGAGATAAATTTATAGAAGGCTTTATCGGAAAAGTTATGCCGGTGCTTTATGAGCAGGAAATTTCAGAAAACCTTTATGAGGGCTACACCGAAAATTATATAAGGGTTACAGCCGAAAGCCAGACAAATATAAAAAACAAAATATTGGATACAAAAATTTTATCTGCGAAGAAGGAACGCGCTCACGGAGAAATACTTTAAAACTTAAGACTTTCATAATTGCATTGCAAATCTTGGAAATTTATTATAAAATAAAGTATTACTAATGAAGGTGAGTAATTTCTTTGCATGGGAGTGATAGTATGGAAAAGAAAAATTCAATGAACGAAACTATGAGATTCGGAGCCGTTGAAAAGGAATATACAAGCGAGGCCGAAAAAATTATACTTGCTGTAACGGCCGCACTTGAGGAAAAAGGATATAACCCGGTAAACCAGCTTGTAGGCTACATACTTTCAGGAGACCCTACGTATATTACAAGCCATAAAAACGCGAGAAGCATAATACGTAAACTGGAGAGGGACGAGCTTCTTGAGGAAATTGTTAAGGATTACCTGAGAAGAAAAGCTTAAAAGCGATTGAAAGGAAAGAATTCTGTGCGGATTTTGGGACTTGACCTTGGCGATAAGACTGTCGGCATTGCTGTAAGCGATGAATTTGGCTGGACTGCGCAGGGGCTTGAAATTATAAAAAGAAATAATCCTTCGGAGCATAAACAGAGTCTGGGAAGGCTTGCTGAAATTATTGACCAGTACAAGGTTGATACAATAGTATTGGGCTATCCTAAGAACTTAGACAATTCCGAGGGCGTGCGCTGTGAAAAAACAAAGGCGTATAAGGAATATATAGAAAGAAGATTTCCAAAGATTCCAGTAGTATTATGGGACGAGAGATTTTCCACAGTTGCGGCCAATAACAGTATGATGGCGGCGGGGCTGAGCCATGATAAACGCAAAAGTGTAATAGATAAAATGGCGGCGGTATTTATACTGCAGGGATATTTGGACAGTTTAAAATGAGAAAAGGAGAGACTAAAATGTCGGAAGAATTTGACAACATTGAAGACCTTGATGAGGAAATGGAAGTTATCACTATGGTTGACGATGAAACAGGAGAAGAAATAGAGTTTGTCGTAGTGGACCGAAAAGAGCATAACGGAGCGGAATATATTCTTGTTGTAGAGAGCAAGGATATAGACGATGATGAAGCCGAGGCCGCTATACTCAAGGTTGTAAATGAGTCAGAAGAGGATATTACTTATTCAGTTATTGAGGACGACGATGAATTTGAGGCTGCCGCAGGCCTTTTTGAGAGCGACGACTATGATGTTGAATATTAATACATATACACAGCATAAACATTTGCATGTGTTAAAATAAAAAACAGGAGGTGTTTTTTTGGCTTCAAAAAAACCAAAGTTAAAAGTTATTTCTTTGGGCGGATTACAGGAAATCGGCAAAAATATGACGGTTTTCGAATATGACAATGATATAATAATCGTTGACTGCGGTCTTGCATTCCCTGAGGACGATATGCTGGGAATAGACCTTGTCATACCAGATATTACTTATCTGATGAAAAATATGGATAAAATCAGAGGCATAGTTCTTTCCCACGGACATGAGGACCATATCGGCGCCCTGCCATATATTCTTAAGGAGTTAAACGTGCCTGTTTTTGGTACGCTTCTTACACTGGGCCTGCTTGAAAATAAGCTTAAAGAGCACGGGCTTAATAAGCTTGTTACACTTCACACTGTAGTACCGGGGGAAAAGGTAAAACTGGGACAGTTTCAGGTGGAATTTATTCATACAAACCACTCTATTGCCGATGCGGTTGCGTTGGCAATAAGCACACCGGTTGGAGTTATTGTGCATACCGGAGACTTTAAAGTGGACTATACACCTATTGACGGCGACGTTATGGATATCCATAGGTTTGCTGAGCTTGGAAAGGAAGGGGTTCTTCTTCTTTTAAGCGACAGTACCAATGCCGAAAGAAAGGGCTTTACCATGTCGGAAAGCTCGGTAGGCGGGGTGTTTGACAACATATTCAGCGAAACGCCTAAAAACAGAATAATGGTGGCGACATTCTCGTCGAATATCCATCGTATTCAGCAGATTGTAAACTCTGCATATAAATTCGGCAGAAAGGTTGCTATTATAGGGCGAAGCATGGTTAATGCGGTAAAGACGTCCATAGAGCTTGAGTATCTTAATATGCCGGATAATACGCTCATAGATATAAGCGAAATTAAAAATTATACTGATGACAAGCTTGTCATAATAACGACAGGCAGCCAGGGCGAAACAATGTCGGCTCTTTCAAGAATTGCCTCGAACGAGCATAAGCAGGTTTCAATAAGACCCGGCGATAAAATTATAATCAGTGCGTCCTCCATTCCCGGAAATGAAAAAAACATTTCTAATGTTATAAACGACCTTACAAAAAAGGGTGCGGACGTTGTATATGAAGGGATAGCGGACATACATGTTTCAGGACATGCCAGACAGGAAGAGCTTAAGCTTATGCTTTCTCTTATAAAGCCTAAATACTTTATGCCGGTACATGGCGAGTATGTTCATCTTTTAAGCCACAAAGATATAGCTCTTTCTCTTGGAATTCCAAAGGAAAATATATTTGTTATGAATATAGGAGACGTTCTTGAATTATCTAAAAGGGACGCTAAAATAAATGGTACAGTACCTGCCGGACAGGTTCTGGTTGATGGCTTAGGCGTTGGAGACGTAGGCAATATTGTTTTAAGGGACAGAAAAAATCTCTCCGAAAACGGACTCATGGTTGTTGTTGTTACAATTGATTCTGCCTCAGGTTCTATTATTGCCGGACCTGATATTATTTCCAGAGGCTTTGTATACGTGAGAGAGTCTGAAGACCTTATGGATGAGGCTAAAAAAGTAATAAACGAGGCCTTGGAAAAATGTGAGATAAAGCATATTTCCGGTTGGTCGAATATAAAGAATACAATTAAGGACACCCTTAAAAATTTCTTATGGCAAAAGACAAAGAGAAGCCCTATGATATTGCCTATAATAATGGAAATATAAGGGGAGAAGAAATTTGGACAAACTAAGGAACAGGGTAGACGAGCTTGTTTCTGCGCTTGCTGATACAAGTGTTTACAGAGAATATACTCAGGCAAAATCAACAATTACTAATGATGAGCTTGAGAAGATAAATTCGTATAAAGGCCTGAAAATAAAGCTCATTAATACTTACTCTTCGGAGGATGACCGCAGGGCCAGAGAGCTTTATAGAAAGCTGATGCTTAATTCCAAGACGAGAAATTATATGCTGTGTGAAAAGAGATTTTTAAATCTTGTAACAGGAATTTATGATGAAATAGGCTCAGGTCTTGAAGCCGATATAAAATTTGATATGTAATGGCTGCGCCGCATTGAATTTTCAATGCGTCGCTTT
>OHAS01001780.1_pt1 | contig 16575 bp, 16 predicted proteins | sample 1577131 | NCBI WGS metagenome assembly OHAS01 (sample SAMEA3541566, study PRJEB24748) | human gut metagenome | biome: human gut; feature: human-associated habitat; material: faeces | place: China | collected 2012 | reverse complement strand
CATTGTACCAGAAGGGCTGACGGGTCCTCAACTTTCATTTAACTTTACAGTCCGCAAAAAACATCTTGGAGGTATGACCATGAGCAAACTTATATCCTGTCAATTCAACATAGACACAGCCTGCGTAGAATTGGTTTTTGACGATGGAAGCCAGATTTCCATTGACTGCACCGCCGTTGAAAACGAAGTTGCCGATAACCGCTTCCAGCGGTCAGAGCTGGATTATCTGATCTACAATGACCCACTTGCTTATGCAGACTTGGTTCTGAATGGCGATCCCGAAGCATACCTGAAAGTTGTAACGGAATACAACCCTCTCGATAGCTGACAGAACGAATATAGCTTATTGGCAACCAAGGCGGGCAGGCATAGACCGTGCCTGCCCGTCAAGATTTCTCCCTCGCTTTCCGTCTGCGTTCCTCGCTCATGGGTGGTTGCAGACGGATAGACAGCCGGGACTTATATAGCACATAAGATACGCCGCCCTGCTCATGGGTCTTTTCCTATCGGCAGAGGTCGGGGTGCTTGTTGGCGAACGTCGCCAGCCGTTTCCGCAGTCCGGCATTGTAGGTGTAGATGCTTGCAGTATCAGGGAATGCTATCAAAGTGCTTCATTGATATCAGCACAGAGCCTTTCAAATCTATCCAAAGCAGAAGAGATGTCTTTCTCTGTCCAGATATCAGGATTTTGAATCAAGTACATACTTGGTCTATAATGATCGAAGCGAATCTCTGAGTTAGAAGATAGAACATTTTCAACAGAATGTAAAATCTCACCGTCTTTGATGTTTTTTCCATTTATTTTTGCATCAGCAGACAATCCATAGCATGCATTTACAAGTTTAATATACGGTTCTTTCCCAATAATATCCTCAATGTCACTTGTTGGATATTGGGTATAATCGCTGGCTAAAAAGACACGATTCGCGCTCAAAAGGCCGCTCTTTTTCAACCGGTCGATTTTGTTTTTGTCGCCATTGTGATAGTCGGTTAGTGTTACAATTTTAAGGGCATTTCCTCCAAATAGAGATACAAAGCTTTGTATCTTATCTATACCACCAGAGGGACATAGCGTCCAATCGCTACTCAATCCTGTTCTACCAAGTTCCTTAAGCTTATTCGAAAAATATGTTAAGTACAAGATATCTGACGGTCCTTCGACAAGCAAAGTGTTTTTACCTATAAAGAGGGTTTGCGTAATATCATAGCCAAATGCCGCTTGGAGTGGGAAGGTAGTATCGCGGTCTTTACTCAATACCTTAGAGCCTACTTTCGTTCCTAGTACCGTATCATCTTCACCTGTCATATCTTCAACTGTTCTGGCAGATAGAATGTCAGAAAAGTCAAGCATAAATGGAGAATGAGTGGTATATAGCAACTGGAATTTGGGCGTAATTTTTTCCTTGAAAAAGCGAATCAGGTCTCCTTGGGCTTTGGCATGGAGGGTTAGTCCAGGCTCATCAAGGAGAATTATTAAATTATCTTCTTTCTTCTGTAAGTAATTAAACCAAATTAAAAACGAGAAAAACCATACAAATCCCGCGCTCCGGTCGTCAAATGACACGGATGAATCATGGCGTGTGTTTTCAATACGTGTCGAAAAAATATAACCATCGTTGTAAGGCGCTTCATCTCCCGGCTTTGCCATGTCATATCTAAACTCGACCCGCAAGTGCTTATTTGACTCCAATAAGAAAAGATTTCTCGTGTGATTTTGCTTGAGATGCCACGAGTCTTATTTATCAAAGCTTCAAGGCGGTTGGAATCCTTTATTTCTTCAACAGAGGAATTGGCTAGCGAAAGGAGTGCCTCAAATACTTTTTCGTTTTTAGTTAACTGCCCGGAATTACTTCTGGAGATAAAGCGGTTAATCGCAATTTTGCCCGGGAGCTTTTGATACTCTGCAAAATATGAAAACTTTGGCAAATATTTCAGGAGATACTTTTCTGAGAAAGTGTCAAGTTTATCGTTTGGAAATGATTCATCGAACCAATCCTTAAAGGATTGCTCTGCGTCAGATAGGACGGAGAGCTGATTAAGTTGCGTACGAATGTCCGAAATAGAATCGAGTTTGGTGATTTGCGCTCTATCGGGATCTCCAAATGCAAAGTCTGCTATTTTCTTTGTAAAGAGCTTTTCGAAGTTCGGTTCGAAAGACCATGAGCGATGATTATCATAGCCATTTGTGATTGTCACGATGGTTGACTTTGTAATAAACCCACGTCCCCAAAGGGCATCAATCTCAGCGATTTCATTTTCGGTAAACTTCCAATGAGATATAAGCACTGTGCTACCATCTGGAATTTCTCCAGCTTCAAAATCAGTTTGATACATTTTAGGATACTCATAAAGTGCATCGTAAGCATCCTCTGTATCAACTGGATTGAGTTTATATAACGCTTGGAGAATAGCACTCTTTCCAGATTCATTTTTGCCAACCAAACATGTCATTTGGTCAACTGTGAAAGTTTCAGAGTCCATTATACACTTGTAGTTTTTAATTCTGACATCTACTAGCAGCATTTATACACATCCTTTCACGCCGTTGTTTGGGTTATTGGCTTAAGCAATGCTCAAGTCTGAATATAGTACTTTCAAAATGACTTCTAATTTCGCATTCCCACAGCACAATGACTTTCCAGCCGTCAGCCTCAAGTGCCTGAATATGCTCCTGGTCTCGTTGCTTTGTTCGCTCTATCTTGGTTTCCCAATATGCTTTATTGGATTGACTGGCATGAGCATAATGACTGCCACAATCATGCCCATGCCAATAGCATCCATGAATGAAGATAGCAATCTTCTTTCTGGTGAATACAATATCCGGTTTTCCGGGCAGCGCCTTGTAATTCACACGGTAGCGGTATCCCATGGAAAACAGCTTGCGGCGCACCAAAAGTTCGATACTGGTATCTTTACTTTTGATGTGCGACATGATCTCACTACGGCGGGCTGTGGAAACAGAATCGGCCATTACACAGACAAATCCAGCGGCAGATCAGAAATATCTTTCAACCGTTTGCCTTGAACCAAGGTTTCCAGCGTTTCTACCGCATCCTCAGAGCCCGCCTCTTTAACCGCTCGAATCAGCTCATAGAGTGCAAAGTGATATACACAGTCAATATCGCCAGTGCCGAGCGCGAGAGATGCCAGACGATTCGGCATAGGCTCAGCCGTCACAACAACGATGTGCGGCAAATGTCCCTTTCGGTTACGGATCAGGTTCAATGCTTCTGTGCGGCTGTTCTGTGCGCGGTCACTGCGCATCGTGTACTTTGCAGAAACACTTGCATGGAGAATGGGCTTGCCGCCGTTAGACTTCCGAATATCAGCCATCTTGCAGATTTCGTCATCAACAATGGGCTGAGCGGCATTGATCTCGCTGTCCTCATAGAGATCGCGATAAACAACAACGTCAGGCGCAACGAGGTAATCATTCCCGAGTGCAGCAGCCAACTGTGCGTTCTGTGTCGTAAGCGCATTTAAGTAAGCGAGGTGTTCATACTGGGCAAAATCGCTTGTTTTCAGCTTGTTGTTATTGCCGAGTTGAAGAATTGTCCAGTTTCCGGGACGGAGGTTCTGCAAATAGGGAAAGGTTTCACGCAGGAACTCCATTGTCAGCGTTTCAAATTGCTTTCCGAGAGTCTGCCCGGAGATTTTGTCGACTGTGGAGACAGCATGATGTTGTTCCTCTACAAGAATGTCAACGATCCTCCGCGCAATCGCCTTTGAGCCGCGGCTGCTGGTGTCTGCATTGGATGCGACGCCTGCTGTGGTCAACGTCAGTGTGTCGGTTTCAAACAACCGCTTGTGAAAGTGAAATCTCGCGTTCGCTATCAATGCATCCATGTTCCAAACACTCCTTAATTTTTTCTCCAACTGCCCGGGCAACCGGGGGCGGGAATGCATTTCCAATCATCCTGCAGGCTACGGTTTTCCGATTTCCAAACGTCCATGTATCGGGGAAACCTTGAATCCGTGCCATCATCCGGCTTGTCAACCGGGGCATACCCTCAAATCCGGGAGCCGGTGCTTCGTTTGCAATTCCTCGGCCATCTACGCCAAGCTCTGCCCATGCATTACGGGCGCGTGTGGGACCAAGGTCGGGACCACCATGCTTCTTGGAGCCGCCTACAAGGGTCGGAGCGATCCGGTTTGCATTAGATGCCCACTGCTTCGCACCTTCCCATCCGTTCTGTGCCATCAAATCACAGAGCGTATCGCCAACAGTCGGGGCGCTGTCTGGCTGTTCATCAGGATAGACAAATGCTCCAATCTGATCCTTCCGAATGCCGATAATAACCACTCTGGGACGTAGCTGCGGAACACCGTAATCAGAGGCATTCAAAAGCTTGATATGCGTTACATAGCCGAGCTTTTGAATCGACGTGAAAATATGGTCGCGGTATTCATCAAAGCCCGGATCAAGAAAGCCACGGACATTTTCAAGCATGACTGCACGCGGCTGAATTTCTTTGATAAGCCGAATGGCCTCCGGGAAAAGGTCTCTTTCGTCTTTCTGTCCGAGTTGCTTTCCTGCTACGGAGAAAGGCGGGCAAGGAACGCCGCCAGCCAGCAGATCGACACCGTGGTATGGGTGTCCATCAAAATCGTGAACATCTGCGCAAATGACGTTCCACTCCGGGCGATTCTGCTTTAATACCTTGCAATAATCTTCTTCATACTCGACAAGCGCAACATGGACAAAGCCTGCCATTGCAAGCCCCAAAGCCTGTCCACCAGCGCCAGCGCATATTTCAACACAAGTCAACGGTTGCTGCATTTTCTTTTCACTCCTGCGTAGTTCGATTGAAATCATGACTGTTCTGTATCTCCTTCATCAATGAACCCCATGATGTCTCCTACATCACATTTGAGCGTCAAGCAAATCTTATGCAGGCTTTCCATAGAGACAAATTCGTTTTTTCCCATCTTGGCAAGCACATTGAAGCTGATACCGGAGGCGTCCTTCAAATCTGTCCGGTTCATTTTCTTATCGATCAACAGCTTCCAGAGCTTATCGTAGGAAATTGACATTGTAATTCTCCGTTCCAAATTTAAACTAATTGTATTATAGCACAAAACGACGATGTTCGCAAGATAATCTCATCAGAGCGTGAGATGTTCTTTGCAAAGAAAAAGCCTACCGCAGGAGCTTAAATGCTTCTGCGGTAGGCTGTACCTGATGTAGGTTTATGCTCGTCCTTTCAATCCATTCTTCTTAGCAAGTTCGCTTGCTGCGTGACGGCGTTCCTCACTATACGGTGCGGTCAGCCGAAAGGAGAACCGTCCCTTGCGGATCACAAACTCCATGCAGCCCGTGTCCGGGTCTGCATCGGTCTGGCAGCACTCGCCGGGGTACTGCACGGCATAGGCGGTCAGCCTGTTCTTGAGGTCGGTGTTGTGGGTGCGGATATGGATAAGCGGCTCTTTCTCGTCAAACCAAATATCGGTGGTCTTTTCCTGCTTCGTAAGCCCTGTTCTCATAAACTCTCCTTTCTGCGTCCTCTCTTGGAGAGAGGGACATTTTTGAGGAATTTTTCCCGGCTCATGACTTGGAAAAAATGGAGATTTTCAAACAGGAGCGCGCCGGACGATGTCTGCCCTGTCTGACGCGCTCCCATTCGATAAAATGCTTTTTTTCCGGCTCTACACAGGAATCAGCGAGCTTCGTCCCTCATGACCGCTTTTTCTCTGTGCGGATGGAAGAATCGCCACAGATTATTGCGCTGAATCACATCCTCATAGCTGCGGACTTTCCCGCGCAGCTCCGTATTTTCACGCTCCAATTCTGCCGCACGGAGCTTGCCGCGAACAGACTTATAATCGGAAATCTCCTGTTTCAAGCTGTCAATCTCAGCTTTGAGCTTTGCAATCAGTTTGTTTGCCGCATCCAACGCCTTTTGCAGTTTGGATTCCTTTTTCTCTGCTGTAACGTACTTCTTTGCCAGAGTGGAAAGTCGGTCAAAGTCCTCACGCTCCACGGCAACTTTGGATGAGAAGGGAATGGACGTTGCCACGATTTTTTCGATAGACCGCACATCGACCCGCTGATTCTGGATTTTTTCAATTTTGCTCCCAAGCGTTGCTGCCTGTTTTTCCTGTTGACGGTTCTGCTCTGTGAATTCTGCCAGTCGCGCCTGTTCCTGCTGCACCTTGAACTGCGTCACGGTTAAGTGTTCCTCCGAGCTGCCGCGTTCGCCTCGCTCCACATCGTCGTACCCGGCGTCGCGCATATACCGGAAGAAATCATCCTGCAAAACGCTGTAGGATTTTTTGAGAACAGGCTTGCCCTTGGCGCTCAGAATCGGTGTACCGTTCTCGTCCAGCGCGGGCTTGGAATCCCACTTTTTACTCATACTGACCTGCTGTATCGTTTCCTTGACTGTCCCAACCAGCGATTTATCCTTGCACCGCTTCGACCACAGAATTTTCTTCTCTACGACGGGGATATAGACCACATGAAGGTGGTAGTGGTACACGTCCTGTTCCAATGCGTCGGACATGGCGCGGTTGCGCTCGTCGGCGTGCATGACCGCCGAAAGGATATACTGCTCGCCGCCGACGATTTCTATTGCGGATTTGTATGCGTCGGTGTAAAATTGTTTTGCGAAGTCATAGCCGCCGTGATTATGAAAATAGGCGGTGTTTACGTCAAAGACCAGCTCGCCGTAGAGAAAGGCATCCTCTTTCAACCCACGGGTGGAGATGATCCCGTCCTTTTTCATCTGCTCAAACATCTCCGCATATCCAGCTGTCGGTTTCTTGAAATGGACGTTGAGCTGTGTCCTCTCCGGTACAATATCCTGATTGACATAGGATTCCTTTTCCCGTTCGTTGTGCAGTTGCACGTTGCCGATTTTGGCAGCGGTCAGCCTCATATTTCTTGCGTTGGTACGATGGATACCGTCGCCTCTTGCCATAGGCAGTTTACCTCCTGATTTCAGATTGTGCAGGATGGGGCAGTTTTCGGGGTAGCACTTCTGCGGAAGTGTAATAACCCACTATGATACTTTCATCCTGCGGCTGCAAAGTATCGTGGGCTCTCCGAGGGGGTATGCGGCTTCTGCGGAAGCCTCTGCCGGTTTTGCGGCTTGCAGTGTGGATACAAACCGCAAAAACCGGCGTGGTCAGCAGCTTATTTGCAGGCATTCTCTGCGCATAATCTTCTGCCCACATCCATCTCAAACTCTGCGGATTTTTCGATGGAGACGGGGAACGCGAGGGGACAGCAGCCAATGCATTGCCTTGCCTGCCAGCCACAGGAGCGTGGCACGCTCCTGTCACAGCTCCCAAGGAGGAGTAGTCCAGCGATAGCTTTGCGGCACTCCACGCCGGTCAAGATACTCCTGCCGCGCCTGCTCCCGTTCTTCTTCGTTGGGAGCGGTTTTGTACCGGGAATAGAGCTGCCGGTTCAGCATGGCGTCGAGCTTTTGCTCCAAGCCCTGCCGGATTTTTTCTTCAAAATCATCCTCGCCCCGCAGATGGTACATGGCGAGGTCGATGAAAAGATCATAGGGAATTTGTACGCTTTTCATTTTCCTATCCTTTCCTATCCGCGACGGTCGCAACGATAGCGACGGTTGCTCTGACAGTATCATTTTCACCGTTGCAACCGTCGCAGCCGTCGCGCCGTCCTCATTCGATTACTTCGTACTCTACATTGTCGATTACCATATAGGTGAGTTTCACCTGCCGTCCGGAGTGTTTTGCTCTGTTCTCGTACTTCACATGATACTCGTCCAGTAGCCTGCCGGATTTAACGTTCAGGTATTTGGTGAGAGCGTTTGCCGCCATGCCTGTGTTGACCGTCTCCGCAAGCTCGGTCGGGCTGCCTGTCCATTCTCTGCTTTCGGAGGAAACAAGCTGGGAAACCGTATCCAATACCGGGTCGGGCGGCTCCTGATACGGCTCGTTCTCTGCCCGTTCAAGGCTCCATATCTGCGTGCCGGCATCTTTTTTCAGATATAGAATCTGATCCTGTTGATCTCGCCCCACCGCATCGACCGTGGCCTCCAATGCTGTCCGTTTCTTCTTCTGCATCAGGAGTGCTCCGTCTGCACAACCGAGAAGTCCTGTTGTGCCGGAGATCGTTTCAAAGCTGTCTCCGGCTGGCTGTTTTCTTGTGTGATGAACGGTAACGATGCAAATGCTGTGCCTGTCCGCAAAACGCTTGAGCTTGCCGATGATCTCATAGTCGCTGGCGTAGCTGTAAGCCTCGCCTCCGGCCTCCCGAATCTTCTGCATGGTGTCAATGATAACCAGCTTCGTGTCGGGGTGTTCCTTTATGAAATTCTCAAGCTGCTCGTCAAGACCGTTTCCGATTTTGTTTGCTGCCGTTGCAAAATGCAGGCTGGCGGTATCCGCCACGCCGTACATCATAAACATCCGGCACTGGATTCTCTGGAAATCATCCTCCAGCGCGAGGTATAGAACCGTACCCTGATGGACTTCATAGCCCCACAGCCTTTGCCCTGTGCTGACATGGTAGGCAAGCTGCGCTACCAGAAATGATTTTCCGATTTTGGGTGCTCCTGCGAGGATATATGCCCCGGAGTAGAGCAGACCGTCTATGACGGGCGGTCTGCTCTTGTAGGCGGTCTGATACAGCTCTGTCATGGAAACCGTATGAAGATAATGCGGGTCGTTCATGCGTCGGATTCTCTCACGCATTTCCTCAATATTTTCCTCCGGGGGATTGCTTTCGCAGGTTTCATGTGGTATCCTCTGGTTAGTTGAATTGTGAGGCGGCTGCCCTCCATCTGCGCCAACAGATGGGATGAGGGCGGTCGTTTTCTCATTATCCGTCATTGCGCTCACCTCCGGGAATCTGGAAGCCGTAGAACTTCTGCTTGAAATACTGGGCAGGGCATTTTCCGGCTACGGTCAGATAGCCTTGGGCTTTCAGTTCTCTGTTCATCTCCCGGACAATCTGATATGCCTTGCTGCGGCTGATGCCCATGATCTCCGCCACCTCTGACGCTGTGATAAACTGTGCTCTCATAGTACCTCCTGTTTCAATGTGATTTTCCTCAGTCTGCGTATCTTTTGTTCACGCTCCTTTCCCCAGTCTCTCCGAAATACGTACCCTGAGTACATATTTTATTATACGCACACAATATGCATCTGTCAAGCCTTTAGAAAATAAAAATATGTACTTGTAATTCGCTTTATTCTGTGATATGATATGGACGAGGTGAATCAGACATGGACAATTTCGATTATCCCGCCATTGGGCAGAGAATCAAGCAGCTCCGAAAACGCAAAGGGCTGAACCAGGCCGAGCTGGCACAAATGCTGAAAAAATCTCTCCGCACCGTACAGAAGTACGAAACCGGAGAGATTGAAGTGTCGATTGCCGTTGTCAATCAGATCGCAGACCTGCTGGACACGACCTCAACCTATATTCTTGGGTATGAATCCAGCACGACACAGATCAGGACGCTTGCCGACGTGATGGACTTCCTCTTTAAGCTGGAAACGGTAGAGGGCATCGACTTCAAGATCAATGTGCAGAAGCCGCCCCGCAGCAAGCAATGGGAGTGCTCGGTTTCCTTTGATGGAAAGAGCACGGCGGAGTTCAATGCGGATATGTGCCTCTTTCTTGAACAGTGGGAGGACGAGCGCAGCGAGCTTCGCGCCTATAACTCCACGCAGGCAGCATATAAGCGCTGGAAGGAGCAGACTTTGGCATATTACGCCGCGAACGCAGTCAAATGCACAGAGCCGGAGGAACTTGACCGCGATGAGCGAATCGCAAAGCGGACGGAGTTTCTGGAAAAGGAATACGGTAAAAGCGAGAGTAACGAGTGAATAACCTGATCAAAGCCTGATTCTTGAGGGAAGGAGGTAAAAATGTCAGTAACAAAAGACGGCGACACCGGTCGCTGGATGTCCCAGATCCGCGTGACGGACTGGACGGGCAAGACCATCCACAAGAAGAAGCGTGGCTTTGCCACCAAGAAGGAAGCCCTGCAATGGGAACGTGACTTTATCAGCCAATCCACGGGCAGCCTCGGCATGACCTTCGGTGACTTCATCTCTCTGTATGTCAAGGATATGGAGCACCGCCTCAAGCCCTCAACCGTTGCCAGCAAGAAATGGCTGATCGACCTGAAGGTAACGCCTTTCTTCAAGAAAATCCCGCTGAACGAGATCAAGCCCACTCACGTGCGCCAATGGCAGAACTCCCTGACCAGCTACCGGGATGAAAACGGCAAGCCTTACGCCCAGACCTATCTCAAGTGCATCAACAACCAGCTCACGGCGATTTTCAACTACGCAGTCAAATACTATGGGCTGAAAGAAAATCCCTGCCACAAGGCGGGGAGCATGGGCAAGAAGAAAGCCGATGAAATGCTGTTCTGGACAAAGGACGAGTTCCAGACATTTATCGAGAGCATGAAAGACCGTCCCGCCAGCTACACGGTATTCATGACCATGTACTACACGGGGATTCGGGAGGGAGAGCTGCTGGCACTCACACCGTCGGACATCGACTTCGAGAAGAAGACCCTGACGGTGAACAAGAGCTATCAGCGCCTCGGCAAAGAGGATATTATCACCACTCCGAAAACACCGAAAAGCATCCGTACTATCCCTATTCCCGACGGCCTTTGCAACTGTTTGCAGGAGTATATGTCCCATTGCTACGGGCTGCAAAAGGACGACAGGCTCTTTCCCTACACCAAGAGCTTTCTGTACCACGAAATGGAGTATGGCTGCAAGGCTTCGGGCGTGAAGCGGATACGGGTGCATGACATTCGACACAGCCACGCCAGCCTGCTGGTGGAGATGGGCTTCTCTCCGCTGCTGATCGCGGAGCGGCTCGGACATGAAAAGGTACAGACAACGATGGACACGTACAGTCACCTGTACCCCAACAAGCAGGTGGAGGTAGCCAGACAGCTTGACGGCATCATGCCGTGAGCCTCTGGCTACAAAAATCGCTGTAAATGTAGCCAATTTGTAGCCGCTAAAAAAGAAAAATCCTGAAAAACGCTGTATTACCAACGCTTTTCAGGATTCCAAAAACACTAAATATTTATTCCCACTCGCCGAGTTAAATCCATTTCTAAACTTTTTTGTATAGAGGATTTAATTCGTCGTGGTTCTATTTGATGCAGATTATCCTTATCCTAAGGTCTATTCGGACTTTTGCTATCAAAAATCTATCCGGGCCATCCTATCAGGGGTTTTGCTTGAGATGGGCGGCTAGGTAGTTTAGAAGTATTATAGCATATCCATTTTCTCATTTCTAGGTAATTCTTAGCTTTCTATTCACTATATTTAAGTCTGATTCACTTCATCATTAAGTTTGGAGAGTAGCTTGCGGATGTAAACAATATTACTTGCTATATACAAGGTCATATCATCCATCTTTCGAACATCATAATTCTGGAGCAAATCAAACGGTTCTCGAGCAATTTGTTCGTGCGACAATAATTCTATAAGGTCTCGATCTTTAAATTGCAAATCCACCACTTCATGAGCTAATTTATTTCTCATATTAAGCAATCGAATTACACAATCATAAAAGGTAAATACAGTTGTAGTCCTCTGGACTGACTCAACTACAAAATTAAAGTCTTCCAAATGAGGCGATTCTTTAAAAATTTTAATGATTTGGTTGATTGATAATGTCTTAAACAACTCTCCTTCTTTGAAATCCAAAGAATTCAACCTCACAGAATGGGCTTCATACTCGATATATGTTCCAATTTTACCGCCATAATAAAAATACAGTTGCTGTAAAATTTTCTGAGGCAAGGTTGATAAGTTCTTTTCAAAAACTTTTCGAATCGTTTGTTCAAGCTCATTATATTCTTTTAGAAACTCGAACACGACAAGAGATTTCAATTGAAGGGAGATTGTTTTTGTATCTATTCCCTTGACGCCATCCATCTCAATTCACCGCTATCATTTGTTTTACACGTCGTAATCTTGCGTTTACATTGCTAGTTGTTGCTGGTGATTTTCTTAGTGTCGCTATTATTTCTTCGTCATCAAGGACTTCCTTGGCTTTTTCAGAAAGTTTAGTTTCGTCCAGTAGCGATATAAACGGTACTAAAGCATCAATCACATAATCTGCGTTAGGAACCCCGCCAAACTGTTTCCGTAACTCAAGTGTCTTATTAAGCAAAGATATTAGTATATCTTTGTCAATAGTCACATTTCCTTTTTGAATTTCTTGCAAGACATTGTTGATCATATCACGCGGTCTAGAATTATACCCTGTCACCAAACCATGTTCGATATCTGAACGCAGATAGAAAGCAAGCGATTCGTATAAACGGCCATAATCTTCATATCTTTTCACATCATTTTGAGAAAAAATAGATTCGTAATATTCCTTGTTTGTAGCTAGTTGTTCATCAACAAACTCCGTAATCCAAGCCGTAACCTTAGATTTGTATATTGCTCTTCTAATCTCATTTACTTTTAGTTTTTCGGCCCCCCGATTGAGACGGGCAAAAATATCGTATTTTGTAAATTCAGGCGAGTTAGCAGTAATTACATAAATATCCAGAATTGAAGACAGCATTTGAGAAGTCTTTTCTGCTTCAATTTCACGAATTTCAGGAAAAGTTTTGCCGCCAAAGATATCGGCGTAATATTCTAAATTACGCTCATTTAAGCGAAGTGTACCTTTAATAAAATCCCACACTGCTGTTAGGCGTTGCTTTCCATCAACCACTTCATATTTTGTTTCTTCAAGTATATCTTCCCCTGGTATTTCTACTACATAAATTGGTGGAATCATTATCTCCATATAGAGAGATTCAATAAAAGCGGTTTGTTTATCCACACTCCAAATTGCACGCCGCTGATAGTCCGGATCAAGAATTAACTTTTTATCTTTGATTTTTTGATAAATCTCAAATATCGACCAAGTCTGGCGGACAATTTTCGTTTTCTCCAGCAATGTTCTTTTTGCGGCAAATTCATTTTCTACAGGTTCTTTTTGATCCTCCTCGATTTCGGTGTTTTCCGCTAATTGTAATGTTTCATCTTCCTGTTGCGCAGTTTGTTCTGCCTGAAAGGAAAGATCTTCTTTTTTCATTTCGATATCTCCCATTTGCAGTTCCTCCTATCACCTTTTATTGTACGGCAATGCCTTAATATAATTTCTCATGAAATCCCAATCTGGCACATATTCTTTACCCTCGATTTTTGCAGGCAGACGAATTGTTGATTTAACCATTCTTTCGGGTCTCCATTTCCTTCCATATGCCCACCGATACTTATCCATTTCAATTACGGTTGCCACAAACAGGGCACTGTACATATCAAAATTACCATTCAAAATATAGAGTGGATTAACATCGTGACTACAAGGAATTGGCTGAAAAAAAGCACATCCTACAGAACCGTTATTAGTTACGCACAGAGCGTTACCTGCAAACATTTTTTCATCAAGCGAAGCGTTATTATCATCCCCTGTTTTGGAGGCTGCTTCAATATCTTCAATGGAATAATACTCAGTTACACCATTGCAACGCTCCGTAGCACCCAAAAATGGTATCTCTCCAGTGAAATTGTGATCGGGCTTTTTGTTGTAAAATCCTTTTTGCACATCAAAAATTTTAGAATAAATAAATTCTTGCCAATTCGATGTGTCAACCGAATCACTTATTTGACTTTTATGTAAAAGTATAAAATTAAAGTAATCCATAACATATTGGGGCGATGGCACAAACTTTTCATCAAACAACTTTCCAATACTAACTAAATACGAAAAATATCCATTAAGTGTATTGACAAAATCAGATACTTTAAGTTTCGAATAGTCTGTTTCCATGTAGGCCTCACACACCCACTCATCAAGCGACCCAACTTTGCTAGTTGCAGAAAGTCCAGGCTTTTCTCTGCGATTCTTATACAGTTCAATCCATTCCTGTTCAATTTCAACCCATTTACTCTTTTGGGTGAGCGAATCCATTTGTTCGATTCGACCAATATTTTTCTTTTTCTTGAAACCATCCTCCTTGTAATAGCCAAAAAAAGTGTTAGGAGTAGATATATCCGAATGCTTTTTCCCAGTTTTAAACACCATACAACAAGCCTGAACTGTCGCTCCAGGATGAAAGATATCATTTGGTAAAGTAAAAACAGCATCAAGCGTATTTTCGTCAAGAATCTGTTCTTTTAATTCTTTTATTACTCCTTTTGTACCAATGGCGCACGCGACAGGTAATAAAACAGCTAAAGTCGCTTGATGGTTAATAGAGTTTAATACATCGGTAATATACTTTACAAAGTAAAGCCCTTTTGAAGGATCTTCCTTTTTTTCCTTTGGCCAAGTGCTAACATAGCTTTCCGGAAGGTGAATTCTTTGACCATTGTAGGGTGGGTTCATTAAAATAACATTGGGCTTTGCTTCCTTAATCCAATCGGCTAAAGCAAAACAACTCCCTTGACGAATATTGGAATTGCCATCCGAATGAATAAGCATATTAGTAGTAGCGAGTCCATAAATATTCTCATCAAACTCAATTCCATATATTTGATGCTTTTTTATCCGCTCTTGTTCGGTAGCTGTTGCGCAGTCATCTAATGCCTGAGTCATTGCACGGACTAAAAAAGAGCCACTGCCGCAACACGGATCGAGGACCACCGAGTGTTTGTTAACGCCTGTAATTTTGGCCATAAAATCTGTAATATGATCTGGAGTAAATGCTTGGTTTTTGTCTGACTTTCCAACATATTTATTAAAAGTAACAAAAAAAAGGTTTAACAAATCCTGTCCCGAAGTACTTTTGTCGTTAATAAACGGCAAAATATTATCCTCGATAAATTTTAAGATTTCTCTGAAAGCGGCTATATTGAGTTGACGAATATATTGATCTCCCAAAACATTCCGGTTCAACAACGCCAGTTTTTCCGCCTTATTAATATCCGAATTCAGCAATTCTTCAAGGACTTCTTTAATTCTTGTCCTTATTTGAGCAGCTGATAAAGAGGGAGTTGAATAATCTAGTCCATTTTTCAATGCAAGTAGACAGGTTCCCACAAATTGACTTCTTAACTTCTCTGGAATACTATGGCGATGCAGCATTTCATTGAGTTTATAGGTGTTTTGCATCACCTTTTCCTTATCATTAATTTTAGAAGTGTAAAAATCGACATACTCATCCATAGTACGAAGTGCCGTCTCTTTAGGCATAAAATCACTATCTGAAACAACGCCACGCCATACTTTTACATTATCGTTCGCAGTATTAGCCAAAATAGCAACAGTTTTATTTCCAGTAAGTGCTTTTTCGTATTCAACATACGCAGATAGTTGCTCTTCATCCGCCTTTGTAAAATTTTGCTTTGTCTCAATGAGTACCGTAATATTGTCTTTTACAAAGCGAATATCTAATTTTTCGAATGCACGACCGCTACTATTACGGATAGGTATAAATTGTAAAGACGCAGCAGAAAAGGCTTTAGGATAGCTATATTCATCATTCTCTATGTTGCTGGTAAGATAGTTTCTTCCAACGGTAGAAACCATATCTGCTCTAATCATTTTGTTCTCCTCTCTGTTCCATTCCTCTATTTTGAGCGTATGTTTTAGCCCCTCTTACTCTTCCGGCGGAACGGGGATATATACCATTTTCAGGGGAATCATTTTTCGATATTTGACACTGAGCTGGTCGTAATATTTCAAAACCAAATCCACAAGCTCTGTGCCGTTAATACCACGAATAATGGGAGTATTATCAAGGTATTTCTGCGCATTTTGGGTATAGTTGGACAGCGTTACAAACAGACCATAATCTCCCTCTCGCATAGCACCTTTCAGAGACTGGATAGTAGTCTCCTTGATGTCTCCATCCTGGCTTTTGACCTGGACAACAATGCGGGGCGGCAGTTCGTCTTTATAGGCGGTAATGTCGATACCGCTGTCACCACCATGCGGCGACAGAATCGTGCGGTAGCCCATAGCTTGCAAAAGATTTGCTACAAACGACTCCAAATCATACCCTTTGAGATTTTTACTTAGCTCTTTTAGGATAAAATCGCGAGTGGCCTCGATGATTTCATCCGCCGTTTGTGCAACCGTCTCATCAGTATCTGGTTCCACAATATCGCCTTTAAAGTTTTTATCCAAAGCTTTCAAATACTCATCCGCATAGTTTTTCACCTGGAAAAAGCTCAGTGCCGAGCCGACTTCGTGGAGAGCCCCCTGTGAAAAAGCTGTGCGTGGCAAATGTTTAAGCCACTTTACTTTTCGGCGATTGGGATATAGCGCTGCAGTATCCTCATAGAAATAAGAGCTTTCAACAATTCCAATATTGATCTTACGGTCAATCTTAGAGGGGAATACAATATAGTCACCTTCCTGTACCTCATGAACGAATCGGTACAGCATTCCGGCACTTGTAGCAATTGAACCCTTTTTAGCGTCTGGATAGACGGCACTATACTTTTCTTTATAAGCATCACGGGATGCAATTATGGACGACAAGTCACCCATTCCTTCCCATCCGATTGCAATTAAATTTTGATTCAAAAAAAGTGGGTCATCCATGGTATGGATTCCCCAAACCGTTTTGTTTGCTGCCGCCATCACAGCCACACTCCTAT
>OHAS01001770.1_pt1 | contig 16619 bp, 10 predicted proteins | sample 1577131 | NCBI WGS metagenome assembly OHAS01 (sample SAMEA3541566, study PRJEB24748) | human gut metagenome | biome: human gut; feature: human-associated habitat; material: faeces | place: China | collected 2012 | reverse complement strand
CGTCATAAGTCGGCGAAGTGATCAGCACCGCCTGGATATCCGGATTTTCCGCCAGATACATTTCCACACGGCCGGGTGAAATCCCTCCGTTTATCCCCAATTTCGGATCTTCATGTGGATAAATATACGTAGCACTCAGCTCCCGCAGATAAATCGCATGGTAAACCGCCTTATGGCAGTTCCTTGCCACCAGGATCTGTCCCCCCTTATCCACAGCCGCAGACACCGCCGCCAGGATCGCCCCGGAGCTTCCATTAATACTGTAAAAACTCTCCGGCACACCATAAAGCCGTGCAGCATCCTCCTGGGCCCTTTTCAAAATATCCTCAGCATGATGCAGGTTATCAAACCCGTCAATCTCCGTGATATCCCTCTCCACCGGAAAATCCCCATCCACAGCCAGCGGATTCCTCTTATGCCCCGGCATATGAAACGGATAAAAATCGCTCTTACCGTACGCTTCCAGTTTCTTGTATAATCTGTCTTCCATAGTTCGTCCTTTTCATCTTAAAAACAAGGAGGGGCTATCACCATACGATATTCCCCTCCATTTTTATCACATCTCAGCAAAATCGATCCTCAGATCCTCATAGATTCCCACTTTGATCGAATCCTGAAATGTATACTGCTCCGTATCCTCATTTTCAAAATCATACACCATTACCAGCTTCTTCACAGGATCCACGATCCAGTACTCTCTCACACCGGCAGTCCTGTATTTAAACAGCTTGGTATAATAATCCATACGCCTGCTCGCCGGAGAAACGATCTCGATGATCCAGTCCGGAGCCCCCTTACATCCCCTGTCATCCAACTTATCCGGATCACAGATAACAGAAACATCCGGTTCCACATAAGTATTCGTCTTCTCATCCAGATACACCGCAAACGGTGCGGCAAACACCTCACATTTCCCCTTGTTAGAATCTATATAGTTACCTATCTTTCTGGACAAGATACTTGAAATCCTCTGATGCATCGTATTCGGCGGCGCCATATAATAAATATGTCCATCGATCAGTTCCGCTCTTTCACCCTCCGGCAAAGCATAAATATCCTCTATCGTATAAATTCTTTCCCTCAACAGTGGCATATCTCCACTCCTCTCAAAAGCACCCGGCAGATCATACTCCATCATTCCGATCTGCACTCATACACCTGCAGCAGCCCCATCCGAAGCCTTCCCCGAAAGCTCACACCTTAAACCGGTACCCCACACCCCAGATCGTCTCAATATACTGCGGCTTGGCCGTATTAAACTCGATCTTCTCACGGATCTTCTTGATATGCACCGTAACTGTAGCGATATCCCCCACAGACTCCATATCCCAGATCTCCCGGAAAAGCTCCTCCTTGGTAAAAACCCTGTTCGGATTCTCAGCCAGAAAAGTCAAAAGATCAAACTCCTTGGTAGTAAACGTAGTTTCCTCACCATTGACCCACACACGCCTGGCCGTCTTATCGATCTTAATACCACGAATCTCGATCACATCATTCTTATGCACATTGGAACCAACCAGCCGGTTATAACGCTCCATATGCGCCTTCACACGTGCAACCAGCTCACTTGGACTGAACGGCTTGGTCATATAATCATCCGCACCAAGACCCAGTCCGCGGATCTTATCGATATCATCCTTCTTGGCAGAAACCATAATGATCGGCGTATTCTTCTCCTCACGGACCTGCCGGCAGATATCGAAGCCATCCACCTCCGGAAGCATCAGATCCAGGATGATCAGATCAAACTCCTCCTTCATGGCACGTACAAGCCCCGTATCACCACGGTTCTCGATCTCCACCTCAAAACCCGAAAGCTCCAGGTAATCCTTCTCCAGATCTGCGATCGCTTCCTCATCCTCTATGATCAAAATCCTACTCATTCATCGGTACCTCCTGATATTTTCTGAGAACAAAATACATGATCGTTCCGATTCCCAGCCGGCTTGTGGCCCAGACCTTTCCACCATGATCCTCCATGATCTTCTTTACGATGGAAAGTCCGATACCGCTTCCTCCCTTGGAAGAATTCCTGGAAACATCGGTACGGTAAAAACGGTCAAAAATATACGGCAGATCCTTGGCGGCAATACCCTTGCCGTTATCCTCGATCTCCACCTGGATAAAATCACCCACATCCTTCACCCGGAGCTGGATGATTCCCCTGGGCTTCTCCATATACTTAATGGCATTACTCACAATATTATGGATCACACGGCGGATCTGCTCACCATCCGCAATAACCTGCACACCCTTCTCCACATAATTGGCATACACAAGCTCGATCCCCCTGGTCTCCATCTCAAGCCCAAGCTCCTCCGCACAATCCGAAAAATAATCCTCCACATTCAGCTTGCTGAACGTATACGGAATACGGTTGGTATCGATCTTGGAATAAAAGGTCAGCTCATTGATCAGATGATCCATCTCATTGGTCTTATTATAAATGGTACGCACATACCGGTCCATCTTCTCCGGCGTATCCGCCACACCATCCATGATTCCCTCCACATAACCCTTCACCGCAGTGATCGGCGTCTTCAGGTCATGGGAAATATTGCTGATCAGCTCCTTATTCTCCTTATCCATCAGGATCTTCTCTTCCGTGGACTCCTTCAGACGCTTACGCATCTCCTCAAAATCCTGGCAAAGCTGGGAAAATTCATCATTCCCCTCAACCTCCAGCACAAAATCCAGATTCCCCTCCTTGATGTTCTTGGTAGCCTTCTTAAGCTTCACCAGCGGAACCGCAATACTCCTGTAGATCCACAGCCCTACTGACAAAGCAGTAAAAACAAGGATGATCGTTGCGGTCAGGATCATATCCTTGGCCATCAGCTTCACCTGGTTACTGGAAGACTGCGCCAGAGAAATATCATAGACCATCTGGCTGGAGTCCGAAGCCTGGCTGCTGCTCTCCTGCACATGCCTCGCCTGCGTCTGGCTGAACCCGTACAGACTTGCGGAAAAAAGAAGCAGCGGCAGCAGGATGATCGCAACGAAGCCCACAATAATACGCGTCTTTAACTTCATCTGTATCTCCGTCCTTTATAAATTCACACATTCGCATACACGTATTATAACATAAACTATATTCCCTATCTCTAAATTTTCTATAAAAAACCCCATCTCACCATGCAAGAAGCCCCCGGTACTGGCACTACCGGGGGCTTCACTCTTTGTTCTTTTGGAACTATTACTATCTCTTTTGCCTAATGGCATTATATCATATGCATTTCTTAAAATCAATATTCCTGCCAAAAGGATATATAAATATTTTTTTTGACTCTCTTACAGATACTTCTTCAGAGTCTCAACCTTGTCCAGATGCTCCCATGGAAGATCAACATCTGTACGGCCGAAATGACCATAAGCAGCAGTCTGCTTGTAGATCGGACGACGAAGATCAAGCATCTTGATGATACCAGCCGGACGAAGATCAAAATTCTCACGAACGATCTCAACAAGTCTGGTCTCAGAAAGCTTACCTGTTCCGAAGGTATTCACACTGACAGAAGTCGGATGAGCAACACCGATCGCATAGGAAAGCTGGATCTCACACTTGTCAGCAAGACCAGCTGCAACAATGTTCTTTGCAACATAACGTGCAGCATAAGCAGCAGAACGGTCAACCTTTGTGCAGTCCTTACCGGAGAAAGCACCGCCGCCGTGACGTCCTGTTCCACCATAAGTATCAACGATGATCTTACGTCCTGTCAGACCACTGTCACCGTGAGGTCCGCCGATAACAAAACGACCTGTCGGATTGATGAAATACTTGGTATCAGCATCAACCATATCAGCCGGAATGATCGCATCAAAAACATACTTCTTAATGTCCTCATGGATCTGCTCCTGAGTAACATCCGGATCATGCTGTGTAGAGCATACGACAGCATCGATTCTCTTCGGCTTGCCGGCCTCATCATACTCAACAGTAACCTGAGTCTTTCCATCCGGTCTTAAATATTTCAGAGTGCCGTCCTTACGAACCTTTGTCAGCTGCTGAGCAAGCTTGTGAGCCATGTTGATGGCATATGGCATATACTCCTCAGTCTCATTGGAAGCATAACCAAACTGAAGACCCTGGTCACCGGCACCGATGGAATCCAGTTCGTCCTCATTCATATCGTCCTCTTTCTGCTCAAGAGCCTTATCAACACCCATAGCGATATCTGTGGACTGCTTGTCAAGTGATGTGATAACCGCACAGGTATCTGCGTCAAAACCATAATCCGCATTGTCATATCCGATCTCACGGATAGTATCACGAACGATCTTCTGGATATCAACATTAGCCTTGGTTGTGATCTCACCCATAACAAGTACAAGACCTGTTGTAGTAGCAGTCTCACAGGCAACACGGCTCATCGGATCCTGTGCCATCATAGCATCAAGGATCGCATCAGAAATAGAGTCGCAGACCTTGTCAGGATGACCCTCAGTTACAGATTCAGACGTAAATAAAATTTTCTCCATAATCTTCTCCTTTTGTAATAAAACAACGGTTATACACATAAAAAACAGCCCGTACAATCCGGACTGTTTAAGTTCTGTAAACAATCCTCTTATTGTTCGATTGCTCGCTCAGGTTGGCACCTTCCTGGATTCTCCGGGGTTGCCGTGGCTTCACAGATCCTTTGTATCTCCACCACTCTGAATAAAAGGCTATCTTTTATGAAATTTACTGCAACACATACAATATACTTATCATACCAAAATGTCAAGAGCAATTTTCGATAAAAAATATCACCCGTTACTTTTTCATCCCCAATACGTAAATATTCCCCAAAAAAGAACCGGGCCTCCACATCGCCCGGTTCTTCCATCGATCATCCTTCAGAATGATCCGTTATTTATTTTTTTCTTCTTTCTCTTAACTCCATAAGCTGCTCCACCGCCAACAATGATCGCTGCTGCAAGGATTCCAACCCATACGCCGATCGGTGTATCATCGCCGGTCTTTACAGAACGTCTTGCTGTACCACTGGTATCGTTCGGAGCAGTTCCGCCCGCTGTGCCGTTATTCGGGATCGGAGTGATCCGATCATTTCCACCATGATTTCCACCAGGTGTAACAGTCGGAATCGGTGTCGGCTCGGAAGAAAGACTGTTGGTGATCTCCTTTGTTACAGTATATCGGTTATCATTATTCAGTGTAACCTCACCCTGACCGGTAACTGTATACTTAAAGGTATCATCATCAACCGGATTTCCATCCTTATCCGTCTCCAGAACAGTATAAGTAACACTGTTAATCTCCTGATCCTTTGGAAGATCCAACATTACCTCAACACTATCATTCTGTTTCAGAGTCACTACCTTCTCAAGCGTCAGCTCACCGTTACTCTCAGTGGAGAACACACCTGCATAGAACGTATCATCCACAGTAGAAGCAACACCATCGATCATCACATTCTTCTTAATGTTGATATATCCGTTACGGCTGAATATATCGGAAATCTTTGTATAATAGTTATTTACATAAGCCACAGCCTCAGCAGCACCACTATCTCCACCGATCACAACCTGATTTGACTTCTCTTCACTCTCGCCATTCAGCTTCGTTACATTGTAGTAGTAAAGATTCTCCTCATCCACCTTGATCTTCGTATTCTGCTGAAGAAGCTTTCCATCCTCATCCAGCTCAAATACATAATAGGTGCCATCCGGAACATCCGTCCATGTAGCTGTACCACTGGAAGCATTCTGGATATGGATATCCTTTAAATAATCATCACGGAACGGGATCGTACCTTCCTGATCCGAAAAAACGCCAACCTTATAAGTTACATCCTCTTTCGTTTCCAGAGGAATCACATTGTCGTTCTCATCAACATTATAGATTCTCTTCGTAACCTGGATCTGTGTATGCTGTTTCGTTGAAGTCTTCGGATATGCCTGCACATCATACATCCAGCCCTGCTCCTGATCTGCAAAAGGAACGGAGATCAGCATCGGTGAAACCGCAACACTGCTGTTCGCATCTGTCTGCACCACCAGATACATGCCCTCAGCCAGATCGGTAACAGTAATATTACCCTCTGCATCAGAGGTTCTGGACAGACCCCACACATCCACGCTTCCGCTGCTGATCATATCTGCCAGCTGCCCTGCTGCTTCATACCAGCCGTCAGCCGTCGTGATGGAATCAAAATCGATTGCTGCGGCAGCCAGTGCCTCATCCAGCACGAAATGCACATCACCATCAAAATTCACACTGCCAACCCTGTAGATCGTCAGCCCTACACCCGGCAACGGAGTCTGATTTCCTTCCTCATCCGCCTGCTGAACCGTCAACGTCAGATTACCTGTTTTTCCAGCTTCATAATCCCCGGCGAAAACCGGCTGCAAAACACTCGTGACCAGCATAGCCGTCAGCATCAGAACAGCCAGAAGGCTCCGGAATATTTTCCCTTGCTTTCTTCTATTTTTCATCGCTCTCTGCCTCCTCTTTCCTTTCTGAAAGCTGCTTCTTTTTCCGTTTTTTGTCCCTATGACGGACGATCAGATAAATCAGCAGGATCAGAACAACAAGCACTGCAGCGCCGCCGGCCAGAACCCTCTTCGGATCCACAACAGCAAGCTTCTGCGGTATCGTTTCGTCATTCTTTGTATCTTCCACCACATATTTCGTCCGCACTCCCCGGACAAGAAGCCTGTGGGTGTTAACTCCATAAGGGGTACACGTGATCAGAGTCACATGATCTTCACCCTCGATAATATCCAGGTCACTGGTCTCATCCGGAAGCACCGTCTTGATCTGATCCACCTTGTAGGCCAGATGCTTGCCAAGAATGTGCAGGATAAAAATATCTCCCTTTTCCATCTGATCCAGATCTGTGAAAAGCTTTGCGTTAGGAAGACCTCGATGCGCCGCCAGAACCGCATGGGTGCTCTTGCCTCCAATGGGAAGGCTGGTACCCTCCACATGACCGACACCCTTTTCCAGGACCGTTTTGCTCAGTCCATGATAGATCGCCAGTCTGGCTTTGATCTTCGGAATCTCGATACTCCCCATCAGACCATCACCGTTCGGATCCAGAACCCTGTCATAAGGATGACTCAGCTCATAAGTATCCTCTTCCTCAAAAGCATCTACAATGGCATTCACCGGATGCTCGGCATTATACTCCTTCGCCTCTTTCCACAGCCTGTCATAGTCGTTGTCCGAAAGCTCCGTTACCGCTTCCTCGTACTTACTGACCAGCTGGGCATTTCGATACTGGTTCCACATATCACTGATCGTAGGATAAAGGAACACACCCGCACCCGCCAGAAACACCAGGGCGATAAAAATGTTCAGGACAACATTACTCTTTTTCTTTTTTTTCTTTTTAGCCATAAATCATTTCCTGCGTCGTTTTTTGTTCTGAACAGAATTGATACCGGCAACCAGGATCACCGCGATCACAATTCCGATCACAACACAGAGAGCAAGCATCGGAAGCGTCGGATTGGTGATTCCGGTAACCTTCTTCTCTGTTTTCTGAACCGCCTTCGCAGCCTTCATCGGAACTCTGTGTCCCCTCACCAGAAGTCTGTGCGTATTCACCGCATAAGGCGTACACGTAACCAGCGTTACATAATCATCCCCATCCGTGATACCCAGAGACTCTGTCTGCTCCGGAAGAACGGTAAGAATCTGATCCACCTCGTAGGCAAGAGTCTTACCCAGCACATGCAGGTAAAAAACATCTCCCTCTTCCACAAGATTCAGATCTGTAAAAAGTTTCGCACTTGGAAGTCCTCTGTGTGCCGACAAAATACAATGGGTACTCTTGCCGCCAACTGGAAGACTGCTGCCGAACAAATGACCGGCACCCTTCTCCAGAGACTCATCTGTCGTGTAATGATAGATTGGAATACTCACATCGATCACAGGAATCTCCACATACCCCATCATTCCATCACCATTCAGGTTCAGAAGAGACTCATATGTACTGTCCGTCTGTCCATCCCTCACGGAAAAAGCATCCGGCACACTTTCCTGCTTGATCTGTTCGTTATACTCCTGAGCTGCCTTCCACATACTGTCAATCTTCTCCGAATTATCATCCGAAGAAACACTGCTGCTATAATTACTGATCAGCAGGCTGTCCCTGTACCGGTTCCAGGCATCACTGACCATTGGATACAGCAGTATGGACAACCCTATCAGAAACAGCAAACCAAGTCCAATATAATTTTTCTTCTTATTCTTTCTCATAGGTTTCTCCATACTGTTGTATTTACCACTCCCGGCCCCCGAAAGGGCCGGGCGGTAAAAGATTTACTACTATGTTTTAATACTTGCTTTGTCGTTGCTTATAAATAATTTTTGAATTGAATCAATCCGGCAATCAAACGATTACTCCTCAGATCCTTTTCTGCGGCTGATGAAGAAAGCACCAGCAGCGCCAGCCATAACTACAACACCGATGATAGTGAAGAGGTATGTTCCCATGCCACCTGTGGATGGAAGGGCGGAAAGTTTTGTATTTTTAAATACACCTGCATCAACAGATACTTCTTTCGTTTCATCTGGTGTAATTGTAAATGCTTTATTCTCAGAACTTACTTTATAACCTGTCGGTGCTTTTGTCTCTTCGAATTCATAGTCGCCTTCATCAAGACCTGTAACTTTTAATGTACCGTTTGTTGCTACTAATGTAGTTGTAGCACCAGTTTCTCCCTCCAGAGCAACCTTGTACTCACCATCGTTTACTCTCACAACATTAACTGGTGTTTTTGTTGCCTCAGCACCTTCTTTTTCAACAGGAGTTACCTTTAATAACTGGAACTCTGCGCCATTCAGTGTCTTTCCGTTTGTATCAACTTTCTCTAAAGTAACATTTCCTGTATAACCATTTACAATACCCGGTACATAGTTAACAGTATTTGAATTTACTGTAGCACTGTTGTTATATGTGTGATCATTTTCTACTATAGCACTATATTTTACTTCAATTGTTGTTCCAGCGTCTGTAGTTGAAATAAAATCACTTAAATCTACAGTATATGTTACTTTTCCATCATTACCAGTAATAGAAGTTACTTTTGTTTTATCTACATTTACTTTTTGTCCAGCAATTTTAACACTATCAAGAACAAAGCTGTCTGCCTTCAGACCTGTTGAAGTATCTACTACTTTGAACGTTGTTAAAGTATCACCATTAGCCTTTGTTTTTGATGCCATCTGTGTAGTTACTGTAAAGTTTACACGCTGTCCTCTGTGAACAAACTTATCCTCAGTTTGTTTTGTAACATTATAGCTTTCCATTTTAGCAACTACATCAGCTGCTTTATCAGCCATATAAGTTTCACCGTCTTTGTCATAGGTATTAGCTACCATAAGACTATATACACCTTTTACGTCAGATGCACAGATAACATATGCACCGATTGGAAGGTTACTAAATTCATGTGTTGTTCCTGTTTCTTTTTCTGTTACATCTGCATTTCGACTATCTGCTGCCGCTTTTAATCCTGCAGAATCAGTAATATTGAAATTACCAGTGACAGTATCTTCACTAATATATTTTTTAGCCCATTCAACTACCTGCCATGTCTGATTTCCAGCATTATTCTGATCAAGATAAATAATATTATACAATTTTAATGTAGTCTCTACATCAGCTGCTAAATTTGTAACAGTAATTTTATTTGTGTATTTATCTGTTACCTTTGCTGCAAATGCTGTAGATGCCATAGCCAGCACCATAATTGCTGCCATCAGTATTGCACTGATTTTCTTAAATAAATTTTTCATAAGGTTTGCTCCTTTCTTTCTCTGCATTTTTCTTTTTCGCCCTTCATCGGCCATTTACAATTAATGTGTTACGATCTCTTTGCTTCTTCCTCCCTTCGTTTATTATTTATAAACAACAGGAGTGCAGTTGCAAGAATCGCTACACCACTGATTGTAAATCCATAAGTACCCGGTCCACCGGATTCTGGTAAGGAATAAAGTTTTGTATTTTTAATTGTTAATACTTTATTCTCCAGTGACCACATATTACTTTCCTGTGCAGGATCGCCATTTTCGTCAACAAGTGTTACATTTCCTGTTGCGACTTTGAAGTAAATACTGCTGCCTAATAATGAATATCCTTTTGGAGCAGTTGTCTCTGTCAGCTTGTAGATACCTGCCTTCAGATTATTCAGTTCAATCTCTGAAGTATCATTCTTTACTTCTATGTTATTCTCAAGAGATTTCCAGCTGTTACCATCTTTCATCTCTAATTTGAATTTAGCACCTGTTAAAAAATTGTTTTCTGTATCTGTTTTCTTCAGATCCAGACTGATTACTGCTTCGTTTGTGTAAGATGCAACACCTTTTACACCACCAGATGTATACGTGTAATCTGTTGTAATAACATTTGCTTTGTTTACATCATTACCAAGTGTAAACTTAAGTGATTTATCTGCATCTGATTTAAAGTTTTCACAATCTGTCTGGCCATCACCTGTAACAATATCGAATGTCTGAATGAAATATCCATCTGCATTGTCTTCTGTTACCGTATACTCTCCTCTTGAAAGATCCGGCAGCGTAACTGTTCCGCTTGTTTCATTGGCCTTAACTGTTACACTTACCTGGCTGTCTGAAACATTCTGACCATTCTTCGCATTCACATTAAATGTAAACGTTCTACCTGTGTCAGATGCTTCCGTTACATTCTTTGTGATCTGAATCTGACCTTTGATGACATGAATCTTATAAATACCATATGGATTGTTTCTATTATCTGGATTATAAGCCTTCTCAGCATTTCCTACGACATATTGATTAGTATTCGTTTTACTCTCATCCGTTGATGTCTCATTTGGATTATAAGTTACTTCCAGATAATACTCTGTATCATCATCCGGTGTTGTTGCCATATGCTCTTTACTGATATCGGTTCGATTTCCAGCTTTATCTTTCTTGAACCACTGCAAAGTAATATGGCCTTCCGCATCGGCGGCACTTATTGTACCTTTTGAATAAGATGTCTCTGATTCACTAAATAGCTGGTTCAGAATCTCATCATTCGTCGGTACTGTATCACCTTTGTATATCCAAACGTCTTTGTCCTTGACTACTAAGTTAACTTTAACATTAACTGTCGGCTGTGGCAACTCAACATCGCCATATCCTGTAGAAATCTTGGATTCCGGAGATACGTTGGTTGTGACATTGTTTCCACCAACGAAATTGTCTTTGGCTTTTACTTTAATTGTTTTGTTCCATTCGCCATTTTTCTTGTTCGGTATTGTCTGATCTGTCCACTGGATCTGATAATTTCCATTTACCAGAGATACCGTACCACCATTTACGCTAACACCATTATTCAAGTCATCCTGTGTATATAACGTTCCATCATCTTTCAGAAGTTCAAACCTCGGATCAATAATATCTGTGATTGTTGCTCCTGTAATGGAAATGTCCTGAGTGATCGTATTCTGAATATCTTTGAATATGCCTCCCAGCTTTGTTGCATCATTCGCAGTAAATGCACAATTTGAAGATGCTATTCCCGGATAACCATTGGTTACATCACCTGCCAGGAATTTTGCTTCACGGCTGTTATCATCGAATCCATAACCAATAGTATAGACCGTGTATCCAGCCGTTTTCAATGCCGTGGCTGATGTCTCTGCAGCTTCTTGGGCAGTTGGACTCCAAGTATTACCACTACCTGTTGGCATTCCATCTGTAAACAATATTACATATTTAGGTCGCCCATCATCTTTCAATGTATCCAACTTATTTTTCGCATCGTTAAGTCCTACCTGTGGATCCATTCCGCCATTCGCCTTTAATTTATTAGTAAAATCTTTCAGGCTATTTTCACCGCTTTTAGCTTCTTGTAAGTCTATATTTTTACCATTATCACCATATCCGTTACTACTGAATGCTGTAATTCCGATTTTACTGTCTGATGACTTTGACGCTGTATCTGTGATAAACTGATCTACAGAATTTTTTAGAGCGTCTAATCTTGAGATTTGATTTGTATAAATTTTATAATTAGTAGGGTAATCTGACGCCTGCTTCCAATCAATATACCATCTCTTACTCAATTTACCATAAGACATGGCTTTGTACGAATCATTTATTTTCATATAATAAGTTCTACTTGTAGCCAACTTATTCCTTCCATCATCAGTATTATCCGCAACATACCTATAATCTTCAGTAGTTTCTATTATTTCATCCATAGAACCAGATACATCCAATACCAACATAATATCCGCTACTGCTTTTTCAGTAGTAGTTATTGTACTTGTAGAAGCAGCCGTAATATTGATGTCATAAGTTCTCTTATCCCAGTCGTTTACAGTTGCAGTCTTACTGTAATCCATACTGGCTTCAATAATCTCCTCCTGTGTGTAATTCATAATATGATACAATGAATCACTTGTATCTTTTTCTATCTTTGTCTTGCCATCTGCTTTATAAAGAGTTGCCACTGCTTTATTATCATCAGATAACGTAACCTCTACAATCCAAGATTCTTGTGATGCTTCATAGCCATTAGGTGCCATGGCTTCTGTTAATGTATATGTTCCAGGTCTTAATCCTGTAAATTCAACACGTCCTGTTCCATCTACGGATGTAGCAGTCTGTGATTCATTGGTATCTGAATTATTTACAAGCTTAAATTGAGCACCACCTAACGCTTCCTGGCTTTTATTTACTTTTTTTAATACAAGATCTGTTGTAGGTACATTCGTAACTTCAGAAATACGCGCGGAAGGAAGGGTAAATTCCATCTGGCAGTTTGATTCATACGCACCTCGTTCCATATACAGAATAGTCAGAGTATGCTCTTTTTCTTTATCCTCACCTTCAACATACGGCTTTAGATTTACTGTCTTTGTAGCTGCCTGATGAATTCCACCTAAATCGATTACAATGTGCTTTCCATCCAAAACAACCCATAAATCATCATCACCTGTAAAGGTATAATTTAATGGACCTACGTAATCTCCAAGTTTCAAAGTTACATCATATCTCATTCCAAAAAAGTAATTGTGACTTTTTTCACTTTCTTCGTTGCTGGATACTCTGTCCAAAGGGTAGAAATTATTTCCTGCTGTTGTAAGCTGTTTTCCATTCTGATCAATTACTTTTGTAAGTCTATAAGAGTCTCCGTTCTGATCAAAAACTAATTTATAATCCTTAATGACTTTTCTTAAATAAGTTTCAGTACCAGGGACTGTTTCATCTTTATCTACAAAAAATCCTGGCTCGGGGTAATTAAATTTTACTTTTCCATCTTCCTCTACCCCTTTTAATAATCCTTCTGTCCATTTGACATTTTGATCATATCCATTTACAGTGGCTGTAGTGGCTGTAAATTTGCTTCCGTCTGCTTTATAACCAGAATCAACTGTAAAATTATATTTATAAGAATCATAATTTTGATCCTGTGTACCTGATGTTATTTTCTGCTTAACATTATTAACATATTTTACATCATCTCCTAACATATTAAATGAATAATATGTCCCATCTTTATAACCAGCCTTAACTGTATAATCATAAAAAGATGTCGGTCCCTGGAAGTTATCATTACGCTTTGGTTTATAATACACTTTTATCGTACTATCCTGTGCAACTTCAATCTTTTCGTGATTCGTAACTACAACATCATTTACTTCTACTTTTGAAACTTCCCAGTTCTGCGCCTTGGTATAATCATTTATCTTTCCGCCAACTAAGATTGTTCTCTCATCAGCTGAATAAATCTCCTTACCAGTCGTATTATCCAGATGCTGAATTGTTACTTTAACATTTTTTCCGCCTCTCTGCACAATTACATACGTAGAAAAATGCGTAGTTTCAAACTCAACATTACCATTCTTATCAACGCTTCCGTCCATGTTCTCAACATTGTCTTCTGCGTCTACATGGTATACGTCTGCGTCTTTGATCTTTTTCTCATCGTTGAGAGTCACTGATACTTTTACCGTATTACCTGGCTGAATCTCTTCGCCGTCTACCAGGAATTTGATATCGTAGGAATGGATCTTCTCGATGGCTTTCTTTTCTTTGATTGCTTCTTCTGTGATCTGGTCTTCGGCTTCCTGGCTGAGCTCTACCGGTGTTACGGAAAGCTTTGCGTTGTCCGGAAGGTCTGCCGGATCGGTAAGAGTAACCTTGACATTGACCTCGTCACTCTTGTAATCATATCTGGTGATCTCAGGCTGAATTTCTTCTTCCTGCACATCCTCAGGCTCTTCTGCCTCATCACTGCTGTCAACAACCTGTGCCATATCACTTCTTATGTAAGCCTCGGTTCCTTCCCAGGAAACCTTGTACCAGGTTGCTCCGTCCTCTGCTGTTACGGTATCCAGAAGTGTGAGCTGTGTTCCTGCGTTTACAGTTGCCAGAACCTCTGCCTCGACAGATGGACTGACACGAAGATTCGTATCGTCTCCCAGAACCTCGATCAGGCTTGTCTCACCATTCTCATCTGCTGCCGGAACATCATCCGGGCTCGCAATATCCTCTGCCGGTTCTTCCACCACATCCGGATCCTCTGCCGGCGCTTCGGTAGGTTCAGCATCCGGATTCTCCGCCGGAGCCTCAGAAGGCTCTGCCTCAGGAGTTACCTCCGGATTCTCTGCTGCCGGTGTCTCAGCTGCATCCTGCTCAGGCTCGTCCGAAATATCCATTCCGTCCGTAAGCTCCTCTGATGCGATAGACACCTCGTCCCCATTACCGGAAACAGCTTCCGCCTCGACATCTGCTGTCTCAGGAGAATCCCACATAACGGCAAAAACAGCTGCGTTGCCAGTCTCAACCTGAAGTGTCTGGATCTGTTTGCCCTCGTTGACATTCAGAACCTTCAGATCCTCGTTGGCCTGTAAGGTGTTAACATCAGTATCACCGGTACTGCTGTTATAATGAAGCTTCTCAACGGTTACACTCGTGCTGGCTGCATCGGTAAGCTCCGGTGCTGCCGGTGTCTTGTACTCAAAAGTTACTCTGACTCTGCCGTTCGGCTCGACTCTGTTTCCGTCGCCATCAGCAAAATACACATCATACGCAAAAAAACCTCTCAGGCTGCTGCCCTTGTCTGTAGCTGCTGCTGAAAGCTTCTGAGAAACTGTATCATAAGATACGGATGAATTCTCGTTTACGCCGTCAGCCTTCAATGCTGTATTCTGCGGAAGAGCTCCGTCCTCCAGTGCCTCTGCTGTTACTTTAACAGAATCATTTTCATATGTAAGCGTCGATTGCTGCGCCTGTTCCGTTTCCTCCTGGTCAGCGCTGCTTACATCCGGTGTCGATTCTTCGGCCGCTGGTTCAGATGTAATTTCGCCATCTGTAAATATATCCTCCGTTCCATCTCCGAACGCTTCACTCGCGGAGATCGTATATGCACTCGGCATACAGGATACCATCAACGCCAAAGCCACCATAAATGCCAGGAGTTTTCTGATCTTATTATTCCTTAATTTTTTCATACCTTTCCCGCTTTCCTGTGTGTGCATTAACGTGTACTGTATTTCTTATTACTTTACTTCTGTTTATATTCCTTTCTCTTAAAAAAGCTTCATGTTTTTAGCCGGTGAGTAAACAGGTTACACCTTTACAATATTTTACCCTTATGTGATTGTAGTGTCAATATACCAGACATTTTTGGTAAGGATACTGACATTATCAGATGCTATCGAAAATCAGCCTTCAACTCCTCCTTCTTAACTTACTCGTTCACTGGTTCTTTTCGCCTGATTTTTCAATAAAATCTGACTATTCGTGGTATTTATTATACAACACTAATAGTTGTTTTGTAAGGCACTTTTTTTCATAAAAAAGTGCCTCTGTCACTATTTTAACATGAATTTCTTCAGCTCATCCCGCTTCTTGACATTCAGCTTGCAAAAGATATCCGTAAGGTAATGCTTGACAGTATTAATGGAAATCCCCAAATGCTCTCCTATCTCCTTATTGCTCCATCCCCCACTTGCCAGCATGGCAATAGAAAACTCCATCGTCGACAGCTCCCCCGTAACCTTTCTCCGGTTTTCCGGATTATGAAGCGCCATCCAGCCCCTGCTGAAAGAAATCACCCCTTTCGTGATACGCTGATACGCCTCCGGATCCCGATTCCGGATACAAGCCTCGACCAGCCCCCGCAAAAGCCCATGATGCTCAATAAAAGGCTCCAGAAATCCATCCATCTTCGCCAGCTCCCAGCTCCGGAGCATCTCCTCCTGCGCCTCCTGCTTATGCTTTCGGTTTATCGCACACACCGCCATCATACAATGGATATACGTCATACTGATCGGATACGGCCTCTCCGCCATAAACAAAGCAGCCTTACCCATCCAATAAGCACTCCATATCTCCCCGTTAAGATAAGTATGGTGAGCCATCACATACGTGGCAAAAAGCCTCAGCCCCTCAGGAAGCATCCTGCTGTACTCCCCAAAAGCAGGCATCCCATCCGTAGGCAGATGAAGCAAAACCGCCCCCACATACCCCGCCAGAAGACAGGACGCATAAACATCCGCAGGAACCTTTTTCTTCATAGCCAGCTTCAAACAGGACTGGATTCCCTCCATCCCCCGCTTAGCCGCCGCCACATTCCCCAGCGTCAGATTAGAATACCCATACAAAATACACGCCGAAAGCCGCA
>OHAS01001760.1_pt1 | contig 16671 bp, 24 predicted proteins | sample 1577131 | NCBI WGS metagenome assembly OHAS01 (sample SAMEA3541566, study PRJEB24748) | human gut metagenome | biome: human gut; feature: human-associated habitat; material: faeces | place: China | collected 2012 | reverse complement strand
ATATCTGAAGCTCCACAGGCAGTTTGATAACTTGGAAGTCCGCTCCGTTGGTTTGCGTGCGGTTAGTCTAAACTAACTAAATAAAAATTATAATAAATTTTAAAATAGATGTTGACAACTAAATCTATATATGTTATAATGAATATAGTTAAGATAGGTAATAAAAAGGAGGTTAAATCATATGGCAAGCAAAGAGTTAGAATTAGTACAGAGAATGGAAAAAAGAAGCATGGACAAAATTACGTAAAGCATCTGAAAAGTATGAAAAGGATGACAAAAGGGTTTTAAGACTTAGGGCAAGATGGTCTGCAATATCAGATGTTTTAGACGAGTTAGAAGAAATGGAGGAGGAATAAAAATGAAAAGTAGATACAAAGGGGTATACGAACGAAGAATAGATAAAGCGATTGAGGACAACGTAAACTTAATCGAAATAAACTGGATAAACATATCAGTTAGAGAATCCGCAAGTGGCGGGGCGGACAGAATAACTACAAAACTTATTGAAGCAGGATATCGTCCAGATGGGTCTTCAGTCATTGAATCTAAGCGTAAAGCGTATGAATCAGGGCAAACCGTAGAAGGAAAATATATAAGATTACCACAAGAGACATGGACTAAGAAATAAATTGACGGGCGGGCTAGACTCGCCCTAACAGAGAGGAGAAAATGAAATGACGAAGAAGGCAGAAACTTTAGTAAACATGTACTACAAAGTATTAGAACTTCATCAATCAGATTCAACCACAAACAAAGCAAATATTAGAATGATGTATAATGCAAAATTTAGTTGCATGTCTGATTTACAACTTTTAACACATGAAGAGTATGTAGAATGCCTAGAGAAAACAAATGAAATATTGAAAGGAGGTGAAGTATAATGTACAAATTAGGGTTAAAGTTTAAGGGAGAATGGTCTTACATTAAAGTAAAAACAGATGAAGCATTAATTCGAGAGATAAGGAACAACCTAACTATAGCCCAAAAAATATCAATTGGTAAAATTAAGGAGGAAAGCAAGTAATGGACAAATACAAGTATGTTATTGAATTAATAAATATCAGGATAAGAATGTTAAGTGATGAATCAAAAATTTATAATAATTCTAGGGATATTGCAATAAATGCGCAAATTCAAGAATTAAAATATTTAAAATGTGTATTGGAATATGAAATTGGTAATTCGGAGGTAAAATAATGAATAAATCACAGCAGTTTATATTATCAGAGCATTTAGAAGATATCAAGGATGCACTTGAATTTACCAAATTTTTGGTAACTGAAAAAGCAGACACATTAGCTTTGCAAGAAGTATTTGAGTTATCGAGAGTAAAGACTTAATTGAATGAGGCAATTTTCAGAATTTAAAAAATTATCCAAAACTAGAAAATATTTACAATTTGTTCATACTTTGTTCACAATTAACTGTTATAATATAAGAGTAGTAAGGAAATAGCAAAAATAAAAAGTGATAGGGAGGTGAGAAAGTGTTAAAAGAAATGTATGCACAGTTCAAAACATCTGGTTCAACCATTTGTGAAAGTTATTACATGTTAGAAGGAACTTATTACATCTTTACCTTAGTCGGAACAGATATGGTAATGGAAGTATTCACAGACTCACCTTCTTTGTATTCAGACGCATCACTATCTATGATGATAGAAAGAGAATTTATTAAAATAGAATGGATTAAATTCAGCAGGAGGAAGAGAAGATGAAAGATGAAATTTTATTAGAGATTATGCATTATGCAAAAAGATTAGATGATGTTACGGTCGACGAAATATTAAAAGTTTGTAATATAAAAGGATATCTTGACTGCTTATTAGCGCAGTGTTTAATCAATGACAAGGAATATCGGAAACTTATCAAAGGTTTATCATAATTAAAAGCGTCGTCATTGAATAGGATGCAAGGTATGGTGCAATTCCTACACGACGCGTTTGGGCAAATAAAACTCTACAGTGCAAGCCCTAAGAAAAATATTATAAAAGAAAAGGAGAAACAAACATGAAGAAGGAAAAATTAATCACAAGGACATTCGTAATCACACAGGCAACGGTTATGGCGTTAAACATTGAAACAGCCGAGCCTAGCACAGAGACTTATGAAATGCTGGGAATTTACAAAACAGATGAAGAATTGCTAAAGGCAGTGAAAGAACTTTATGACACAGACACAGAGAAAGTAGTGACAATTACATCTAAAACAGAAATTGAAGAACTTAGAGGAATTTCAGAATCACTGTTCTTACAGCATTCTATCGTTCTTCCGGCAAGAGAGAAAAAAGAAGCGTAATAAGCATAATAAAAAATAATATTAAATAAAAGGAGATAATACTATGAAAATCACATTTCAAAGCAGAGAATTTACACCAACAGAGAAGTATCTTATGACTAAGTCACCATCTATTATTTCGGTTAAAAATATTGAAGATGGAACATTATTAGAGGTAACAGGGTATTTACATTATGAGGATGAGGACCGCAATGGTAATATTTCTTGTATGACGTCTATTATGGGTGTTAGTAATGGTGAACAGGTAGTATGGTGTACGCAGTCTAAAACTTTTGTCGACAATTTTGTTGACATGGCAGATTTTTTTGGTGGAGAAGGATTCACTATAAAGAAAATTTCGGGTGTCACAAAAAATACACAGAGACCATACGTAAACTGTGATTTATCGGAGTATAATTAAATGGAACTTGTAATTGATGCATAGTAATAACTTCCCTAGTCAATAAAAAGGCTAGGGAAGAATTTTACCAATAAAGGGGTGTATAAATGGCAAAGCGAAAATTAACACCAATTCAACAGCAATACAGAAAAGAACGCCGTCGTATCCAGAACGCAATGAACCGTTTAGAGAAGCAAGGATACGTATTACCAGGTGACTTACTACCTTCAGTCCCTAAGAAGGTAACACAAGCTTCTATTAACAGGGTGAAGAAGATAACCACAGAAGCAATATATAAGAAGTCAGTAAGACTTGATGCTGAAACGGGTGAGATAATCCCGGGTATTGTAGCCAGGGACAAGGCTAGAAGCCAAAGAGCAAAAGAATCGGCTAGAAGAAGGGCATTTAAGAAAGAATATTTATCATCAGAGGTTTACACCGAACCACCAAAATACACAACGTTTCCATCAGGAGCAGATATCATTATCAACAACTTCCGTTCTGATGTGATAGGAAGATTCCCCGAATCAGCAGGACCTATATTAAATAGATGGCTTGACGGTTTACTTGCACAGCAGGACAAAGAAGATGTAGCAAATATGTTAGAAACAGCGGTGGCAAATGGAGTAGTAATCGATTATAAGGTGGCATATAACACAGAAGCACTAATGGGAGCTATTGCAGATTTTATGGATTATCTTGACACGACATCAGGGTTTAAACAAGATTTAATGGATACCCTAGAATTTGAGGAAGATTGGGAATTTCCAGATTAAATGAAAATAAAGAAGTATCGATACTTCGCAAGTGACTTTGAAACTACAGTATACAAAGGTCAGACCTACACAGAAGTCTGGGCTTCTGCATCAGTAGAATTAAATACAGAAGACGTTCACATCTTTCATTCTATAGGAGAACAGTTACAATATTTCATTTCCTTGAAGCATAACGTCATTGTTTATTTTCATAACCTAAAGTTCGACGGAAATTTCTGGCTATCATATCTAACCGTTGATTTAGGACTTAATCAAGCTTACGAAGTATTAAAAGATGGTGATTTCCCTATAGTGAAGTGGAAGAACGAAAAAGATATGGATAACAATACTTTCAAGTATGCGATATCTGACATGGGGCAATGGTACACAATCATAATCAAGATAAATAACGTGTTCATTGAGATACGAGATTCATTGAAATTACTTCCCTTTTCAGTTAAACGAATAGGTGAAAGTTTTGGGACGAAGCATAAGAAACTAGAAATGGAATATGAAGGATTTAGATATTCTGGGTGTGAAATAACAGAGGAAGAAAAGAAGTACATAGCAAATGACGTTTTAGTAGTAAAAGAAGCGTTAGAGATTATGTTTGAAGAAGGGCATAACAAGCTTACCATTGGTTCTTGTTGTTTGGCTGAGTTCAAGAAAACAATTGACAAAGAAGACTATAACAATTTCTTTCCTAACCTTTATGAAATACCATATGAAGATAAATCGATTGGTGATTACATAAGGAGGTCATACCGGGGTGGTTGGTGCTATCTACTAAAAGGGAAAGAAAAGAAGATATATAACAACGGATGTACATTGGATGTAAATTCGCTTTATCCCAGTATGATGCATAGTATGTCTGGCAACCGATATCCTGTTGGCAAACCACATTTCTGGAAAGGATATATACCAGAAGAAGCGATAGCGTGGAATCGCTATTACTTCGTAAGGATAAAGACAAGGTTTTATTTAAAGAAAGGAAAATTGCCTTTTGTTCAAATTAAGAATTCACTTCTTTACAAAGGAACTGAAATGCTTGAATCATCAGATGTGATTAACCCTGAGACAGGTGAGCATTCTACTTATTACACTATACGGGAAGAGGTAAAAGATACAAGGGTTGAAATGGTTTTAACCATGACAGACTATGAACTGTTGAAAGAGCATTATGAATTGGTTGATTTTGAAGTAATAGATGGATGTTGGTTCTTCTCAGAGATTGGCCTGTTTGACCATTATATTGATAAGTATGCAACTATAAAGATGACATCAAAAGGGGCAAAGAGGGAATTAGCAAAACTGTTTCTAAATAACTTATACGGAAAGTTAGCCAGCAGTACAGATAGTAGCTTTAAGGTAGCATATGTAAAGGTGGATGGTTCACTTGGGTTCTACACAGTGTCAGAACACGACAAATCCCCAGGGTATATCCCATGCGGAAGTGCAATTACAAGCTATGCCAGGAATTTTACTATCAGAGCGGCGCAAGCAAACTATGACCACTTTATTTATTCAGATACAGATTCGATTCACTGTAATATGAATCCACTGGATGTAAAAGGCGTTAAACTTGATTCATCTAAATTTTGTTGCTGGAAGCCTGAGTCACAATGGGATGAAGCAATGTTTGTAAGACAGAAAACCTATGTAGAACATATTACGCATGAAAATCTAAAACCAGTGGAAACGCCTTATTATGATATAAAGTGTGCAGGAATGCCACAAAAGTGCAAGAATCTATTTGAATGGTCAATGAGTGATGAGATACCAGAGGACGTTAAACTGAGTGAGGAAGAGCAGGAATTTGTTAAATGCAGAAGGGAATTAAAAGATTTTACAATTGGCTTAGAGGTTCCGGGAAAATTAAGGCCAAAGAGAATGAAGGGCGGTGTATTACTTGTGAACACTACATACAAGATGAAGTGAGAACCTGTAATAATTATCAGCAATACAATACTGATAATATTTCTGTTAAGTATGAAAATTCTTTACGCACGAATGATGCTTTAAGAAAGCAAATTAAAATACTTGAAAATAATATTGATAAATTATCATCAGATTATTTAAGAGAACAAAATATGAATTTTAGGATAGCAGAGTTAAGGCAACAAGTAAACGAATTAAAAATTGAGAATACAAGGGTTAGAAATTATATAAAATTTTATAGTATGAGCTTATATCAAGCAATTTATGAAAGGGGCATTTAAATGGAAGATTTATTATTAAAGATTTTAATATGGGGTGCTGAGCATGATATTCATTGGTATTTATCTGGAATAGTATTATTGCTAATGCCTGTGTGGGCTTACCTCTGTTACAAGATTGGAAAAGATTTAAGGGGGTTTATTAAAAGAAAACATTGAAATAAATTTAAGAGCTACAGCCTTAAAACTGTAGCTCTATTTTATATCTTTACACATGATATCTCAGCGCGCCCTGTAAAAACGAAAAGTTGGTAGGGCGGTTTCTTCCACCCGTACAGCCCCTACTCCCTCACTGAAATTGACATGTGGAGATAACTAACATGAGGTGCCAGCGTAAGCTGGCGGAGTCCTGATGTTACTACCCTTAATAGGATAACGCTTTTAAAATTGCTTCTTTACACCGAAGGTCTTTAAAACGAAAGCATCCATTCTCAAAATAATCTCGTAATGTTTGCAAGAACATATCGTTTCTCCTAAGCATTACATAGTTTATCTCATGGTCGTCTGTAGTGACCGTTATCTTCAATCGGAAAGTATTATCAGGCTTATCATCCATATAGATAAAACCTTGCTCAAGATATTCACGGATTCCATAATTAACCCCGTTGTATCGTATCGTGCATAAGTATCTGCCACTGCCAACAGGCCGTTCAATAAAAGCTTTGTTGTCATTAAGATAAACAGACATTGAAGAATAGGCAACATAATCGTTTTTAGCAAACGCCCGGTTAAATGCACTTTCTTTCTGTGCTTCTGATGCAGTTTTGTTAAACCCTTGTTCCAGAACAAACCCATCACCTCTTAAAAACTTCGTGTCCTCTCTAAGCCTATTAGAAATACCCAGTTCAATGTAATAAGGGTTAATGATAGTAACCGGGTTGCCTATCATATAGACGGGTAGGTATCTAGCCATTTCGCCATTTCCCCTTGCCACACTGGTATGCAGAGAAATGAACTTACGTATTTCATCGGAACAGTATCGGTTGGATTCACTCTGAAATTCATCCAAAATCATGTGCTGTGTGTCACTGAACAGATGGGAATATTTTTTAAGTTGGTCAGCACTGTTAAGTGAAACGGCATAACCGCAGGATGTTTCATCAAGAAAGAGTTCGTGAAAGATACCAGATGCTCTTCTCTTTGACTCCATAATCTGACCAGGATAGAAGATTGTTTCAAGGTCTTTAAAGAATTTGTCGGCCACATCGTCAAGCTCATAGTTATACCGATAAACAAGCATGAATTTTTCACCATACTTCTTGAAACGGTTCACAACATAGTTATTAAAAAAAGTTGTCTTACCAGCACTTCGGTTGGACGTGCAAATATATATTTCGGGCTTCTTCCCGTTTAAGTCTCTCATCGACAATAGTCGGTTTCCATCATAAAATTCAGACAATTCAGACAATTCCTCCTTTCCATCTGTTCTATAATAAGTATAACATAATACTTGACTTTTGTCAAGCAAAGTGTTATAATTAGTACAGAAGGGAGGGTTTAGTACATTGCCAGATACAATTATTAATGCGGTACAATCGTTAGGAGTAGCAGTGGTATTGTGTTTATTAATGGCTTACTTTGTTAAGTATATGTTCGATAAATTTATGTCTCAGAGAGACGCTGACTTACAGTTATACAACGAACAGATTTCAGCTTTAAAGGATGCCCTAAATAATAACACTATCGTAATGACAAAGATTTTGTCGGCACTTGATGTAAGGGAGACATAGTTATGACATGCACAGCAATTAATATGCCCGAGACAGTCAGCGTAGCATTACTTGTTATAGCTGGACAGTTCGGGAACGGAGAAGACCGGAAAGTGAAGCTGGAAAAAGCTGGATACAACTATGCCAAGGTGCAGAAATGTGTAAATGAACTTCTTCCTATTCTAACGAAATACGGAGGTAAATGAAATGCCAGCAAACATACAGATAGCGTACAATTGGGCTGTTGAAACCTGTGCGAAGCCAAACGTGGGATATTCCCAACAGTTTCGTAATCAGGTCACAGTAAACGGAATCACGTATTATGACTGTTCGTCGTTTGTCTGGTATGCATTAATCGCCGGGGGGTTTGACATGGTGGGTGAATGGGGAACATGGCCGTTCACCACCGGAACTATGGGAAGTGTTCTTAAGAAAATGGGCTTCACAAAATATCCTGCCACTGTAGAGTGGAAACCAGCAGACATATTAATCAAAACAGGCCACACCGAAATGGCATTTGACCGAACAAGAAGCATGGGCGCACATACCAGCAAAGTTCCTCTGGATGAACAAGTTTCTATCAACGCAAACGATTCAACAGGGAACGGTTGGTTTGAATTATACCGTTGGGAAAACGGGGCTGATAATGAGTGGATTAAAGGGAATAAATACCTTACAATAGGAGAGATGCAGAATAATGCATCGATTATCTATCCATACCTTTTAAATAAAGGGTGGACGAAAGAAGCTATCTCCGGCATGATGGGGAACATTCAGAAGGAATCCACGGTAAACCCTGGAATATGGCAGAATTTGACTGTAGGTACAGGTGGGTATGGTTTAGTCCAATGGACACCAGCTACCAACTGGACAAATTGGGCCGACATCCACGGTTATGCGCATGACGACGGTTATGGCCAACTTGAATGGATTGATACAGAAACAATTCCATTCGGCCAGTGGATACCAACAGCACAGTATCCAGAAACATTCACGGAGTTCAAAGTAAGTACACAGACACCCGAATATCTAGCAGATTGTTTTTTAAAGAACTTCGAAAGACCAGGCACGATTGACCAACCAGACAGACAGGAAATGGCCAGGTACTGGTATGACTGGTGGAACAACGATTATGTGCCACCGCCTAACCCCCCTTCGAATGGTGGAGAGTGGTCAAGGAAATTACCAATATGGTTTTATTTGAAGAGAAAGGAGATTATTTGATGCCGTATTTAAACAAAGATGAATTTATGGCAAGAATCAAGGAAAGAATTGGTGAAGATATGTCAGACGATGCAGTAAGCTTCATCGAGGACGCCAGCGATACTTATGATGAATTAATCAGGCGTTCAAGCGATACCGAAGACTGGAAGACAAAGTATGAAGAAAATGACTCCCAGTGGAGACAGAAATACCGTGAACGCTTCTTCACTTCTGGTGAAGAGATTAAGGAAGAGCAGGAAGAAAACGTGAAGGACGACGGAGAACCGCGTACCTTTGAAGAATTGTTTGAAGAAAGAGAGGGCTAATATGGCTACTATTCCAAAAATTAAAACCCTGACGAATACCAGCGTGGATGTGTTGAACGTTATCAGGGAAAATGCAACTCAGAACTACCGGGATTATGTTCCGAAAGCTACGCCTAATGCTGATTCTATAAGAGAGATTGGTGCCATTATTATGGATTACCCAGCGTTACAGAATGAGTTCTTATCTGCACTGGTTAACCGTATCGGACGTGTTCTTATTACATCTAAGATGTATGGCAACCCATGGAGAATGTTTAAAAAAGGAATGCTTGAGTTCGGTGAAACCATTGAAGAGATTTTCGTCAACATGGCTAAGCCATTCCAGTTTGACCCGACAGTGGCAGAATCCGAAGTATTTAAACGTGAGATTCCCGATGTAAGAGCGGCATTCCATATCCTGAATTACAAGAAGTTCTACAAAGCTACTGTACAGAATGACAGCTTACGTCAGGCATTCCTTTCATGGCAGGGCATTACAGACCTGATTGCTAAGATTGTTGATGCAATGTACACAGGCGCAAACTATGACGAGTTTATCACCATGAAATACATGCTGGCAAGGCATATTCTGGATGGCCATATGTATCCTACACCGATTCCGACTGTTGAGACAGCTAATATGAAAGCAATCACTACAGCGATTAAGGGTGTTTCCAATGAGTATGAGTTCCAGAGCAACAAGTACAATCTTGCTGGGGTTTATACTCACACAATGAAGCGTGACCAGTATCTTATACTGAATGCTAAGTTTGATGCTACTATGGACGTTGAGGTTCTGGCTTCTGCATTCAATATGGATAAAGCGAAGTTCATGGGACAGCGGGTTCTTGTAGACAGCTTCGGAAATCTGGATTTACCGAGACTTCGTGAACTGTTTGCTAATGACCCAACGTACAAAGAACCTACTCAGGAAGAACTTACCGCTTTAGACCAGATTCCTTGTGTTCTGGTTGACAAAGACTGGTTCATGATTTTTGATAACTTCTACAACTTTACAGAGCTTTACAACGGCGAGGGCCTGTACTGGAACTACTGGTATCATGTATGGAAGACATTCTCTGTTTCTCCATTCGCTAACAATGCACTGTTTATTCCGGGAACACCGGGTGTTACTTCTGTAACTGTTACGCCGGGTACTGCTACCGTGGCAGTAGGGCAGTCAGTACAGTTCAATGCTACTGTAGTAACCACTAACTTTGCACCTAAATCTGTTGTATGGACAGTGTCTAGTGAGGACGCTGTAGTTGACCAGTCAGGTAAGGTAACACTGCTTACCGGGGCTACAGGAACTATTACAGTAACAGCTACCAGCACATTTGATGATACAAAGACTGGAACGGCCACTATCACAATTGGCTAATCATTGAAATTGTTTCACGTGAGACTAACTTAATGTTTCACGTGAAACATTTATTAAAAGGAGGATTAAATGTATATAGCTCCTACAAGTATTGTTAAAATACTTAGAAACATTCCTTTAGATAATACGTATAAAGATACTCTGTACTTTGCAAATGAAGGGGGACAGTCCAGTTACTTTCTTACACAGATGAAGGTTCAGTTTGCAAACTATACGTACATCAGAAAAGAAAACAAAATTAGAGTGGAAGCAACAGCAGATACACTCTTTGACTGTAACTATATCATGTGGCAGAATCCATCATTCGGTGCAAAATGGTTTTATGCTTTTATCATTGATATAGAATATCTTAATAATGAAACGGCAGAAATCACATTCGAGATTGACGAAATGCAGACGTGGTATTTTGTGTATTCAATCAAGCAGAGCTTTATTGAAAGAAACCACACCGTTACAGATGTAATTGGTGATAACCTTGTTCCAGAGAATTTAGAGCTGGGAGAATATATTTATAACGCTCCAACGAAATCTGAGTTCTTCGGCTCGGCAAATTCTAAATATGTAGTGGCCTCTACATTTGATAAGCAGTTAAATCCAACAGGCGGTAAAGAATACATGGGCGTTTACTCGGGTCTTACTTATAACATATTCGACACACCTTTGGAAGTAAGTAACTTTATCGACGATGCAACAGCAGATAACAAAAGCGAAGGGATTATAGGAATCTTTGTTATGCCAGGCGCATTCGTCACAAACGACAATAGCGCAAAGTTGAATGCATTGCATTTTACGCCTTCATTATCAAATATTGATGGGTATGTTCCAAAAAACAAAAAGCTCTTTACCTATCCTTATAACTTCATTTATGCCAGTAATAATGCAAGAAGCGAAGCCACATACAGATATGAATTTTTTAGTAAAAACCCTGTGACTGGTGATTGTGAGTTCTCAGTTATAGGCGGTTTGAACAACTCCCCTGAATTTCTTCTTGTACCTAATGCTTACAAAAACGTCCCAATGAACTACAATGAAATGCTGGTATTAAATGGACTTCCAGTTTGTTCATTCTCAACAGACACATTTAAGGCATGGTGGGCACAGAACAGCGGAACATTCGTTGCTGGCGCCGTTGGTAAAATTGGTGGTTCAATCGCTGTAGGTGTGATGGCTGGTGGATTACCGGGAATTGTCACAGGGGTATCCGCTGTTGCTAGTATTACGGCAGAGGTAGAACAGCATTACAACCAGCCTCCGACAGCTAATGGTGTAACCAATGCCAACGTTCTATGGGCCTCGAATGCTTTTGATTTCTACCTGTATCCTTGCCACATCACAAAGGAGTTCGCCATGATTATAGACCAATTCTGGTCAATGTATGGCTATCCGATTCATGAAGTTGGAGTTCCTAATCTTAGTGCAAGGCCACAGTGGAACTACGCAAAACTTGTTAACCCATGTATCACGGGAAGCATCCCTGTTAATTCAATGAAGCGTATTAAACAGGTGTTCAGCGATGGTGTGACTTTCTGGAAAAACCCGGCTAATGTGGGTAGATACGATTTGCCAAACGAAGTGTAGGGAGGTGAGTAATTGAAAAATCCTAGAAAACAACGTAACTTTTGGGAGAGTAAGTATTTAAATGACAGAGCTTATATACACTGGTATGATATGCTTACAAACCTTGCTATCAGTATGTTTGAATGGAAAGGTCTTCCTGATTCTGTAGACCCGCGATTCTTAGAGCTTGCACTGTTCGCAGATGGTATGGCCATCTTCTTTAAAGATGAAGACTTAAGTGATGATTATAACGGGCAATTCTTTGCATTACAGACAATGATAGGCGGAAGATTGGATGTTTACCGTGTGCCAGATGAAAGAATGGCTTATGCCACCAACGGTTACAACAGAAGGCTTGATTCAAAAGACAGTGTAATCATATTCAACAATATGACCAGAACCAACTGCCTTGCTGATATCGAATATTTTGCAAGAAAGCTTTATGAAGTTGACAGAACGATTGATGTTAACGTAAAAGGCCAGAAGACACCAATTGCAATTCTGTGTGACGAGAACCAGCGTTTAGTAATGAAGAACTTGTATGCCCAGTATGATGGAAACGAACCGTTCATATTTGGAAGTAAAAACTTAGACATTAAAGGGATTCAAGCAATCAACACAGGCGCACCGTTCGTTGCTGACAAGTTACAGATGCTCAAAACGCAGATATGGAACGAAGCACTGACTTACTTAGGAATTTCTAACGTAAGTACTGATAAGAAAGAGCGATTGGTGAGTGATGAGGTAACGATTAATACTGGTGCTACAGCAGCACAGAGATATACAAGACTTAATATGAGAAAGATGGCCTGCGAAAAGATTAATCGAATGTTCGGACTGAATGTATCCGTTGAGTACCGGGAAGACTTACCTCTAATGGAAGAAGCTGGTGTGGGTGAAGTTGAAGAGGGAGGTGAAGCGGATGAGTAGATTTACTACTGAGGTAAGATATATCTGTGAAGTGAATGCTGGGCTTACAGAAAGTAAGGGGTTTGGTCAGATACAGGAAATCATACAGAAGGCTATTCCCGGTGTGTTTAACTTCAACTTCCCTATGTTCGATGAGAATTACAGGAATGTACTTGAAACAAAAATATTAACGCACTTTTACACAAGAGAGATTGCATTCGAAACAGTTGGACTTTGGCAGTTAAAACTTTACACAAAGTTAAACGAGATTATGCCATATTACAATCAGTTGTACAAAAGTGAGTTATACGAATACAACCCTTTGTATGACGTAGATATCAAGAGAGTTCACAATGTAAAAGAGAATGGAACAGAAAATAAAACAGGTACAGAAAAGAGAAATACAAACAATACAGAACGCACCATGACAGATGGAACGTCTAAGAATACTAACACTGTTACTGGTAAGCAGTTCATGTCAGACACGCCACAAGGTGCTTTAACTGACATTGAAGCCGGGCGTTATATGACTCAGGCAAATATCAACAACGACAGCATTGTTAATGATGGAACAATGGGTTCAACAAGTGACCACGACTTCAATTCAGATGCGACAGGTAATACAAGTGAAAACAGGGCTTTCAATAACACAGAAGATTATCTGGAAAGCGTACAGGGTAAACAAGGGTCAGGAAGTTACAGTGACATGATATTAAGATTCAGGGAAACTTTTCTGAATATTGATATGTTAATTATTGATGAGTTGGAAGAGTTGTTCTTTCAGCTTTGGGATTGATAGGAGGTCAATTTTATGGTAAACGATGGAATTGGAAACGGAAACTTCACAACATTAAAACCGTTTGCTTTCTGGACACAGCATGTGTTACCGTTAGTGTATGGCGACGAAATTAGTTACATGGAAACACTTGGTAAAATGCGGGATATTCTTAATGAACTGATTAAGAATAACAATAACCTGCCAGAATATATTCAGCGAATGATTGAAGAATATATAAGTAGTGGTGCTATTGAAGAAGTAATTGATAAGATTCTCTCTAATTTTATCTTGAACGTTAAGTACCCGCCGACGGGTGTTCCTAAAGCTAAAGGGGATGGCACGACAAATGACCATGACTCTATTCAGGGGTGTATTGATTATGCCGCTGGTTTAGGCGGAGGTGTGGTATATTTACCCGCTGGAAAGTATTTAACCAGTTCGTTGGTGTTAAAACCGGGCGTTACGCTATTAGGGTTTGGTAGATATGCCACAAGCTTGATTCTGGCTGGTGGAGCAACGACGCACCTGATTACAGGTACGGTTAGTGATGCCGGACTTTTGAACTTAACATTGAATGCAAAGATGAGTTCTCAGGTAAATAGGGTTGATGCAGTGGAATTGGTTGGCAATCATATTGATATTAAAAATTGTATCGTAAAAGATTGCTATACTTCGATTAATGTGCAGAAGACAGGTAGCGCTATTAATATCTGTGATGTTATTTGCGAGGTGGCTTCTGATGCTTGCTTAAGAATTGGGGGAACTGATGGTGGACTGCTGGTGGATGGGCTGGAAATGACGGGGCTGTCTACTAACTTAGGTGTGGCTTACATTGTGACTAATTCGAATGGTGATATTTACAGGAACATTAATATTCATGGTACAGGTGCACTGGGGGTTGATGTAGCTGGAAGTCAGAACTATTTTGACGGAAAGATTAGTGGGGTTGCTAAGGATTATGAAGATTTAGGCGGTGACAATACTTTCGAGCTGTTTGGTAAGTCTAGTGTAAAGAATTATACTAATTCGTATACGGTGAATACTAAGGATGTTGTGCTTAATCCTACGAATCCATTAACGTACAAGACCCCCACACCTCACATTTCCGGACTTAGCTATGTAGAATTTAAAGACAAAGTATCGGCTTATAAGGTTGTGGTTTCCAATAACATGGATAGTATTGTTGTTAATCCTAACAATACAGTTAGGGTTTATGCTGGTGTAGGTGGACTTGATATTACATCAGTATTGGAAAATTTAACCGATGATACCACTTTGATTCTTACTAAAGGAACATACTATACAACTAAAAATAATATAACTGTTTCTGCTAATAATATAGTAATTCAAGGTGACGATAGTGCATTGATTAGGCACGATTTTTTAGGCAATCTTATAAAATTCACAGGAAATAATATCGCTATTAAAAATGTTACATTTGATGCAACAAATAAAACACCTGATAAGTCTTCAGTAGAATCATATGGATATTTAATTTTTACCGGAATGAATTTGTACTTTGATAAAATTACTTTTAAGTATTTTCACAAAGTTGGTATTATGGTAGAAAGATTAGGCAATGGCCTTAATATGTTTAATAGCAATTTTAATTCTGGATGGACTTTAGCTGAAATGTCTAGCACTGTTATTCCATCAGAATTACCTTTCGGAATTTATTGCAAACACGATAATACAAATGAATTTTTAGGTTGTAATGTTTTTGACTCATTTTTTGAGAATTGCTCTTCTGGTATTTATATTGGAAGTTATAATGTTACTTTAGATAAGCAAGGCTCTTATGTTTCAGGATGCCATTTCAAAAATATTGTTGACCATGGCATATATTTTAACTCAACTGGGCCAAACATGTGTGTTGGTAACTACTTCTATCAGTGCCATGACAGTGCGACATTCGAAGGTGGATATCATGTATATGTTGGAAACCAAAACTTTGGTAATCCCCCTTTCACTAGTAAAAATATTGGCGTTTCTATGCGGGATGCTTACGGGTGCATTATATCTAACAACGTTTTTGCTGGATTTCTTGAATATGATGACATATGCATTGATATAGTGAAACTATTAGACTTTATGCCTAATCAACTAGATGATAACTTAATATGCAATAACGTATTACATCTTAACAAAAAAGCTCTAGGTATTGCACTTTACAGAAATACAACCACAAATGATGTTTCATTCAATAATAATAGAATTGAAGGAAACACTATTATCACTAATGGTGGAGAAAATGTATTAAGACTTACTAAAGGTGAAGGAAATATAATAAGAAACAATAATATTGTAATTGATACTACTATAGAACCTAAAAACTTATTGGCTATAACATCTTGCAATAATACCATTATTGAAAACAACGTATTTAGAGTTAAATCTAATCTTACGGAACAAGGGTATATTCCATGCATAGCTTTGATTAGTTGCGAGACAGTATTCGTTAATAACAATATGGCATATGCGCCAACAGGGTTTGGAGATAACTGTGTAGTGACAATTGTTTCGCAAAGTGAAAGCACAGATATTAAAATGACATTTAATAAAATTTTAAAAAGCACTGCAACTGGGTTTGTGGCAAGAATGGCATTGAATTATTCCCCTGATTATGCTAAAAGTAACTGTGAAAATAGCTTATCACCTAGAGTTGCTCTTACAACGACGACTGGAACTTTGGTGTATAACGTTGTAGCGAATGGCTGCGTGGGTGCTAATAATATGGTTATTGTTCAGCCAATGAATCCTACCGCATACGTGGCTTGCAGTACAGGTATTACAATTGAACCTAAGGAAGACACAATAACGTTAACTTTTGCCAACGACCCGGGTGTAGCAAACTTTGTGATTGAATGGTAAATATTAAGGAGGATATTAATATGAGCAATTACAGATTTATTATGAGAACAATGGATAATGCTATAAGTAATGAGGGTGGAAGATTAGTGCTTGAGGATAGAAATGAATGGGCTAAAACTGAGTACAATAGTGGTGATGAAGAATATGCTGAAGGTTTTGTTGATTATCATAAGGGCACTCAGAGTGAACAGAGCAAGATGGAAGAAGCTTCTGATTATAATGGGTGATGTTATGAAGGGTGAGCGAGAAATCGCTTGCCCTTTTGTGCTCGAAATTGGGGTGACATATATCGAGATTCTTGTTAAAGGGGC